>Ga0307517_10001947_pt1 | contig 33734 bp, 49 predicted proteins | sample 23_EM_MG_FD_194515 | JGI IMG/M metagenome (GOLD analysis project Ga0307517, IMG submission 194515) | Populus trichocarpa ectomycorrhiza microbial communities from riparian zone in the Pacific Northwest, United States - 23_EM | ecosystem: Host-associated > Plants > Roots > Unclassified | place... | reverse complement strand
GAGTACGGGCCATCTGCATATCATTGGAGTAGGGGGAATATGCGCATCTAACTCTACACCCTAAACATTATCTCAAGCCTTATCACGGTTCCTTACGGGAACTGTATCCAAGGGTTACACACAATGAAGGGCAATATAAGTCTAGAGACTTGGCAGGGGACTAACAGCCTGGTCATCGAAGGGCTTCCACATCTTGCTGTTGATATAGTTGAGCAGTTCATGATCATTCATGGTCTGTAGCTCCGGCGAGTGGTCAACTCCCTGAATAGATCTCAGAAACTAACCAGGAAGGAGGAGCGGGATTTATTTTACCGCTTTTTGAGCCTTTCGAATAACCTCCTTCGCAAGCTGAGCGCTGATTTCTCGGACTAAAGATACCAACATATATCAGTAGATGATCCAGTAGTAAAGAAAAAAAGCGTGAAACGTACTTCTTTCGATGCGAGGATATAATAAACCGAGTTTGACTTCTTCGTCTGTCAAGGAATTTGCCAATCCCATAGATGAAGCCTCGACCATGCTGTCCGTAATCTGCGACGCACGCGACAGGATGGCTGCCAGACCCAATCCTGAACAAGACTCATGGATTGTTCTAGAAAAGTGACCTAGAACACTAACCTGGGAAAATATACATATTATTTCCCTGTCCTGGGTAAAGAACTTTCCCATTATATGTCTGGCTGGGGAAAGGGGATCCTGAAGCGAAGAGGACAGATCCTTGGGTGTGCTCAACGGCGTCTGCGAATGTACACTCCGCGAGTTTCACAGGATTAGAAAGTGGGAAGATGATTGGACGGGGATTGATGGCTGCCATTGCCGTAATGATTTCGGTGGTAAAGGCACCCTTGACATATGGGTAAGAACGGAAGCAAATTGAAAAAATGGCCATGGGCATACACCAATTGTGGACAAACCGAGCAAGGCAGTGGGTTTAACATAGTTGATAATATCAATTAGTTTCGTGATTGGCGGCCCCTCGTAGTCATCACGGGAGAAATCTAACGGAGGTTCAAGCTCAGTCAGGTCTTATTAATTCCGTGGACATACATTTCTTGTGCTCAGGGAGGCGGCCCCGAGCATTATAAACGAGACCTTGGGAATCTACAAGGTAAATTTGTCTGCGGGCCTGTTCTCGGGGCATTCCTTCAAGTGTGAAAAAGCTCATCAACTGAGAGGCTACGCCTACTCCTGCCGAGCCTGCACCAAAGAAGAGTATGCGGTGCTCGGTAAGAGGACGACCTGAAGCAGCGGAGGCAAGCTTCGCCGCGTTTATGAACCCGCTGAGAACTACAGCACCAGTGCCCTGGATATCATCATTGAAAATGGGGTATTTAGTTCGGTATCGCTCAAGGTACTTGAACGCGTTGTCTGTTGAGAAATCCTGGAAAAGAAGGATCAAAATAATTTCAAGGTCAGAAGGGATAAAGGGTTTACCTCAAATTGAATCATGAGCTTTGGGAAAGTGGCGGTCATCTCATGAACGAACTCGTCCATGAACTCTTCCATTTCCTTGTCCTGGACGCGGCGTTGCCGCAGACCAAGGTAGAAAGGATCATCCAGATAACGTTGGGTGTTTGTTCCAAGGTCGAGGCAAATGGGAATAGTGGATTCTGGTCGAATTCTAAGTTCATGTCAGTCTTCCTTCTAAGAAAGAGATCCTATGTGTTGGCCCTACCCAGCACCAGCGATATACAGAGATAGTTTTCCGATCGAAATTCCCATTCCGTTGACACCCAAATCACCAAGTCCCAAAATACGGGAACCTGGTTTGAAGTGTTAAATCTCGCACCCACAAATATAACCAACTCTGTACCATCTGTCACCACACTAATTCTTGCGTCGGCTATTTTTGGCCAATTTCTCAACACTTAAGAGCAGAAAGAGTTTAATTGGAAGGAAATCAAACCGAAAAGAAAGGACATACCGCTACCAATTCTGCCCTTGTCCCTGTATGAAACGTACTAATTACGGACGTTAGTGTTTTCTCAAGGATGACGGACGTCAGATACGGACGAGACCCTCAGGGTGTCGATAAATGCGGGAGAAATTAAGACAGGCGTCGCCGACTGTAGGGGTATAGATGATTGGGGTAATTTCTGTCATATGTTGGAGGCAAAGTTTGTAGAACGTGGGTGCATCCTCATTCTTCAAATGCGACAGATAGATGTACTTTTCGAGACTATTGTCCTGGGACCGAAGTTGCGTTAAACAACGCTGCAGGTGAATAGTATTGTCGTAACCCGGAGGAAGCAGACCATGCTTAGGGGCCTGTAAAACTGTTTTGTTGGCAGAAAAAGGGGGGAAACCGACAACGGGGTAAGAAAGAATTCCACATGTCAGAGAAAGGAACTTGCGAGGGTGAGCCACGCGGAGCTTCTGGACGCCGTTGCACCAGTAGGGGGTCAATACGATGGTCATTGGTACAGGTAGGATGGGGAACAAAAGAAAGATTTAAAATTTTGGGGTTTCAAATTGGCGTCTCATGTTTATGAGTCCCTGCCACACAACACCGCCGTTACCGCGTTACCCGGCATCGCATTCGTCGGTCAGACTCGGTTCTTGGTATAGATAATCCGTGGATCCTTCTTTGAGTATTTGCAAGCTTAGTTACTAGTCCCTGTAGTCTGCACAATGTTAAGCAGTAGCATGTATAAACCATTTGCTGAAGACCGACGCTGAGAACCAAAACTTTATTTAGCATGTGTGACAGACGGGTGACAGGTTGTGTTGTTCATCATGATGAGCTCTGTCCCAGTCTTTTACTTAGGGTCAAATTTTTGTGCTGTGCGTCTGAGCCGTTGCTAACCACACTGTAGCACTGGTACCAGTTACTGGTAAGTTCTATATGTTAAATATTATGTAAACTTCGGTTGCATCGAAGAATTACAGCTGATCATTGAGGATCAGCGTAATTTACGCTGTGAAACAAGAACCGTGACGAAGAACGAACTTGCTTACCCTTGTGGAATGTCGCCCTTGTTACAAATAAATTCAGAATCACTTGGGATCTGACTCTTTTCGCGTAGTTTTTGAATACGGATGTCATTGTGGCGTCTGCACCTGCCCCTCAAGTTTTCTCTCAATTGGAATTTGGAACCGAAGCTTGGATCGCCAGGTTTGATGATTCCACGATTCTAATGGATATGGGGACGACGACCTCTTCCTGAGGAGCATCGGGAAGTATGATGGCAGTTCTTGGAGTAAGTATGAGGTCAACATACATTCCCGTGCGGATACTAACCCAACTGCTCCAATAAACCTCTCTGGTGCTCTTTTTTGCTATACTGCATGCATTTCATTTCACTCTCCAATGATAAGACCCTGGTGGCGCACGCCGCAACGTGAGCAGGTGGCAACACACTCCCAGCACGACATCACACGACGTTGCTGCGGCTCTCTTTCTGGTAATCTGGCTCTTGCTTCTTCCTTTACACACGCAACTATCTCTATATGTATCTTGACTGCTAAGTGGTTGGCAGTATAATGACCCTACCGCTCCCCACAACGTATGACGCCGGGTGTTTTATTTCCGTTCATTTGGTGAGTACAAGATTGTGAATCCACATCTATATTTACCGCTCCCAGACAAACTTATCGCAAATCCCCTACGGACCGGTTCTGCTTTTAGGTTCGCGAACCTTCGTTTTTGAAGAACTTAATGGGCCTAACTTGTAACGGCACAGGTGTATGCTGATTGAAGGATGTTGCTCTAATTCGGCGCGTTTTATGTGCCGCATAAGCCCCCAACCATTTCACATTGTCGCGATCCTAGCGTTAAAAATGGTGCTCACACTCCCTTTGAACACATATTTGTCCTCGCGGATTACTCTTTATATCTCCCGGGTTCTGCAAGGCACCCCAAAAAACGTTTGGAACGTCACTGCACCATATACGAGATTACAGTTCTTCAGCTGACCTAGATCAAGGGTCCTTCTAGTGGTCTTGGCAAATCCCGGCTATCCTGCCCGCACCATTGCTGCTTAATAAAAGATTTGCGACGATTATTACTCTGCGCCTGCCGTCTGTCAGTAGGTCATACCTCCTGTTGGATTATCTCCCCGTCCTTTGCGGATTTGGGTCCAAAGCGTCCACGTTAATATCCGTGAGTTACACATGTCTGTCTACAAGCAATTTACACCAAGATATCGCCGGTCACCTTGTTGATTAATGTTATGCAATGGGTTCCTGTCTTAGATTGTGACCAGAACGCCGTTGAAGGCAGGAAAGTTCTCGAAGACTGATGGTTCACAAGGAGCTTGGCTGAACTTCTTTCATTGATGAATAACGAAGGTAGTGGCTCACTTTGCCTCGATGTTCGTAGAACGTGGATACTGAGAAACCGTAAGTCACAGTGCTCAAGCATGTTGTTCGGCACGTTTCGGTGCGAGGGCGGTTGCTATTCTGGTTAAGAGCCTCCCTCCCGAGTCGAAGCCTGAGTTGATGTTACTACTTAGTGCCGATTCGGACCGGAAACAAAATATTCGGCACTACGGGTTGAGAGGGCTTGACTTATGGGATTATTATAGCCTATCTGAGCTCTGGTGGATCTCAATTGCAACTTTCACGGCATAGTTTTTTGAACAATTTGGCCACGGTGTAAATGCCAGCTTTGCATGACAGAGATGTTTCCCGTGCCAAGACCGAACTCCTTCGTCAAGCTTTCGTTGGCACTCTAGTTAGAATCCCTAAACCTTATTATTACGTTGTCGAGAAGTTGGAGAAAAAGTTTATTGTAATTGCCACTCTTCATAAGACATCTAGAAACTACAAGATAATATATATACTTGTCTGCCAGGTGGATTGATCAGAGCCGGGGTGTCCATAGCTCATACTAAATTTCAGGCGCTAGACCCTGAAAATCAGTTATTTGCAGTCGGAACGAGCGCCTATGTATACAGATCAGAAATTGACAGAGTATCTGGCAGAGGCTTTAAATTGAGATTCCGGCAGCTGCAGTGGGTCCCCACCATTTGCAGTTTGATAATACTGACCCCAAAAACGATTGATGATCATCGGCACAGCTTCAGTCTTCGAGAGTGGTATCTTTACTCACTTGTGAAGAAAATAAAGATGCAAGTACTCCCGGTGCGGTTTTCCGAATTGCCAGTAGCCTACATCCTTCACCATCCGAATGTGTGTAATTTAAATATCGAAATAGAAACTAGGCTAGGGAGTAGCCATCGCGACCAGGTCGGATTTTAAGTCGTATGGGTCAACTATACATACTTGGGTCGACGACACCAGGAAATTTGTGAGCAAGTTTAAAGTCGATGGCAAGTAGATAACCACCGGCAAATGTACGGCTGCATAACGATAGAGCTTCTGCAAACCCAAGCACCTTTCTTGAAGAATGAATTTATACACTCCCTCTTCTACCAAGCTTGTGAATATACGGCATTGATCCATCAAATAAACAATTCACTTTACATAAAAGTGGTCAGCTCACCAGAAGCTTAACCTACTGAGCTTCACTATAAGTCAATTAGTCAATCGTAGTATTAGGTTACAAGTCAAATTCCAAACTCGGTAGTATCCACGTATACGGTAGTCTTCCCAAAATCATACCCTACGACCTGATTTTTTTCTTTAAAAAAATATAGGAGCGGAATTTCCGAGAAAGGAGATATCCCCGATTAATGCCGAACTTGAAGTTGATATGACCGCGACCTAAAATTCGATGTGGGTGACGAGCTCAGTTCACATTCAACGAAAAAGTATTGCAACCCGTATGGGTTACGAACCCACGTCGGAACTTCCACTCTGGTAATTATCTAGACGCTGAAACTTTGATGACTTTACCACGCATGTCAGGACCGGCACCACACTTACTCGAAATTTTTTTTTTTATTACATCGGGTAAACCCTAGATCACGGCCGATGAGTGGAGGTTACAAAAGTAAGCCGAAGCACATCTTTGGAGCCGTTGTTATTTTTTTTTCTTTCTTTTTTTGGGTCATGACACGAGGAGCGATGACACGCCCTCGAGAAAGATGTGCAGCTGACCCACAACCCATACATTAATAAGTCTAAATTATATTCAATACACTAAATCCTTACTCCAATTGAATTCATTAAATTCTTACCATCCTCGTCGATTTCATGAAAAGCCGATTTTTTCGCCGATTCGGGTAATTCCATGATCGATATCTGTTTTCGGCTTCGATCATCTTCCTCGTGTCAGCTAATGGCTTTTTATTTTCAAGACAGATGGGAGAACCTGGGTCATGGGCCAATTTGAACAAATCTCCGAGTCAATCGGTCTAAAACCATTCAGGGCACTTGGGGCAAAGACAAAGAAAAAACGCACCACATGCAACTCTCAACGCAGCTCGAGTCAAGTGCGTGACCGCCTCATGCAAGAAAAGCAAAAGTGGCTTGAATGATCGGAGAATCAGCAAGAACCCCCATCCGAAAGTTGGATATCACGGCCACACCACACTTCACAGTTTAATATTACCCCACATGCTGCAGAGTTATATCCACATGCAGAAGGTTTTTTCCCGCAGTATGTCTCGTACTTGTTGTTCGTTGGTTTGCTCCTGCTATAGTTGGTAAAATTTCACTCAATATTGACAATAATCGGATCACAGTAAACCACCTGTGTTGCAGGTGTCCAGACTCTTACTAAACCACCTTTATTAGCCGATACGTCAACGGAAAAAGGAAAGAATGAACTCGTACTATTTGTCATTTCACGATCTATACTTAGTTTCGATGTCCAAGGCACACGGAAGGAGATCATGCATTTGATAGGAATCGACGCTTAAAGTGTTGATACTGGAAAACGCGTTTGAAGTTAATAAACAGTATAATTCATGCAGACAACTTTATAAAATTTTCGTTGATGTGATCGCGGCCTAGTCAACACCTGACTAAGCGACTCCAACTGCAGTATAAGGTGCGTGACTCTCCATTTTGAGAAGAGTTACTTTGTAAAATAACTCACGGCACATGCTCATCAATCGTTGCAAGAGTCGTCGAAGTCGGCTCTTGGAGCTTATCCGTAAAGTCATGAGCATTCGCTCGTGGCTTGGAAATATTCGTCAATGCAGAAAAAGGGTGTTGGTTGTCACGTTCATTACACCTTCAAGTTTGGTTTATTCTTCTCTACAACTTCGCCATTAAACGCCCCAAATTCCACATCTTATCCGGATCTCTGGCCTTCAAACGGAAATACCTGCGACCATCAATCACCTTCACCTTCCCATCCATCCCTGCAAATGATTGTGAGTAAAGCGAAAATATCAATGCGATCGGATGACGAAAGAAATATCCGACGATTATGGCCCCTTAAGTGCCAACAGATGGACAACAGACGAGGTCCACAAGTGACCATACCGACTGGATGCTACATGAATCTACCGCGGACCTAATGCGTAGTCTGTCCTTGGAATAATTTCCCGGACAATCGAGCCGCTCATATTGTCCACGAAAGGGAAACCAGAATCTCGAAATAGCATGATATGAACAGCTGTTCGGCGAGAGGGGACCATCATCCTGCACCATGATATCATTGGGTACAGAGGTGATCCCAAAGAAGGTGAAGGTGAAAAGCCAGGAGACCAGTTAGGAAACGTAATGGGTGGAAAACGGAATGGTGGGCAACGCCAAGAAGAAAAAGAACTCACGCCATCGACAACGAGCACCTCGCCGCAGACGTATTGGCTCGCCTTGCTCGCAAGGAAGACCACCGGACCTGCAAAGTCCTCGGGACGACCCCACCTCCCAGCCGGGATACGCTCCGAGATCTGTGGTAGCCTTACCGGGTCTTGTAGTAGTTTCTCATTCATCTCCGTCTCGATGTAACCCGGTGCAATAGCGTTAACGCACACCCCTTCCTTACTCCATTCATTGGAGAGAGCTTTGGTAAGCTGTATAATCCCACCTTTCGAAGTGGCATAAGCTGGGACAGTGAAACCCCCCTGGAAAGACAAGAGGGAAGCAAAATTAATAATTCGCCCGCGCTTCAGGGGTACCATGTGTCGCCCGGCGGCCTGACAGAGAAGGAAGACCGATTTAAGGTTCGTATTTATGACCTGTGGGTGTGAAATCAAAAAGATATCAGCTCCTTTGTTCTTGAGATCGGAGGAAATAAACGAAAAAAAAGAATATTGTTTGGAAGGAATTGGTACTCAGGCCAAGAAATGCCGAGACTAAAGCTTTCAAAGAACAAGGGGGTTGATTATGAACAAGCGAAACGAGAGGTCGAAAGAATATTAGGAAAATGAAATGTTGCCGTATTGACATCTGTACATCATTTCTAGAAAAAGTTCGACCTCGATAGTGATGCGAGCAAAGTCCGCCTGGGATGCCAGAAAACAACGACAAACCCCCAAAAAAGGCATGCCCTTATGATGTCAGGCCGAAAATAACGACAAGGGCACTTGTTCGATGAGGCAGGTCGCTACACGAAATTCAACGAAATGGCACAGGCGGGATATTACGTCATTGATGATGTTGGTGTTGGGTGTTTGTGTCGGCGTCGGGGGGTTCCAAAACGCAGAATGCAGGCCAAAGGGGATTGATTCATGCATCAGAAAGAGGTACGAAACACCATGACGCGTCCAAGGACAGTGGACTAGGCATCATGATGGACTTTATCGATGTGAGATAAAGATCATCCGTTGTTGTTGACATTTTTGAGGAAAGATATTCCCTTAAGGCCGACGATTAAGAGAGTTGTTGTTCTGATTGCTCGATAAGGTCGATTATCATGGCCGGCAAGATGATGGACGAAGAAAATGAATAATAAAGAGAACTTACGTCATCCCAATCTTGTTCGGAGAACTGAAGTGCGGGAGCACGCCTCTGTATGCCTGCACAGTTGACGAGAACATGGATTTGGCCGTCCATGAGATCGAGTGCCTGTTGAAAGACACACTTGACTGCCTGGATATCAGCGAGGTCGCAACGCACGACCTCGATACGGACGGCGGGGCATTTGGCACGGATGGTGTCGACAATCGACGGGTGATGGGCAGACGGACGGACGAGGAGGCAGAGAGACGCCCCTGCCTCTGCCAACGCGAGGGCACATGCGGCCCCGATACCTGCAGCGGGTCAGCGAGTGAGTGGGACGACGAGAAGACAGGTACCGCGGGTGGCGCCAGTGATGAGGACGTTGTGGGCAGCGAGCTTGAAGAGATCGAGAGCCATGGATGAGGATTTTCGAGGGCTAAGCTTATCACCATCAGGTCTCGTGCGGACACCGGGACGGATCTCCGGTGGATTGGAATGATAAGCGCGCTTCGAGACGGGATCTCGGGATCTGAGATGGGATCTCGGCAGTCGCCTCAGAATATTCCCGTGGCCCGATCTGGGGGAATTGCGCGGCATGCTCGGTCCGGCGCGACTCCCGCTAATTGCGCTCCTTTTAAATAGAATCCCGGTTTTCATCGTTTCTCCTCATCCTGGTCTGCCATGTCTCCAGTCTCAACCACCAACACCACCGCCGCCGTCCTCTACCCTCCCAGCGACATCCGCGTAGAGCACCGCAATCTATGGCCACCCGCTGCTGGCCACGCCCAGGTCCGCATCCTCGCCACTGGCTTGTGTGGCAGCGACCTCCACTATTTTTCAGACGGACGCAATGGCGAATTCGCCGTACGCCGCCCCCTTGTCCTTGGCCATGAAGCTGCCGGGATCGTCACTGCCCTCGGTCCAGGCGTCTCCAATCTGTCCGTCGGCCAACGCGTCGCCGTCGAGGCTGGCATCAACTGCCGAAACTGTGACTTCTGCATAAAAGGTCGCTATAATCTCTGCAAGGGAATGCGCTTCTGCAGCTCCGCAGCGCGTTACCCGCACATCGATGGTACCCTGCAGACCAAGCTAAACCACCCAGCTCATGTCCTTCACCCGTATGTCCGCATTTACAATTCACACAACAACACTTCTAAAAGAATTTACATACAGGTTGCCAGACAGCTGCTCCTTCGAACTTGCTTCGTTAGCCGAGCCTCTCTCCGTCCTCATTCATGCGTCTCGCCGTTGCAGACTACAAGCCGGCCAATCCGTTTTCGTGTTTGGCGTTGGCACCATCGGTCTCTTGGCTTGCGCTCTCGCAAAACACACTGGCGCATCTCGCGTCGTCGCCGTCGACATCAATCCAGCCCGCTTGGCTTTTGCTAAAGACAATGGCTTCGCAGACGATATCTTTTGTCTGCCTATTCCCGTACCATCATCAACGCATCCGCATCCGCAGGCCACACACGACGCTTGTTGTCAATCCCCTCCTCCCGCTTCGCATACTCCACCCCTCCCATCACCTTTTCACGAAGCGCAACTCAAAAACGCTGAAGATCTCGCCAGTACCGTACTCTCCCACTTTTCCGCTCCTGAAGGTTTCGACGTTGTACTGGAATGCACGGGTGCCGAAAGTTGCATTCAGATGTCCATCTTTACTGCCGCAACCGGTGGTAAGGTGATGCTCATTGGTATGGGTACCCGAGCCGCCTACCTCCCACTCTCCGCAGCCGCCTTACGCGAAATCGACATCCTGGGAAGTTTCCGATATTGCGATACATATCCAGCAGCACTCGCCCTTTTGGCATCAGGGTCACTCCCGATGGTCAGCAAACTAGTGACCCATCGTTTCAGGCTTGAGGACACGGGGAGAGCATTCGATTTGATGAGTAGAGGTACAGACGAGGAAGGTGGACTGGTGTTGAAAGTGATGGTGGGAACAGGCGTGGCTTGCTGAGGATTTCTTGGACCACGTGGTTCGTGTCGTTTTCGGCATTGCCCATGAACTTGCAACCACCACAGATGGCGCGCTCATTCTCCTTTTTCGGGCTGCTTTCGTTTTTCATCGCATACCCACATTGCAATTCCCAATTCATTCACATTCACAAATAATTATCTGCAGCATAGGTATCGTGCATATAAACTTACATTTACTTCCTCCTTTACCCGGACCTGCTCTCAAACTCTTAGATCTTGTAATGAATTACACGATAATCACAATAAAAGTGCCCTTCATTTCAAGAGCCATCCAATCCAACTCCCAGAGCATACTCCAAAAGAACAATTCTCTGAAGGTATCCAGCATTCTTAATACAAACCTCTCAGATCGGCAACCTGATTACGGTTTTAGTTCCTCCTGTTCATCCACAATCAACACACTCCTTCCATTCTTGCTCCCGCCTCCGGAAACAGATGGCTCGCGTTTTTCATTAGATTTCGAATGATTCATTTGCCATTGCTCAATAGTCATATTGCTAATGTCAGATTGTTCACATAAAGGTGGTATACGACTTATGGAGTAGCCGACTCAATTGTGCGGCACGGAATTATCTTGCCCCAGAGATGCGTGTCCTGCTCCATGGTGAAGGACCTAGCCCAGTGGGAGAAAAAGGCTCGCAATGGTAGTCTTCCACCTTTGTGAGTGGTCAGATGATTCCATTATATCCATTATCAAAACCTTCCGTGTCAATCAGCTGGTGCTGTAGCAACAGCCCACTGGTCCTGGCAGGACCAACGGTGAACGTTGAACCTTAAGGCCTTTGGAAGAACGGTGGCAGCGCTGTTGGCCGGTGTCATCTTGAACTTTTTGAAGATATTATGAAACCTATCATTTCCCAAATCCAGGACACCCATCCGAATCATTCACTTCCGGTTCGTCAGCTGAAGATCTTTACGGGGACTAATTTGTGATATAGTACTTTGTGACGTCCGCAGTCTCGTCTATCTCGGAAATTGGGATATGCATCCAATTTTTTGAGGGGCTCGCAATTTGAATATCCCTTCTTGAAGCTACTAGCTGCGGCATTTTCTCAATTTCACTAACCTTTTCTGGGCTTAATTATATTTATATCTTTGGCGAATCTATGAATATACCCTTGCTACATAATAATAGATGTGTCCCAGTCCTTTCCAGGTCATATCGCGCCGACATTCGTGTTTGATATAGCCTAAGCACTGTCACTGAATTCTCGAATTTACCAATACAATGTCCGCAGCAGCCCATCGTGTGCATCGGTGGTAGAATTCCGAGTCCACCCACGAAATATTCCTGAGGGAATTTCACCTTGATCTTTTCCATACAATACTTAGCCGCTACTGCGCAGCGCTGTCACGGGAATAATTACATATATTCCACAAATTAAGATTCAGGTGATCCTTGGCCAGGTACTCCTTCCCTACCCATGATTGCCCTTTTTTAACCACTCCTGTTATCGCAAATCCTGAGCTGATGATATTGATCCCATTTACAATATAAAAGTTGTTCTTACGTACACCACAAGCCCCCACATTCATATCCCAACCCCATGCGACAAATCATATTGAATGTACTTTGTTACCCCGTGCGTTTAAGCTGCAGAGTAAGTATATATGATATTGATCTAATTATTAAAAATGAGTCACCTACTTATCTGCCCGTGCCACTGTGCCAGTGGGCGCATGGTGATAACCACTGGGGATATCGGTAAATCATGCCAGTGTAATTAAATTAATTCGAGTAAGTGAGCGATGCTCATTCGGGAGCCGAAAATTGGGGGACGATAAACAGAAATATGGCGTCTGATACTGAAAGGCCTGGGCCCAGGCTCTTTCAAACCAAATTACCATATTTGCAGACGATCAAGTTGTTGTAGGACTCTCGCAGCTGGGCATTGTGTTGTTATGGTGATATATTTTATCGATTTCACCCTTGCTAGTTCCTTGGCTAGTTCTTGGCTAGTTCTGTCCGGCTATAGGCTAACAGCGCCAATACTCACTCGTCCATTTGCTTCATATTTGATCGGAATTCTGCCTGATGATAGAGTAGCGATATTAATTGGCGGAGCAGGGTGGTTAAGAATCTACTGGTAGTCAAAATAATAAGCTTGCTTGATCTTGATGGTGGAGTTTGCCGTTTGATTGATCGAACCCACAACCCAACTTGCCGACCAACTTGCACGAATTCTCAAGGGCGAGACTTCGGCTGTGTCGACGGAGGCGTTAAATTATTTATTACCGCTGTAATGGCAACTCTGCCATCTGTATTCGTGAGTCGGAATGATTCTCGTCAGACTTCAAATGCATATTCATCATTTTCAGTATGTGATGGCCGTGGCTAGAAGGATGTTGTATCTTAGCAATAACCGCGAGCAACAGCTCTGTGACACGCCAAGGTCGACGTTTTGCGCTGTCTTGGGGAAATTCAGGTATTCGAGAAATAAAATCCTCTCACGTCAGGACAACCATCAATGCTGCGGACAAGCGCATTCAACGCGCACTTCCAGGAATGCAGATCCTTCCATGTAAAGCTTATCTGTCAAAACACACGATAGGTCGTTACGTTTCATCCTTGGCTCATAGGATATAGGAACTTGAATCAGAACCAGTTTCAAATTTTAGACGCCCGACCTTGTTGAAGGGGTCTTCTATATCTAGCCGTTTCTGCCGAAAGATCTGAAGGATTTGCAGATTTGGATACAATGTAAGGAATATGGAAGCCACGTTCTCGCGTTTTAGCCCGAACCTCGGATCCAGGTGGAAGTGAAGGCCACATGAGCCAGATTGGCATGATTAAGAAAAAATTCCAGATCGCAGGAAGTTGGAAAGGCTAGATGATGATCCGCCAAGTTCATCAACTGAGGTGGCAAATTCTCATTTTAGGCAGAGATACCACATAGTACGCACGAGACGATTGGAAGGTAGCCTTTGTGCAGCCGGATTGTACTGCGTGTACAACCTATGGTCCTGTTGCCTCCCTGGCTTTACTATTCGTAATTTTTATCCATGGGTAGGAGTCGGTTGAGATTGCTTACTGAAGGTTAAAAGCGCTGATGATGAATTTGGGGTTGGTGTGTTCCTGCTCAACTATTGGACTTGCCTATCAGATATAGTTCTCACCTATTAGAAATTTCAGGGATGTGACCCTGCTACCAGGGTTGAGGGGAAAAAATGGCGACCATCATTCCAGCACCCCAGCATCAGATTACATTGAGGCCACTCGTTCGTAAATTTTACATAACAAACAGGAGATAAGATCTCTCAACAAATCAGTTCGATAAGGTTCAACCCACTTAGTCTCTCCATTGTCAAAAAGAAAACTTTAAAGACTGTTAATGCCGTCACCTTTGGAATATATTAGGCCGACCAAAGCTGACCGATCTCTCTGACCGATATTGGTTGAAATTTGATCGTTGACACCAAATAACATACACCCGGAAGGAAATCTCAAGGCATATCTTCGGTGTATTTTAAGAACCCGACGATCACTCTCAGGGCCAGTTTTCAATTTCAAATTTTAACCTGTGGACAGTGGCCCGGGATGCCTGAAATGATCATGAAAATACAACGGCCACGATTGTGCGCTAACTGCGGTGACGATTCCCCGGACAAGGGCCTGGTTGATTTCCACCGACAACTGAAGTTTCAAATCAATATTGCATAGCGACAAAGCTGCAACTGGTTCAATTGTACTTTACCGGCGGCTGCACAAATGTACACCTATTCTAGATGTCACAGAAATAAGCTGGAGAGTGTGGAGTAGGTACTACTAAGGACTATTTACATAAAGAAATCTCTGTTATCATGCATTCCCGGAGCTTTCGGTTTCCATCACGATTATCCATATCGTAGATTATGATATAACCAGCTTTATCGACGGTTAATGGTGTTTTGGAATTGCCTTGCAACAGGAATGTGTGATCTGAGTCTCCAATGACAAATCATTCGTGATGAAAGGTAAACTTCAAACAATTTTTGCGTGTATCGCCCCGGAGCATCATAAAGCCAATGGTTTCATGGTTTCAAACGTACTGAAGCTATGATACTCTAGATAGATAATCAAAGTTGCAGCGCCTAACTTGGTGCGGCGATTATTTTGGCATATGAGAAATGTTTGCGTAAGCATCACATCAACCATCATGATCTGTTCTTGTTCTAACTTTCAGACATTGAATTAAATGGCAGGAAGCGCTGGGCTAGATTTGCGCTTTATTGCAGCTCCTATGGTGAACCAGTCCGACCTGCCTTTCCGGTTGCTTGCCCGTCGTCGCGGTGCTACGGTTGCATATACCCAAATGTATATTCCTGAAAAGCTTCTAAACGACCGCGACTACTTTGAATATCACCTTCGCGATTTGACATTGGGTGCTGATGACCCTTTTCGTCGGCCTGTCGTCGCGCAATTATGTGGCAATGATCCTGATCTTATCGTCCGAGCAGGACGCAAGTTGCAAGCCCATTGTGATGCTATCGGTAGTTCTCAGCATTTATTCACTTCACTATATGATCAGTCTTTAGATCTCAACTTGGGTTGTCCTCAGACATCCGCCCGTGATGGCCATTATGGAGGATACCTCCTGGATCAAAAGAATTGGCCCTTAGTGGAAAGTATAGGTAGGGTACATACCTTCTGCCGTAATTTTGTTGTTTAAGTGATTCAGTTTCTTCAATGTCACAATCTTTCACGGTGCCGGTGTCAACAAAACTACGACTATGTCAACCCGCCCCGAAAACCGCCGAACTAGCCCAAAGGATTGAGGCCGCTGGTGCCTCATGGGTCACCCTACACGCTCGCACAGTCTCAGCTCGGCGAAGAAGACAGGGTGCTGCCGATCTCACCGAAGTTGCACGCCTCAAAGACCATTTACGAGTTCCCGTCATTAGCAATGGAAACGTTCGACTTTTTGATGATTTGCAAGCAAACCTAAATTTCACAGGTGCAGATGGCCTCATGGTAGGTGAAACCCTATTGGGAAATCCATGGTGAGCATGTGTAATACTCGTCCTTCACGGAAACTTTGTCTTTCGGCCCTTTTCTCCGTTTCACAAAAGGAAGTCCCACTGACCCATGCGTCCTCTATCAGTATATTTCTGGGGCCTGAAGTTCCGGATCCTGTAGAAATTTCCTTGGAATATTTGTCGCTCTGCAAACTATACCCTGGTGTGAATCTACTTGACATTCAGACTCACATTCGACACTTCATCGAATTCGGTTGGTGGGTGGTATTCTCTTCACATCCCGAGCCTTATGCCATTCGGCCTGTACAGTGGGCGATTAACATGGATTTCCAAATTCAGAGTTGCTTTGGCAGCGACGACTTCATTGGATGACATCGAAAGTCTCTTAAAGTTGAGAGTGGAGGGTTGGAGAGGTCGGAAGCTATCTTCGGGGGAAGATGACGACCAACTTCATAATAGCAGCAGCCTTGATGATGAAAAAGGAAACCTATTAGAAGAACTCCTCTTGGACTTTGAAGCCCTATCCTCTGGCGGTTAACCTGGGCTCGCAGAAGAGGTACGACTTATTGTGATACGAATGATTTCAATACTCATTTCGGCAGTGATACTTGTCAATACCTTGCTATGAGCAAAAACCGGAGCTGAAGTCTTATCTCTGTTACGAAGTGAAGGTTTGATGGTTATGTCTTTGGATAGATTGAGATAATCAAAGTGAAAGGGCATATGTTTGATATGGGTACTTATGCAACTCGGCCAAGAGGTCCGGGAAGACATGAATTTAGGCTTAATTGCAAAGATAAAATTTTAAGTCGGTACCGGGTCTCGTCGCAGCTGCAGGGAATCATGTATAACAGCCTATCAAGCTTTTTTCTCTTTGTCGAAAGTGATTGAGACCGGCTGCCATTCTGCATGAGGTTAGGGAATTGACCAGTTCTGGCTCGACTTGCGGCATGGTGCTTGTGAAGTCCCATTGAATGGGGTATCCGAAATATACATTCTGAGCCGAGGAAGAGGGATTTTCGAGTCCCGGAGTTTGGTTCAGGATCTCGAATGTATTGTCTGATGATGGTAATTATACATGTATATCTGTGTGACATTGGGGGCCCTGCTTTTGAAATAAGGACAACTTAAAATAGGAATGAATTGACAGAGGTCGCAGAAAGAAATGGGGAAATGGAGGTTGAACAATGTTGTGAAAATTGTTCGAACTCTGGGCCTCGGATGTTATGTCTGTTCCTTCTCTTTGCCTTTTCGACTCTGTGTTGATAGCCGCGGGTCGCCGAGTAAATTCGGTGTGCTGGCGGCCCCAGCAGAATTGAGCGACGACAGACGCCTTGGTGGCGGAAGGCGGGAAATAGGAGCCGTTGGGCTTGGTGGAGGTCCGGAAGACACGCCGTTTCGCGGAACTGCAGGCTTTTCACCAGCTGCCGCCTCTGTAAGAAGGAACTCAACCCAAAGACGAGAGAACGACTACAAAGAACCAGTCAGATTAAAAAATTGAAAGATCGGTGAGAGAACGAACCTCTGTTTCGTCTGTCTTCTCGTGATCAGCCTTGGTTGGGGTTGTTGCATTGGAGGGGCGGGCCCAGAAAGTGGGTGAATTGGTGTTTCCGAATTCCGAATTCCCTGAGCGTTGGAGTCCAGCCTTTTCTCGTTCCTGGTCGGTCCAGGATAGGATGGACGCGAGTAATGAGAGGATTTCAAAGCGTTTGGTATCTCCTCGCGGTGTCTGAAGGAACGAGAGGACAACATTCGTGACTAAGCGCCTGTCCACGTTGTTTTCGGATGAATTTCGCCGCAGGCGTCTAAGAGCTTCCATCAGGTGTTCGTTGAGAATGACAGCTTTTCAGAAGTTTTGCTAAGTTTACTGAAGGGAATCACGATGCACCGTACCTTCGTGGCGCAACTTGTCAATAAGGGCTTTCTTCTCCTTAACCTCTCTCTCAAGGTCCTGTGCTTTCATTATATTGGTTTGGGACTCTTCCAGGGCCATCTTATTTTAAGAGTGTTATGCTTGCGTGGTAAGAGGTGGAAAATTCACAGACCTCTGCTGTTAATGCACGATGCTTATATTCAGCGAGAGATTGTGTCGCATGAAATAATTGACTTTCGAGCTCCTTGACCGCTTCTCGCATCTCATGACTCTTGGCTATGAATCATCAAGAATTTGGATAATAATGTCAAAAACTGGACATACCGGTTTGGAAATCTTGTAACACTGATTGAAGGTTTGCAGTTTTCTCTCTTTCATGTTCAAGTTCCAAAGCACTTTTATCCTTCTCCGTACCCGATAATTGCAATTCTCTCCGAAGTTCATCTACTGTAGAACGTAGTTCCTCAGAGATTGTTTGTTCTTGAAGAGCAGACCGTTCCCATTCATCTCGTTCCATTCGGCATCTTTCGAGCTCTATTTGTGTTTCCCGCAGTTCTCGTTCACGCTGCAGACCTTCATGAGCACTTTCATGTAGCAGCTGATTTCGCATGGCATCTAGTTGGCTGGAAGCACGTTCGGTCTCTCCGTGAGCGAGAATTAGCTCGGACTTTAGGGTCTCAATCGTAGAATTAAGGTCGTCCTTTTCCGCAGAAAGTTGTTGAACCAGTTGCTCTCTTCGATCAAGTTCTTCCTTTGAAGTGTTTTCAAATATAGCAGGTTTGTAAGCTTAATGAACCGAACTTACTGCGTCTTGTTGCAATTTATTGCCGAGAGAAGTTCGCATCTGTGTCAATTTAGCGAGTAAATTGCGATACTGTGTCGCAAGGGTTTCCTTCTCCTCTCTAGCACGGTTAAGCTCTCGTTCTAGTCTTTGGACTTGGTCACCGCTCGCATCGACACCATTCTGCTCAGAGTGACCATTCAGTTGCAAGTCAACACTTCGCCGGCCTTCACCAGACAGCCTTGGTTCGCTGTCTGGTGAACTAGAGAAGGAAAGTGAGGATCTGCGGCCAGACATGAATGAGGAATACAGGCCACTGAATGCTGGAATATATTCACACGTGATCTCAAGCCTGATCTTTCAAAGTTGGCCTCCACCATCGACGGTTTCCACGAGCAGGAAACCACGCAACGAAGAAAGGAGAGAGGATCAGCATGGTTTATGAGGTCAGTGTTTTTCTTTGCATTCTCTCATACAATACCGACTAATTCTGATCATCACAGTGGTCCCTTCTGACATTAGGTCGGACAATGATGCCTCGACCATACATAACACGAACTGGATTGCAGATATTGCCAATAGAGCTTATTTGCATTATTCTTGAGAACCTAGAGATGCCCGACCTTATCAATTGCACCTTGGTATCTCTCCCTCTTCTATTCGTCTCTTTGTCTAATTCCACATAGGTCTCGAAATTCATAAGAAAGACTATAAAGGAGTCCTCAAGATTGATTTACACAATAGAACTTGCAAAAAATCGCATGACCTCGATTCTCTCCTCAGCCTGTAGTCCGTCGTTCTCTACCAGATTAAATCTTCTTCGCACTCGAGAAGCCTCTTGGAAATATCTCATATTCAAGCAAAGGAGGGTTCTTAATTTGCCGCAGACTGGTTCGGTGTACGAATTTGTTGGTGGTCTGTATGGAAATGGGAAAGAAGACGAAACTTGGGCGACCATATCGATATCTCTCCTGGAACTTCCCAGCTTTGATGCTGCCCTCCTCGGGAACTCTCAAGATGATCTCAAAGTATGGACACATGCAATGGATGGCGCCTCCACTATTGATTTCACCATGGATCCTGCACAAGGTTTGCTTGTCCTGGTAACATTGGCTCCCCCAGAGTTCGTTCTTTGAACACTTTGACAAGTGACTTGCCTGACCCCTTGTTCTCAGTTCCAAGTGGGTTTATGAATTACACCTTCGGTCTATCAGAACAAACCGGCCACATCCCCGCTCACCCGTTCCAATCTTACATTGTATGTCGAGTGTAGCTGTCCAACCAATACCGTCAGAGATAGTTGCCGCCCTCCGGGTCCAGGTGTTTGGCGATTTGGTGGCTCTCCTGATTAAAGAAGACTTTGAGAGTAATGGGGCCCATCTTGAAATCTGGAATTGGCAAAATGGGTCGTATTCGGTAAGTGTCCCTCCCAAAAACGGATTTTTGACTCATATTGCACTTCTCAGTGCGTCATGTTTCACCGAACCGGGATTGAAGACTTTACCTTTTTGACACGGGACTCGTTCCTCTTAGTTTGCCCTGGTGGCAGATTTGAGGTATACGACTTTACTGACCCTGTCGAAGGTCACACAATTCCTAAACACCGACTGAGCTACGCTTTTCCTACACTTTCTGAAAATTATATTTACTGGTACATGTCGATGAGCAGCAACCCCGCGCCAGGGAATATTCCGCGTTGCCAGGCTAATGATAATGCTCCGGATACTGACTGTCGACAACTGTATTATCCAATTCCGGAGGACCGCATCCATGCGTGTTGCATCTACATTCTCAATCCTACAAACGATGAAAATGCCTTTGTCCATTCCTTCGTGTTCTTTATAAATCTGAAGATCTTTTTACACCCTCCCCCGGAATGGCTTTCTCAGCACTGTCTCTCGCGACGTAGAAGGACACGGACTTCCCGGCGGGTTGCAATCATCCATGAAGCGAACTCGAATTCAGAAGCAAACAATGATTCAACGCCATTTACAACCACCAGTGTACCAACTCACGGAAGGTCTAACAGCACAAACTACCCTCCATTCCCCACTTTCGATTCTCCCTCCCTCTTGTCCAATCCCCTTTCAAATCCTACCTCTGCCCCACCAGCATTGCCAACCCGCGCACCATCTAGTTCCTCGTCCCGTCGTATCACAGTACCATGGAAAGTTTGGGGTCCCCAAAGTACTCGCTGGTTTGAAGAGTGTTTGAGTACAGACTGGCAACACGCAGTTTATGGTACTCGGACCGTGGAGAGCTTGCGTCCAGAACATCATCCGCAGATTCTGAAACCATTAGGCGACGGCTCACCAGGCCCCTCAACTGAGAGCCCAAACCAGGCAACTGTGTTGGTTGACCAACATGACGATGACACTGATACTGACGACGACGACGACGACGATGACACGGAACAAGGACGAAGGTCTCCCAGTCCCAGACGCTACCTGCGAATACGTAACTTCAACTCCTTCATGTTCAAAGATAGCGATTTGTTGAAAGAGGGAGATTCAGCCCAAGCTTCAATTGAAGACGAAAGTTTGTCCAGCGACCAGGAAAGTGGAGAAACAGGAAAAGAAGGCGTATCTCGAAAGTCACGATGGAGCAAACCGCGGCTCATCACCGAACCATCCACAACTCCTGTGAAGGGGGTTTTCACCGAGGACATCGTCAGTTGGCTACCCTATACTGAGGTGATCAGCGAAGAAACGTATGAGGTGACGGATGTCATGATGGATGACAATCGATTGTTGTTGCTCAAGGTTCGTCTTGACTGTTCAATTCGTAATATGTGTTGATCATGTGCTATGCAGAGAGGGAAAGCAGCGCGTGTAAAGCGTGTCGAAGTGTTGATGACATAGGACTTCAAGACAATCATAATCTGCTCTTACGTTGTTTTATAGATATACTGTAATGCTGTGTTGGATTTCATGTGTCATAATCAGATCGAAAGTCAACCAGACACTTGTATTGTATGAATTGGTGGGTATCATACATAACCTCATTTGAACGAATCGGCACCGAAACTTCACAACGATCTGACTGGGGAGAAATGTCAGCCGTGACACCTCTAAGATCGGAAATTCAATCCAAATGTAGCAATGTGCTAAATGAAGCCATCGAATTATTCAAAACGTCCGTTTGACGGATCATACTTACACTTCCACTTTCCGCCCGTAAACTCGCAGACCACAAATCATACTTGTTTTGCAGTCGGCAGTCTGGGTACATGTACAACAGCGACCGCGTGTTCTAAAGGAATCGAATTGCTGGAATAGAGTGTCATTTGATGAAAACCTCGAGAGGGATCCTTGAATTCAACCTTGACGAATCGGAAATTCATATATCTGTATTCCTCCTGAGTCCTGAGAGACGCAGAGATGATCCCCATGCGGCTATCCGACATAGGAGCTTGTGGTCGACGGCCATGTTGTCAAAGGCATATTTCTGGAAAGGATGGCAAATCAAACAACACTGTAAGTTTGTTCAAACTTTCAAGTTCCTGAAAAGGTTATTTGGAACGCTGCGAGAGTCGACATAGATACGAGAATCAATGTAAAGTACAACAGAAATTCAGAGATAAGCGAAGGAGTCAACTAGGTTCCGTAAACCACAAAAAGAAACGGCTGCGATGAAAGTCTCTCCGTTTCTAACCAAGCTGCAATGTTTGTCCGTCAGCCAAAGGAGCGCCATCCCCTTGGAGACTCTGCGGTTGCACGTCGCTGACAATCGTGCCTTGACCTGTCGTACCCATTGCGCCCATTGCACTTTGCTGCTGTACAACTGCCCCAACACCAGGTCCAACGCCATTCCTTGAGATCTCAGCTCGAACGGCATCAAGCATATTCTTCACTCCAATCCTTTCATTTAACAGGCCCAATCTCGCACTCTCTAGTGCCTTTCTTTCCTCTTCAAGGATTTCCTCCAGTTCCTCAAATTGGGCCATCTTGAGCTCGAGTTTGGTCAACGTTAGTTTAATTAATTGGGCAACAGTGCTTCGGATTTGTGCATCTTCGGCATCCGCTAATGATCGTGCGGCCTTGGCGGAGGATTTGAGAGCGAGTTCGGCAGCACGGACTACTTTAGAGTGAGGGAGGGTACTTTTTGATTTATATTCATCGCCATCAACCGAAGTGGAAATTTCTGGGGCGTCATCTGGTCTATGAGAAGAGGTTGAAGATTCCCCGACACCATCTTCGTCCATCCTGTCATCCTCAGCAGCTTTCTTAGAGGAATGGTCTTGCTCTGAAGTCTTCCCATCTGTTAACTCATGCATGGCCGACTTGGCGGCTTCGGCAGCGACACTGGGACCGACAACCCCAGCCAAGAAGGCAACGACACTCATAACGGGATTGTCTGCTTGCTCGAAGGGTATTCTTCCAAACCTGAGCGGACCCATGGAGCCCTCTGTGTTCAAATATGGGTCTTCAATAGGAAGTTCGAGGAATTTGCGGATGCATTGCTGGGCTGACCGCGTACCGACATGCTCTTCAACCTTTGACCAATCATCATCGTACATCTCTACTCCTTCAAGAAGGAGGAGAATTTCTTGCGCGGACCAGTCGTCGTTGGTGGTGGGTCCAATATTCGCGTTAAGCTTGACGAAATCACCGCTATACATGGTAGAGGGAAACCGGCCATCGAGATAACAAGGGGAGCAAATCTCCAACTTTTTGTCCTTGAGGGAGTGGTACCGTATCTGAGTGCAATCGGCACCGCAGGTGTCGCAAGTATGTAGGACGTTGAATGATGGGAGGCCGGTACCGTTGGCTTTGACAGGTGCAGTTGCACCATTGGCCAACTTACTTGCCTCAGCAGCGTCGATTGGGCGTGATGATTTTGCAGTGGTTTGGTAGATTGAATTACGAAGCTCCATGGATGCATGTGCAGCAGGTACAGAGGGAATTTTGGTTCCATTCATACCTGCGTTTGCAGGATTTGGCCGGGTTCCTGGGTGTACTGACTGAAGGCCACGGGGTGTGTCGAGAATAACACGGAAATGCCCAGTAAATGGAGGTGCAAGGGCAGCAGGACGTTGTTCTGGGTCGATCTGATATTGTGGATAATTGTGTCATGAATATAACCACTTAAAAAGATAAATACCTGGTAGTTGATTAACCCCCATTGTTCCAAAAAGGCGTGGACGCGCATGATAGCGCAGACGTCGCCAGCCAAGTTCCTACGACAAGCAGTGACTGTGAGATATTCTGTCGGGCGTAGTCTGTAGGAATTGATCATAAAGTCGCGATAATCCTTGTAAATTGACGGTGTTTTACTCCGATTCCGCGAGTTGAAGAATTCTGGGAGCGCTCTCCGTTCGATAGGGTGGATTTTTGACATGTCGAACCAGGCCGAATACGATGGAATGATAACTTCATGTGTCTGGGCAGCAAGATACTTGCGTGCTTGCTCTTCAAGTCGTAGCCGCGTTGCTTCGAGCTGAGCAGGATCTTCATCGTCGTTGTCATCCACTGAGTCTCCTTCGTCGTCTCCTCCTTCGGCCATAGATACATCCGCGTCGCCCTGTCCTCCTTCATCATCGTCTTCCCTTAGCTGACGCACTCTGCCTGAGCCCGTCTCTGGGCCGGTTGACGGCCCTTCGCCAGGTAACAGGTTGCCAATATCACCTGACGGAAGTGGATCGAGTTCACTGCGTTTTCCCGGAGCGTTCTCAGGTTCCACTGGCGAAGCACCTTGAGGCTGCGGTGGAACGGCGAGCTTTATGCGTTTGGGGTCTGTAGTTGGCACTGTGGATCCTGAGCGTTTCGGAGAGTCCATAGATGTGTATTAGCAGGGAGATTTTCAGAAAAGCGTGTCCCCTTGCACGGGCGCGTTCTGCCAAGCACTGGCAAGCAGAAACAAATACCTCGAAAAATTTAAAAAATATAAAAACTTGTATTGTACAGTACTCCCGTCCCATAAAATCGGAATTCTATCAGGGGAAGAGACCCGGTTTTCTTCGCCTCTAAATTTAATCATAATCACCTATACCCGAAATTCAGACACTGATGTATATGCAAGATCTTAAAGCTTACCACCGCCTCCATCTTCGCCACCTCCACCCATGTCATCTATATCATCGCCTTCACCGTTGTCAAAGTAATTTTCGGCATAATCGTTGTCGTATTCTTCATCGACATCATAATCAGATTCTGCACCTTGTGAGCCAGCATCAGACCTCTCATCGGAGGATTTTTCCTGAAAAGGATCTTTCAAGACGGTGAAGCAGAAAAAATGAAGAGACCCACTTGTTCAAACCCATCTTCCACTAATTCGTCGATATTCAACTTTCCTTTTGACTGTTTACCATGAAGATGTGCTATAAAGTTCAATTATACCTTGTTAACTCTACAAGGTAACACGCACATTTCTTTTTTCGCTTTGGATTGAAGTAGTCATCGAGTATTTCACGGGGAAAGAAAGGTTCATGAAGCTCTTTACGCTTCAGAGAAGGCTGAGACTTCACTGACGGCCTATACTTGTCGGAGTACCGTTCCAAGTCTGAAACAATGAGCCTGGTGTATTTATTGAAATCGAGGACTCACCGGCAGATTTTGTCCGTTCTGTGATATAATATTGCGACCTGCGCATTCTAGAAGCATAAGCTAATTGAAATTCTGCTATGCTTTTCTCCACATCTGTTGGCTCTGAAAATGTTGGAACAGGCATTTGCTATTGGTTCAGACATTTCAGTATAGTAGAAATAAGAAGCGTACAAGAACACACGGGATACAAAGCGGAAGCCTCCCTGGACAAGTTCTGTAAGTCAGCAAAAGCAAGGCCCATGGCCAGCGGATTATTGGGGCCACCGAATCCGCCTCTCCCGCCACCTCTTCCACCGCGTCCTCCTCGTCTAAACCCACGAGACATATTGCTGGAGGATGAGTCAGAGGTGCCATTGCCTGGGTCGGAGTATCCAAATTGGAGCTCCGATTGTATAAGATGTTGACCTGTTGGCAAATGCACTGCGCTTGTTCTTTGTCTTTCACCACCACCACCAACAACTCTAAATTCTCTAATAATAATGGACCAGTCCCTCGACCAAGTCAGTTCGCGTCCAGTGCCACCTCTTCGCGCTGTCGGTCTTACCACCCTATTCCACTAGATTATTGCCTCCAACCCCAGGACTGGTCGTCGTTCTGGTCGTCGAAGCTCCGTCCGTACTACTGCCCGTACACAAGTCCTTGGAAAACCTGCCGTCACGCCTACTCAGCGCGCCCGTGCTGTTGCCACAGTCACCCCTGGTGACGCCAAGGCTGAAAAAATCATCGTCTCAAACCTTCCTCCAGATGTCAATGAAGCACAAATTAAGGTTTGTTACCATTTTTGAAGGTTGAAACACGAGTCTTATTTTTTATTTATTTACAGGACTTCTTCAATCAGACCGTTGGGCCCGTCAAGGACGTCCTCCTTAGTTACGACCTAGGCGGACGTTCAAAAGGAGTTGCAACCGTCAACTTCACCAAGAAGGGCGATGGGAATAGGGCGTTCCAGTCCTACAACAATCGTCTTATCGATGGCAGTTAGTATCCGCCTCTCTCACGTCTTGAAATCCGTCTTGTTCCACGTTCTCCTTGCATCACCGCCCAGAGAGTCAAATGCACGTTGAGCGTGTTCGAATGTTCGGGACTACGCCAACGGAGGGGCTGGAGGGATTTCCGAACCTGAAGGTCGTGTCGGTCTTTGGGGTTTGGACCCTTCCGTGACTCATTTGGCCGTTCTTCGCTCTGTCCATTTAGTCAAGTTTACTGGCTTCAACCTCCGAAGGTTCAGAGACAACAACTTTGGTTTCTTGGTGGAGTTGTGGTTTGGTGGTGCTCTTGCCCTCTTCGTCGCTTTTTCTGCAGTCTCCTTTTCCGCAAAATTGCCGACTAACGTTCGTTGCCCTTTGCTCCAAACCCGTAGAACGCCCGATGAGGATTGAACTTGTCGTTGACCCCTCGAAACCTCTTCCCTTGGCCTCTCGCGTCACACCTGCCGTCAAAGCTGCCGCCGCTGCCAAGTTAGTTATCCTGCGAGTCCCGCAACCTGGTCACTTACATAGTATATTAGGGCTGGTGCTCGTCGCCGACGTGGACCCCGCAAGAACGAAAGGCCTAATAAGACGGCCGCCGACCTCGATGCCGAGATGGAGGTTTGTGATTAACTTTCACTATGAAACAATAGTTTTAAGCTGCATTCAGGATTACACCTCTGCTAATGGCCCCGCCCCTGCTACGGCTTAGGTTTGTATGTTCATACATAGTTGTTTGTTGTAAACCTTGTTTTCTTGTGTCTTTACAGATTTTTTGAGTAGTCAATGCATTGGGGACATGTCTGAATCGTTGGCCTCTTTTAAGAATTGTCCAGGAATCTGGAATGTTGGTTTCCTTCTTCGACTTAAATTGCATGAACGACTCGCTTTCTTTATTTGTTTAGTTATCACGTGTTTGGTGACGTTCGTGGACGTGGCGAGTGATGACCGTGACCGTGAAATGGATAATCTTCAACACTCATTTGTTCCTTCTGAATCATCTATGGCGGATCCCAACCCACAATTGCCCTCCGGCTGGTCTGCAGAATGGTACGGCTCTCTAGGAATACTCTTGTATCGTCGCTAAGTCAATGCTAGGGATCAAACTCATCAGAGATATCTTTTTATTGGTTAGTCTAAACTCATAAACATTGCAGCAATTTGTGGATAATAACAACGGGAGAACAGAGAACAATACAGGACACACACAATGGGAGCCTCCTGCTGCTGCTAGCCATGAAAGCCCGCCCGCTGGTGGAGCGCCTCCCCTTCATCAAGGCAAACGTCGTCAGTATGCTGCTGGTCAGACCCAGGCCTATTATGGCGGAGACGTGGCTCCCGACCCAGTCTTCGGCGCGCCTGCACAAAATATTCAGGTTCAGCCTCAAGGGGGTCAACTCTTCACCCCTGGACTTGCCACAGAGAATCAATTCGCAATGCAGCAAGGTCAAGCTTCTCCAGGACCCGCCCCATCCTCGTACTATGCGCAAGGGGAATCGGAGTACCAACCACCCGCTCAGTACACTCAGGCGCCTGTAGATGCGCTCGCAAATCAGTTTGGAACGATGGGAATGGGCCACAAACAGCTCTCGATTTACACTGCCAATCTTCTTACCTCACCACCTGACCCACGCGACTTGCAAAATCCGCCACCTGAGATTCGCCTTCCGCCAAATTCCTCTATCTCTCCATCTCCCACAGCGAATGCTGATCCTAGCTATTTCAGGTCTACAATAAATGTCATCCCGACAACGTCGTCGTTACTAAACAAGTCAAAGCTCCCCTTGGCGTTGGTCATCACCCCCTATCGCTCTTTGAACGAAGGAGAAGAGCAGGTACCGTTAGTGACAGACACAGTTATTGCTCGCTGTCGCCGATGCCGAACTTATATTAATCCTTATGTTCAATTCGTTGATGGAGGTAACCGGTAGGTCTCGAATTTTCTTTCTGTCCGACCTTATTCTCACCTAAAGCAGGTGGAGATGTTGTATGTGCAGCATGACGAACGAAGTTCCCCAACTTTTCGATTGGGACCAAGTCCGCAATCAACCTGGAGATCGTTGGTCCCGTTACGAATTGAATCATTCTTGCATAGAATATGTCGCTCCTACTGAATACATGGTTCGGCCGCCTCAGCCCGCCGTCTATGTGTTCTTGATCGACGTTAGTCACAGTGCCGTTCAATCAGGTAAGTGATTGATCTATCGTGCTCACTCTAATAGATTAATCTGTGAGTAGGAATGGTCGCAACTGCAACGAGGACAATCCTCGAGAACCTGGAACGCATTCCTGATGAAGGAGAGAGGACAAAAATCGCCATTGTTGGTTATGACACCTCACTTTATTTCTTCTCGATGCCGGTTAGTTCTGTGTTTTGCTTTATTTCAAATTTTGATCTCCGTGTCAGCCTGGGTCAACCGACTCGTCTATGCTTGTCGTTTCGGACATTGACGATGTCTTCCTCCCGAAGCCAACGGATTTGCTAGTTAACCTTGCCGAATCTCGTGCATCATTAGAGTCTCTGTTAGGAAGGGTCGGCGAGATGTTCCAGGACAACACTGTCATTGGAAGTGCCTTGGGTCCAGCCTTGCAAGCCGGATTCAAGTTGATGGTGAGGTGGTTTGGACGAGAGGGTTCGGATGAAGCTGATTTCTTTTACCTTTATGGATTTAGACACCGATTGGAGGGAAAATTATCGTTTTGTCGTCCAGCCTCCCATCACACGGCCCCGGAGCTCTCAAAAATCGAGAAGATCCCAAGATCCTTGGTACTGCCAAGGTTACTTCCGTTCTTGAAATTTATGTTGCTATAACTAAATCTTTTCGGTCAGGAATCCGGATTGCTGCAGTCTGCATCACCCTTCTATAAAAACTTTGCAATTGAATGTTCGAAAATGCAAGTCTCAGTGGACATGTTTTTGTTTAGTTCTGGATATCAGGATGTGGCTAGTCTTGGTGAGAAAGGCGCTCTAGAACCATTACGCTTCTGATTATAGACTTTTTGTTCTGTTTAGCTTGCTTGCCTCACTATACTTCTGGTCAGACTTACTACTATCCAGCATTCAATGCTGCTCGAATAGAAGACGCCATCAAATTTGCTCACGAATTTGGTGAGATCCTCGCAACTCCCGTCATGCTGGAAGCTGTGATGCGTGTTCGTGCATCCCGAGGTTTGATCTCTACTTGTAATCTTGCAATGTGTGATTGAATTTGTTTGCTTTAGGTTTGAGGATGGCTTCGTTCCATGGCAACTTCTTTGTCCGTTCGACTGACCTGTTGGCGATGCCTGCGGTGCCTCATGATCAATCATACGCGATTGAAGTTCAAATTGAAGAGGCAATCACTGCGCCATTCGTTGTCTTCCAGTGTGCAGTGCTTCATACCACATGCTATGGTACGTGCTTTGGGTTGGTTGACGTTCAAACCGTTCATGTAGTCACTTAGGCGAACGTCGTATACGTGTCCTTACGCTTGCCTTGCCTACCACAACCAGTTTGTCCGAACTGTATGCCTCTGCGGACCAAATCGCAATTACCACTTTTTTGGCCAATAAGGCTGTCGAACGTTCGCTCACACACAAAATGGAGGACAGTAGGGAATACATCTCCCAGAAGCTCGTCGAGGTGTTGGTGGCGTACAAGACTAGTATGACATCCAGCGGTGCAGGTGCAAGTGCACAGTTGGCGATAGCAGAGAACTTGAAGATGTTGCCTGTTCTGGTGCTTGGCTTATTGAAGAATGTGGGTTTTTCGGTTATATTTCCCCTCATAATATCATTCATCACCTACCTCAGGTTGGCATTCGTCAAAGCGCACAAATACCCCCCGATCTCCGTGCCTATTCGCAAGCTCTTCTAAGCTCCTTGCCTTCACAACTCTTGATACCATATCTTTATCCTACTCTTTTCTCCTTACATAATATGCCTCAAGATGCTGGTACGATTGGCGAGCACGGAGTTATATTACCCCCTGCACTGCCGCTAACTTCGGAACGACTGGAACGACATGGTTTGTTCCTTATAGAGGATGGCCAGACTATTTTCCTGTGGGTGGGACGGGACGCTGTGCCGCAACTTGTACAGGATGTATTTGACCTGTCGAATTATGAATCATTGCGCGGTGGAAAGGTTCGGTTTGTCTTCGGAATTGACTTTTGTGTGGTTGACCTTTTTCTTTCTCCGTTGACAGGCTACTCTCAAAGCTCTTGAAAACCCATTCTCTCAACGCGTCCATGCTGTCGTTCAAAAGATTCGCGAGATGCGTCGGGGTGTTTACTACCCACATCTCTACATTGTCAAAGATGACGGAGAACCTCCTCTCCGTTTATGGGCACTAAGCATGCTCATTCAAGATCGTGCGGATGTATTGCCGAGCTATCAGCAGTTCCTTTCATCACTGAAAGATAAAGTGTGTAATTCCTTGACCAACATTTTTATAATTGTTCAACCAATTTCTATAGGTTAATGGTGCGACTGGCGGTTACTAGCGAGAAAAATAGAAAATATGGTAGATTTGGTGGGATAAATTTCTCTTGTAATGTCGGGAGACTGTGACATTCATTTTTCGAACATGAAATATGGATCCACGTTTTTCTCATAAAAGAATTTACTTGAATGTAAATTGGACGAGTGTTGACAACTGCGTCGTTTCAAAGTTATACATCGGCAGGCCTATAATCAATCTTTTTCCAGAAACGACTGGTGGCGAACTTCATCTCCTTACCTACAATCTTTAGTGTCATGAAATCTTAGAGCGGACTCCGAAGAAACCCATCCTGGTCTTGTGACAAGCTTGCTGTCTCATCTTATCTCAGAGTCGCAAGCTCATGCTCGTTACTGAACGAATTTTGGCTGAACCTCGTAAAGTGCCATCCGGAGAACAATTGCTTGGCATCGTACACAAATTATCCCAAAAACATCTTATGAAGAGGCACAAGTGATCACACCACCTTACCATCTCCTGCCTTGATTTCGGCTCTCGGTCTTCATGATAGGCGTCAAGTGAAATGAGTAGTCCATTCGTAAAGCATACAATGCCGTCTAAAGGTGTACATACAGTGTAAATTACAAAGGGAGCCATCCAGCTGCATAAGCAGATGGGGCTAATCTAAGTTGTTCTTTGGATGTCAAAGCAAAGAAAGTACGATTGCAGCCACTCCAAACACAAACATGACAGCTGTTGCGGGAGTGCCTGAGTTTATGCTTGAGCCACTGCTCACCTTGAGTGTGGAGTCGAGGTAAGCACGGACGTATTTGATCTCAAAGTATGCGTCCTGGTAGTTGCTTCCGTTGCCTACGACATTATCGGTATACTACATTGCAAAATAGAACGGTTAGGAGAGTCCCTGAAAGTAGGTTGAAACTCACACAGGCAGCTTCACCTGTTGTGGGTCCTCTATTGCCACATTGGGGCTGGTAGAGCTGTGGGGTCTTTGCCCTATTTGAAACGTTTGGTAAAAATGGTTAATTTGATTATTCAAACGACATACCATACACCACATAGTGTGATATCAATGACCATGTTCTGGGATGTGAACGCATTCGAGATGTTGCAGTTTGAACCTCCAGGGTAACTGGCTACAGGAGTTCCCCAGTCGCTCAGGGAGGTAATGGAAGATTTGGATTCGGCCAATGAGGCCACAGAGCTGGGAATTTTGCTTCTCTGCAAGAGTAAGGTTGGTCAGAGTTCATATACCATACTTGAAAAAATAGGGACGTACAGACCAGAACCAGATACTTCACATTGCTGAAGTTAGTTCTTAGAATTTTCGGTGAAAATAAACGACTTACTAGATCCTAATAAGAGAAAGAGATAAGTGGAACTCTCCTTCCGAATTTCTTCAAAGCAAAAATGCTTACCCATCGGAACTAAATTGAGTCGCCCAAATACCACCACCAGCTTTATTGAAGGCATCACCATAACTCGTGGTGTCTGAGTCGTTAACGGTGCACCCAGCGTCTTTTGAGCAGTCGGGTTCCAAGGATGTCCCGCTCTGATTCGGGTTTGAAGCGTGCGTACACCCAGGGCGGGTATGCAATGCCACTTGGTTGTTGCTGTTGAGGTTGATGCCTTCCAAGATACTGTTTAATTTTACAGGTAAAGGCGTCTGCGAAGCACAAAAGGGGGATACATACTCGATTTCACCATCTTGTGGCCAGTTCTGTCCTTTGGTCCAGATAGCGGGCCATACCTGGGTCAGATTACATGAGCAAGAGTATTGCTGCGGGGGAACGTTTTGAACGTGCTCACTGAGCAACCATAAGGCAGGTGAATGACGTCAGTTATCCAGATTGTTCCGGGTGGGTATGCCCTTTGAGTTGTGACACGAATCTACCATGAAGATCTTGGTTCGACGATGGTTTCTGAAAGCCTCCAAAAACTCACGGAATCTCTTTTGTTGTTATAAAGAACGACGTCCATAGACACATTCAACAACGCATTTCCAGCGGAATTGACGGAAACAAGCTTCTTTGAGGTTGCGTTGGTCTTGTCTACCCAATTTACATCCCCTACAAACCCATGATTGGTACGATTTTTCAAAGGAAAACGTGAAGCAAACCTAGGGTCAAATTGTCGTAGTGGCCATAAAAGTCCCACTTGTCGAAAAAGGTTTTGCCTGAAAAGTCGTCAACGAGGTCGAAGGTTGCGGCATTGACGATCGGGAAAAAAAGAAGTAGAAGAAGAACTGGAAAGACGAAGAGGGAGTTTGCAAAGGACTGCATTTCCGGGTGATGATAGTTGAGGAAGAATTGAAAGATTGTGTGACGACGGGCACCACAGTGCTGCTGCGCGGTCCGAGTTCTTCATCTGCACTAAAAAGGACAACGACACCATCTGCTGAAGGATCGTGTAAAGTTAATGGCTCGGCATTGTAGAGTGAGCTACAGGAATGCAGAAATAATCTCCCTGTTACAGACTAAGTAGTTGGTCGCTAATCGCACAATATCGAATAGAAATCGGTGTACATTATGTAAATGACTTTTATCCATCATACCCACCGATAATAACCAAGCCCTCCGACCAAAATCAACGTTTCTTCTTAGATGCAGTAGATGTCCGTCCTGCTGCCCTCCTTGTTTTCGGAGCAACGACAACCGGTTCCGGGGATATCCTTCCACTACTCCCCGCCGTAAGTCTTGAAGACCTCCTCCGGGTCTGGACACCGACCTCCATCTCATCAGTATTATCCACCGACGGTGCCTTCCTTTTTCCCTTCACCACACCTGCACGACTGGAGTTACGTGGTATCCGCGTAGTAGGTAAAGCCATGACCTGGTCTTGTTCCTCTTCATCATCGTCATCGTCGTCTTCCTCCATCAGCCCACCAGGGATATGCCTCACGACGTCTTTTATTTGCTTTGCTTTCTTTGCAGGAGGTTTTGAAAGTGACATGGTTGCGGCCGCTTTCTGTTGTGTAGCGCGCGTCGTCCTCCCACTTCGAGTTTTGGCAGGCTTCTTTTGTTCTCGTTCGGGTTGTTCATATATTTCCATGCTTTCATCCTCGTCATCAATCCTATACGATTCGTGACCATGTCCTCCAAGTTTCTTCTTCGGAGCGTCCACATTCCTCTTTGATGACCCTTTCTTCGCACCAAACAATGAATATTGCAGTGCCTTATTATCTTCATCATCGCTTTCCTCAATAGAAGGAGCACGCGCTTGTCGAGTCGTCGTCTCGTCTTCATAATGTTTGTCACCGCCCTCAGGTTCCACTCGTACATCTGCCTGTGGAGACTCGGAGTCTGAAGACGCGTTATCATTGTGATCAGGACTTCTTCTCGACTCGTCCTCAAAAGCTCTCTTCACTCCGTTCGACTTCACAGGAGGCTGATAAAATGCATTTCGTTGCTGTGATGCAGACACGAAGGAGGGACTCGGCCCATGCGAAGATCTG
>Ga0307517_10001946_pt1 | contig 33738 bp, 25 predicted proteins | sample 23_EM_MG_FD_194515 | JGI IMG/M metagenome (GOLD analysis project Ga0307517, IMG submission 194515) | Populus trichocarpa ectomycorrhiza microbial communities from riparian zone in the Pacific Northwest, United States - 23_EM | ecosystem: Host-associated > Plants > Roots > Unclassified | place... | reverse complement strand
CATACTAGCACAAAGCTGTTAATGTTGATAAATTGCTGCTTTATTCTGTTATTTCACATTAAGTTTAAGCAACAAAAAATGATAATAAAATTCTCTTGTAGTTCCAGCAACCAGACAAACGATGTCCTCTCTTCATGAGTAGATCCCTAAGAAAATTATATTGAAGCAGACAACAACCCTAAAGTTGTTTGAAAATATACCACATATGTTGCATGATTTATGAATTATATGAATTAAGCTGACTGGAAAGGAGCTTGGTCTAAATCCTAGGCTTAGTTCTCACAGTTCGGGCTTCCCTGCAGACCAGCCTGAACAACTTTTTTTATGTTGCATCTCACGCCCTAAAAGTTTGTCTAGGTGTGGCTCAAGCTGATCGTATTATAATCATGTGATTTCCAGGTTGTTCCGCTTAGCTACTTGCTCAGCTGTGTTCTCCACTCTGGATGATGGCAAGATAGTGAAAGGTCTTGCTGGGGTTCCAGATGAAGGTCCTGTCTTATTTATTGGCTACCACATGCTGATGGGACTTGAAATTTATTCTCTTGTAGATGAATTCTTGAGAGAGAAGAATATTATGGTTCGTGGCGTAGCGCACCCTGACCTATTTTCAGAGATTATGGAGGGTTCATCTACTGAATTCTCTGTATCTGATTGGATGAAAGTAATGGGTGCGGTACCTGTCACAGGAAGCAATCTTTTCAAATTACTTTCAAAAAAATCGCATGTGCTTCTTTATCCTGGAGGTCAACGAGAGGCTCTGCATTACAAGGTATGCCAACTGTTGAGTTCCTTGTTTTCATTTCAACAAGTTCTTTTTAAAATCTAAAAATCATACATTCTAGAAGTTTCGTAATTTTGTATGGTGAATATCTTCTTCATTTCAATTTTTAAAACAAGCAATAACATGAAGATGTAGTGTCAGTTTTGGGAACCATCTAAAATATTTGCAGTCTAAATGTGTAAGTACTCTTTGCCCAACTCACAATGGCTTCCACCTGGTCAGCACTGCCTAGACCTCTGACCACCTTCAAAGGCACTAGCTAAGTCACCTCCATACTTTTCTCTGGAATACTGTGAAATTGGACAACTCTGAACCTTCCTCCTGTGCGAAGACATCACAGGGATCAAAACACAATGCCTTATTTGGTCTTTTTAAATATTGCGTTATATTTTCCCAAATGTTTGTGACCTCTTTAGTCTCGTGCTTCTTTAATTTGCAGGGTGAAGCATACAAGTTAATTTGGCCTGATCAACCTGAATTTGTGAGAATGGCAGCAAGGTTTGGGGCCACAATTGTACCATTTGGAACTGTAGGAGAAGATGATATAGCAGAAGTAAGCTTTGAATTTTATTTACATCAGTTTCTTATATATATAAATATTAGTCCACGAGCCTTCTTTTGATGGTTGAAACATTTTTATCAGTTCAGTACATGACATTGCAAAATCTTTCAATATACGCATCTTTCTATATTCAAATTATTGTTGGGGAAGGAATAAATAACTGGTTTTAGCTATCTTTATTTTCATAGCAGTGTTACTTTCACAATCTGTTTCTCTAAGATCTCCCTCTACTCCTGATGAACCATTTAGTTTCCTCTCACCATGAAACCCTATAAAATATTGTTTTCTTTCTTTTCCAGACTTGGCTTTGAAATATATGGTCATCATGAAAAGATTTCCTTTTTCTGTGTTGCAGTTGGCTCTAGATTACCATGACTTGATGAAAATCCCGATACTTAATGACTTCGCCAGAGACCTTATGAGCAAAAGTTCTAGAGTGAGGTGATTAACATTTTCCTTGTAAATCATGCAATGATAGTTACTTCCTTGTAATTGAAAGTAGCCTAAGGTGCTGCTGTTTTTTCATTGCTTCCGCGTTGACTATGATCTGAATCTGATCACAGGGACGAAAGTAAAGGGGAGGTAGCCAGTACAGATTTATTCATCCCTGGGCTTTTACCTAAGATACCTGGCCGCTTTTATTTTCTGTTTGGGAAGCCCATAAAAACAAAGGGAATGAAAGAGATGCTGGAAGACAAAGAAAATGCAAAACAATTGTACTTGCATGTAAAATCTGAAGTCCAAAACAGTATCGCCTACTTGTTGAAGAAGCGAGAAGAGGATCCCTATAGGAGTATCATTGACAGAACTATATATCGTGCATTCTATTCTCCTTTGCCTGAAGTTCCAGCATTTGACCCTTAGAAAATATAAAGACAGGGCACTCGGCAGACTTGAAATTTTTACCGCCATCAATGCTTTAAGCTGATTTATGTATAGAAACAAGTGCAAGTGTGAAGCATATGGTGCTCTTTTCCAGGTTCTGATAGTTGACAAATAGCAGAAGGAAACAAAAAGGAGGGGGGGGGGGGTAATAAAGCAAGATTTAGTTTTTATTGTTTACTCAGTATTGCAGTCTCAGACATTCTTTGTGCAGAATTGGTAGACTGTAATGTAATATAGAAAATGTCAATCGATTCTCTCTCTTTGTAGATACACTACATTCCGTTACATTCTATGAAACTTTACATCACTGTCCATACCAGTTTTATGGATGGAATCAATGACATAAAGGGTGAGCAATGACAATTTTTCATTTCTAACTATCCAGATTGTGTTTATGTGATGTTGGTGGCATTCAGACTACTGACAGTAGCTGATGAAAAAATGATGATACTGTGACAATTTGGAGATTTTAGAGACAAAATTGGACAATCTGCACTTACGAGGTGATCATTTTCTTAACACTTGTCTTGTGATTCTCGTTACCTGGTACAACACCACCTAAAATGATATTAAAGAAAGACCATTCAGTTCTTTGTGATTTGCAACTCTTAACAAATTAAACTTACCCACAGAATCAGCCATGGCAGGTTCCCATTTAAACTCATTGGTTGGTGGTGCAAACAATGGTTTCGTGTTTTTCTCTGTTTCACGTGAAAAAAGTTTCGAAGTTAAACAAACTATGTTCTTTCATGCGCGTGCGGAAATCATCATAAAATCTAAGCAGGGAGACACACAATGTTCTATATTGAATTGTTTGGAAAAAAATTATTTTTACATCAAAATAATTTAAAAATATAAAAATAAATTATTTTTAAAAATAAATATTGTCTTGTGAAACGTTTGACGCAAATTCCAATTGTCTCTTGTCAACTGCGAAAGCAAATGTTCCTGCATTATGCTTTCACAAGCAAACGTGCATGTCAGGAAGACATTAGTTGGAAAGCTAGCATTCTCTTTTTACAAGAGTATGTTTAGTGGTGTGATAAGATTTATTTGTTAAAGTGTTTTTTTTTTATGAAATATATTAAAATAATATTTTTTCTTCTAACTTTTAAATTTTATTTTTTACATAGCACATCAAAATTTAAAAAATTAATTTAGAAAAAAAAATTAAAATTTTTAAAAAACACGTTTTTCCACACTCCCAGAATAATGACGAGGGAATAGCAATTTTCAGCGGAGTCGAAGAATGAACCTCCTACTTTTCCTTGTTGCGTAGATATTCAGAATACTGCACAAGTTGGAGAAAATTAAGAAGACAAGTTTGTCTGAAATTGAAACTAGAGCAGGACTTCAATGGTCTTGCGAGTAATGGAGGTCGCAGTCCAGGATGAGCAGAATGCGATTCTTCAGACTTTTATTTAGCGGTAAAGGAGAAGAGGCCTGAGGGGGTGGGGATTCCTGTTGTGGAGCATGGACATTTTTAATATCGTGGTGTTCATTGTTATTCCATATGTCCAGAAAACATGGTGAAAAACCGAAGTTGGAGAAGCTTTCTGTGATGCGGCCTGAAGGGAAGACTAGGAAGGCATAAAACGTGAAGGGCTTGAGAGAATCCTTCACGAGATGCTTTTCTCACACAAAAAAAATAAAAGTTCGAATAATTTTGTTAAAAAACTATTCTGGAAATAACCTACCATTGGTATTCAGCCAATCTATGTTGAAAAGAAAAGAAAACCCTGAATTTTTTGAAGAATTCATATACGTTAGAGATCCCCAGAATCTCCTGCATCACTTTGTTCAGTCCCGTCAATAATTAGTAAAGGAAAACATTGGAGGCTTCTAGCTGTAGCTCCTGTGCCTCAGTTTCAACTTCGTTCAAGTTGTGGATATTGCCATTTTTAGGGTAGAATCTAGACTTCCCAAGTCTCTGTCTCACCAGAAGTCTGTTCTTTCCTCTTTCTTGGTTGCTGATTAAAATGGTTTACAACTATATATTTCACAGGCAGGCAAAGCAAAAGTGATTCTCTTATCCTTTTTCTTTCTCCTTTATTCTTGTTTGGGGACACCATATATTCTGCAATCTTCGTCCTCAAGGAGCACCCTCCTATCAAAACAACTTTTCCCATGAGAAAGCATCGGAGTTCACTCTCATGAAATGCTTAGAATATGATTCTGCAGCAAGTTTCTTGGTGGATTGAACTTTAAGGGAATCTCAAAGTGCAAAGAAAAAGACAGCATAGGATCCTCTTACTCATTGTACAGGTGAACCTTACATCATTCATTTGAACAGGAGAGCCCAGATTTTCTATAAAAGAAGAAGTTCTAACACCCTTCATATGCAAGAAAAGGAATCCAGGTGCTTGAGCTTAGAGTCTTTTAAGGGAAGAAGTTCCTACACAAAGCTGAGTGATGGCCGGGATTGGTTACTCATATAGGGGCTACTCCAGCTACGATCCACCCAGCTCTGATGATTATGGTAGCAAAACAGGCTATGTTCCTGATCATGTGTGCCGACCAGTCATCATTGATGCTGATGGGAGGAAAAGGCCTATAATTTCTTACCGTGTTGATCAAAATGCAGATCAGTATGTTACAAAAACTGAGACGTATTATCAACAGCATGTTCATCCACCTAAGGAGTATGAAGACAAGGAGGTCCCTCGCTGGTCAGAGGAATATCATGGAGCTGAGAATAAGTTCCGTAGGCCTCTGGCTTCAGCTGATGGTCGCCCTCAAAAAGTAGAGGAATTCATCACCAAAGTGCAAGTTGAGGCTAGCCGACCCCAGGAATATGCCCCCTGGGATGCTTCATATCGGCGCCAGACCCCAAAATCCACAGGCTATGATGGCTACACTGGTGGCTACGATGAGCGCAGTGGTTTCAGCAACAAAGACTTGCTAAAGCCCGGCGGTAATGCTCATCGAAATGACAACTATGATGATTATTACCGCAAACAAGGTAGCAACATGGAACCAACCATGAACACCAGTGGTGGGTGGGCAAGGCCGAGTCATTCAACATGGGCTGCACCACCCAATGCTCCCCTCTCTGGAGCAACAAATGATATCAGTGCAGCTGTGGGATTACTGAGAGAAGTTGCAAAACCTTCTTTCTCTACTTCTCCACCATCCCGGTATAGAGAACCAACCCATGCAAATACCATTGACAGCAAGGAAGCTGCAAGGCGATATGGCAACTTCAATTATTCATCCAGGCCATATACAAGAGATGATAGTTACACATCAACCATTGACAGCAGAGAGGCTGCAAGGAAATATAGTGGCTCGGCAGTGTGAAATCCAAATCCAGAATGATTAACTATGTCTATGAGCAATTGGTCAGGCCTTCTACAGCTTCCTGAGATGACTTCACAAGTTTCTTGGGGCTGCAGGCTTATTATCCACTCTACAAGTACCTACTTTATCTTCCATTTACCAAGCATACCTATCTGTTGTTGCAGTCAAGTTGTCCTATATACGTGTTTGATGTCTCCTATATCACTACTTCAATAAGGCTTCTCTCTAAGCATTTGCAATATATTAATGTACAATTTCCTGTTCTATTTAAAGTGTTTTTCAGTGATTTCTTCTGCATCTATAAACATTGTTTTGCTGGAAAACACGTAACAAAAGACTATAGAATTACTCTTTGCAGCTTCAAGCATTGTTAGTCTTCTGTAAAAAAATAACCCAGAAGAAACCCGATTACTTTGGGTTATTGCTTGCTGAAGGGACAATTCACGTTGTTGCAGAGTGCTAAAGTGCAGAGCAGTTAACTGCCTTGAGCTTTGGTGGCGCGGCCGAACCTAATTAGAAAGAACAAGAAAACAAAAAGAAAAAGGAAGAGGGCAGAAACAAGAACCCTACACGCCTGTCATTTCTCAGTTATTATCCTTTCCATATATCCGCTAGTAAAAAAAGATTGGAATGGCTTAAATATGCCTGTAACCGGCCCCAAGCAGAAAATGAAGACTGAATCTAAAGCATATAGGAAAATAAACCTAAAAACCCAAAATTAAACACAGAAAAATAACAAAACTTGATAGACAGCATCCATCGAGCTTAAATTAATTTGAAGGTCTTACCGACCTCAACCGGCATAGCAGGCTGGCCCGGTTATCGAATATGATTTATAGAATCTCTTGATAAAAAAATTATGACTATATCCGTTTGAACATGTACATTTGATTTATAAAACTTGTTTGATAAGGTTTTCACGGAGTACAGTTGCAAGAAATCTTTATCCAGGTGTACAGAACCTCTAGCATCATTTGCTTAGGTGGGAGCATAACTAGATAATTAATTACCTTTAGAAAAAGCAAATCGCATATACTCTTTGCCTTCCACATTCATCTTCTTCTTTACCTTTCACTGTTATTGACCACCCAAAGCTTATTCAATCGCATAAAAAAGAGTCAAGGAGTGTGTGCAATATGAGCCCGCTTCTAACCCAGAACAATGGGTAGGCGTGCGAGGGCTTACAAACTTAGGCTCAAGTGTGCTAGTAATGTGAGTCTGCCACGCTAATGATTTTCTTTAAGAGAAACAAAAAATCAAATGCATTTGATCAAACAACACCCAAAAAAATTGCGATCAAATATTTTATTAAAAAATAGCATTGATGATTGTATAGAAAAAACACTTTCTAATATAATAAAAAAGACCATGATCTTATAATAAAAAATTGAAAATTCAATAGTACCTTATAATTTTCTTTATTTGAACTTATCGACGATAATATATATGAGAAAAAAAACAAAACAAGCTAGACACGCCTAACCCGTTAGAAAGAGGCATGACTTGTGTGTAGGCCTTTTTTTTTTTTTTTTTATCTGAGTGCAAATGACATGTTAAACATCTTTAAATTAAAAATAATATAAATAATGTTTTGTTTGTTGTTCAAGATTTTGATCATTCTCTGGTTACCAGAAAATCAAAGTATGAGCATTTTATCAAAAAAAATTATTTTTCAACCCGTTTTTTTTATGTAAAAATACTTAAAAGACAACCTATAGACCCTAATAAACTCATCTATAGCATAAAAAATCCTAAAATGGTTTTTAAAAAAATACTTAATCCAACCTAAATCCTAAAAGCTTTCTTCCCCATATTTACTCTCTTCGGCAAGATTACGGCAAAGAAAATTTATATATAATTTCTCTCATCGATTGAAACTCATTAACAACAAAATCTATTGTTTATGCGTGGAAGCTCTCAAGGTAGAAAAATGAAGTGAAATTTTCCTACCAACTACCTTTGTTATATTTTGGGACAAATTAGAAAATTAAGATACAAAATAAAAAAAATAGTGAAACAATATATTTTTAAATATTATAATTTTGAATCGTGAATTTAAATGATGTTGTAGTTCAGAAATATAATATTTATATAAATATTTCGGTTATGAAGAATTACATTAACAAGATTTTAATTGATATAATGATTTATAGTTGTGATATTAATTAAATTCTGAAATAATTTTATATTTTATTATTTGAAAACCTACATGTGTAGAAAATAAAAATTCAATAGCTATATAATAAAGTTTGCTAGGTGTTGAATGGATATAAAGAGGTGACAAATGCATCTCACTTGTTTGATATGATTCGCCACGTTTCATGTCATGGAAGTCAAGTATTTTGGAAATGATATTGCAACTTCGAAGCTTAGTCATGACTCATGACTGGAGTTAGTTTTTGTTTTTTTTTAAAGCATGAAATGTTTAAATATTATTTTTTAAAATCTAATAATTATTTTGTTGCATTTAAAAATAACAATATTTAATAAATATCACATTTCATAAGCATATAAAAATATACTATTTCATAAAATACTTACTAAATGGTGATATAAATTAGTGTCAATTTTTTTTAAAAAAAAAAAAACATATTTTGGCTTTCTTAAAAACGTTCAAGTTGTTTTACCTCATTGAAGTTATTGCACGACTCATGTATTCAACTTTAATGGCCGAATTCTATCCCTTGCCAGTGACTTTACTGTTGCCTGTTTTGACACCAGAGCTGATCTCATACTGTAGGTGATATGAATCTATCTGTGTATAAATCATTTATCAATTAAACAGATAATCGGCCTCATAGTCAGGCTGCTGTACATCTTGTGGGCAGATATACTGTTATTATTGTTCGTCATGGATACATTTGCATCTTTAAGCGCTCTTATTGGGATAGTTTTCTAGACTGGCATCAAATTAGAAGAAAATTCTGCAGTATATGGAAACTCTACAGACATTTTTCCTTCAGACAAAAAAAAAGAATTATTACCATATAATTTATCGCGATGGTTATATACTTGATGGTGGACGAATTGGTTGCCTCCATATCCTGTACCTGTTTCTGACTTGACTTTTCGATTTCTCTAGCATGTGCATCATATTCCTCCCTTTACTGTTTTTGAAACCAGAAAACTGTCAAGTTGAAGGCGTAAATGGGGCATGTGTGTTATTATATCAATACTTGTTTAGCTGTCAGTAATTTTCAATGGATTTTCTGCAGCTGTGAACCTGTGCTCTAATAATGGCTAAATATGATAGCAGATACAAGAAGGGTTTGAGAAATTGGTATCTATAGCGCAGAAGGGGAGAATGATACAGAATCTGAAACTGTGATACTGGAAATACTGTAAAAAACAATCCAATGGACAGGACACTGTTCTAGTTGCAGACCGTCAGTTCCAAAGAAGTTTCTTGGGGCATGTAAGCGTTGATTTCAGATGCCCGTTGACATGTGCTAAAGGTTTGGATTACATTGTTCCAGGATTGATTCCATGTTTCTTGGTGGAGTTACTGTTCATAAATCATATCCTTAGATTGTAAGTTATCTCATAAAGTAGACTACAGTTAGACTAGGAAAAAGGTGTCAAGAACTAGTTAAGCAAAGGTGAGTGTGCGTTACATGCTTCTCTATTTAGCCACACGCATGCGCATCCTGCAAAGTTCGCAGATTGGATTAACCAATGAATCCTTGATTCTCTTACCACAACAAAGGTGGATCGTATGATGTCGAACTGGGGTTGGATTTCAATTTGTTGATGCCTGAACATGTAATAAGCCCTGGCTTCAAGCTGTTACCATTGGCCTCCAGAAAGCAGAGATTGAAACAGATTAGGTGAATTTAGTTTGGCACAGACTATAAAGTGATGCTTACTTTCAAATAAGTTATTGAACAACTGACCAATAATTCCTGGATGCTGCAATATTTTAGGGTATCTTCAACATTCCTTTTTCTAGAAGAAAGCTGCAGAGGCCCAGATCCAACAGACTTTAATGACCCAACTCTGCTATTACATCTATTCTTTAGCATTCTGATTGGAAGATCATGCAAATGGCATGATAAAAGCAAACTGAATCATATTTGCACCATGGAGAGCTTTTGCATGCTTATCCTTAACGTAAATGAAAGGGCAAAAAGAGGCCCTATAAATAGCAATGGTGCCAGAAGGCCTCTTTATGAGCTTAGTAGAGAACTTGAGTACGCTCTTGAAGATGGTGAAACTGTCTACTTTCTGTTTCCTGTTTGTCCTCTTCCTTGCATCTGGTAATGGCCTATTCTTCATATCTTGTATGATCTTGATGATTGGTATTTCTTACATAGAAGTGTCGAGCTTGTTTATCTAGAAATCTATGGATTCCAGGCATCATCTCTAACATCGCGATATCATCAATAAGGAGATCTAGACTTTTTCTGTACTCTTTACTGATGACTCCCATTATCATCTCAAGATTATGGTAAAACATTAATGACAATATTGAAGCTTGATTCTTACCATTAACCGATAGAAGCGATCACTCTTTTCTTTTCCTTGTGTGTAAAATAAACACATAAAACGGTAAGTTGCTTTATGCAGATCATTTGATGGATGATGGCTCTATCATTTATTTATATTTTTGTCTTGCAGATGAGAAACTGGTTCTCAAGGTAGGAGCAAGAGACTGCCACAAAGTATGGACCTGCAAAGGTCAAAATCGTTGCTGGGAAGACTGTAAGAATCGATATAGCGGAACGGGCCTCTGCGATTTGTACACAGCACCACCTGTTCCAAAGCAATGCTTCTGTGCATATAAATGCTAGTCTTAGTTTGAAGCATCGTGTAGTAAGCTAAACAAGACTTGAATGAATAAATGACAACCTTTCTAAGTTATCATGAAATGTATTTCCTAGGTATCTGGAGTTCAGACCTCCTTTGAATATACTATACTAGCTCTTTGAACTGTGTTCTACCGTGGGTTATATGTTTGAATTTTAAAAAAAATAGATATATTGGTTATTTCAATGTGTTTTCCCACATGAAAAAAATTTAATATGTAAATCAAAATATTATACAAGCATATAATTAAATAAATCAATAATTATATAGGTAAATAAACCAAAAAAAAATCGTTAATAATAACTAAAAGAAAAACTGAAAAAATTGAGAAATGTATGTAGATCAAGGTATTTAATCCTGCAAAATATGACATTTATTAGGTTGTATTTACTGAATTTGTTTATTAAAATAAATAAAAGATAATAAAAATAGAAACACACGTGAAATTAGTTGAATAAAAAAAAATATTATGCAAGGCTGAATATATTAAAAATATTATCTAAAAATAGATATTTTTTATTTATAAAAATAAATTTCATCTCTATAAAACAAAAGGAAAATGTAAATGAATCAGAATAATATCTTTAAAAAAAACATAAAAAAAAACTCTATTCAAAAACAGGCTGCAAAACTTGTAGCTTAAGTCATGAAACCAAAATAAACCAATAGAAAAGAAACTGAAAATAACTACAAAACTAATTTTTTTTAAAAAAATAGAGAACAATAAAATCTAAAAAGAAATTGAGCAAAAAAAAAGATGTTAAATCGCATTAACTTTTCAAACTTGTAACATTGTTCATTAGATCAAAAGCACCACAAATAAAAATAAAAAAAAAAACAAATCATTAAACCAGGATAATCATATTAAGGGTTTGTTTACCTTGAAATTGTTAAGAAAAACAGATCTAATCTTGATAAGATATTTTTATTTTATGTTGATTTCAAGTTTTATGATGGTTTTTTAGGTCATGAAAAGGTTTATTAAGTTACCTAAGATGTTTTCTAAGTATTTTGAGTAAAACAAAATGGGTTGAAATGTGGTTTTTTAATCTAAAAAATCATTAGCACGTTTCTTCGACTACTGACAACGTGTTGTTTGATTCTTTTTTTCAAAAAAAAAATTGAAACAGACGACACGCCATCTTCCCCAAATGTAAAGGGAAAAAAGGGCTCAGTCACACAAATCCTAATGAAATGGGTCAGGCAAGTTGTTCTAGCCTGCTAGGCCTAGTAATGCATGGCCTTTCTTTTTCAAAAATAAATCTATTTTTTTTTAATTAATGCTTTTTTATATGATTTTTTTTAAAATTATTTTTTTATTTATATTTATATTAGTGCCTCTTATATCGTTTATTTTGTTTCAAGAGCCTCTTTTAAACTATGGTTATTTTTTATGCTTTTAAATTTTAAAAAGATTTTTCTGATTTATCTGTAATTTTTTATTATCTTTTACAAAGATAAACTTTATTTTTGAAAAATAATTTTTTTTATTTTCAGATAATATTTCTAATATTTGCAGCCTTGTATAGGATTTTTCTTTTCTTTTATTTTTTTTAATCTATTTAATGTGTGTCTATTTATATTATCACTTTATTGATTAAAAAATTTATTTTTATTTTCAGATAATATTTTTAACATATTCATCTTTACATGATATTTGTTTTCATTTGTATTTTATTCAATCTATTTAATGTATATGTCTATTTATATTATTGTTTGATTGAATAAAAAATTATCTTAATAAACAAATGTAGCAAACACAACCGGATAAATGTTTTATCTTGCAAAATTAAATATTTTGATCTATACTTATCTCTTGATTTTTTTAGTTTTATTTTTAGTTATCGTTTATGATTTTATTTATTTATTTATTAACTCACATAGTTCTTAATTTATTTAATTACATATATACATAAACTTTTTTATTTTCACTTGAAATTCTTTTAACTACAAGAACGTGTCAAAAAATTGTGTATACAAATTTTTTGACTAGAAAAAATATCTGAATCGCGACGAAATACGAGTCAAGTATCTAGTATTTATTCAAATTCTATCCATTACTCTATTGTTTCATGATGTTATTATTTCTCAATAAGTACATAAATTTTAATTTTTTTCATTTGGATATACTGATCTTTTCAATTGTATTAACCAAGTGATTTAATAAAAGAATTCCCTTGCTATTTGCAAACACATAATACCCTTTCATTTGTTGAAGATGATAAATATTTTAATTACGTAAACAATTTATTTTAAAATTTTAATTAAATATAAAATAGTTTCTAGTCTCAACTACATGGATGGCTTGCAAATTATCAAAATAGAGATCTTTTTCTATTGGGCTTTAAAAAAAAGGGCCATTGGGTTCCTTCTGGTTTTCCGTTCGCTTTTGTTTTAGGGCACGAGAGAGAGACTGAACCTGGAGTCTGAAGTTGTGAGAGAGATTAGCTACTTAGGTTAGCTTTCACCTTCTTTATAAGAACACCAGGAGACCACAGCTTTTGCTTTTGCTTTCGAACATGATGATGCGGAAAAGCCCTTTCGCAGCTTCTGCTTCTTGTGTTTCTCAGCTTCTTCAACAACAACAAATGGAAATGGGTACTTTTCCTAAATTCCCTTCTTTCTTATTCTTCATTCACCAGCACTTCACTGCTTCTACAGCTTCTACCACCAATATTAGTCCTTCCTCGATAACAGATGGTGGGTTTTGTAGTGATTATAGCAATCCTAATAGTGTTGCGGATGCCGTTGCTTCTTTCAATCAGTTGCTTAGCATTCGTCCAGTGCCATCCATTGTGGAATTTAACAAGTTATTAGGGTCCATTGTGAAAAACAAGCATTACTCTACTGTAATCTCTTTCTTCAAACAAATGGATTTGTCAAATATCAGACCTAATGTTGCTACTCTTACCATTTTGATTAACTGCTTCTGCCACTCCAACCATCATCACATTCCTTTTGCATTCTCTGTTTTTGGTAAAATGTTCAAACTTGGACTTCAACCCACTCTTGTCACTTTCAATACCCTACTTAGCGGCCTTTGCTCCAAGGCCAAAATAATGGATGCAGTAAAATTGTTTGATGAGATGGTAAAGATGGGGCATGAACCTGATGTGATTACTTATAGTACTATAATTAATGGTTTATGCAAAATGGGCAACACGACCATGGCACTTCAGTTGCTCAAGAAGATGGAAGAAAAAGGTTGTAAGCCAAATGTGGTGGCATATAATACAATCATAGATAGCCTTTGTAAAGATAGACTGGTAACTGAAGCCATGGATTTCTTTTCTGAAATGGTCAAGGAAGGAATTCCACCAGATGTTTTTACCTACAGCTCAATTCTGCACGGTTTTTGCAATTTAGGACGAGTGAATGAAGCAACTAGCTTGTTCAAGCAAATGGTTGAAAGGAATGTTATTCCAAATAAAGTGACATTCACTATTTTAATTGATGGACTCTGCAAAAAAAGGATGATTTCAGAAGCTTGGCGTGTTTTTGAAACGATGACTGAAAAGGGTTTAGAACCAGATGTTTACACTTACAATGCTTTGATGGATGGATACTGTTCTCGGAGCCAAATGGATGAGGCCCAAAAATTGTTCAACATCATGGATCGCAAGGGTTGCGCACCTAATGTTCGAAGTTATAACATCTTGATCAACGGGCACTGTAAGAGTGGAAGGATTGATGAGGCAAAAGGACTCCTTGCTGAAATGTCTCATAAATCATTGACTCCTGATATTTTCACTTACAGTACTCTTATGAGAGGTTTTTGCCAAGTAGGGAGACCTCAGGAGGCACAGGAACTTCTTAAGGAGATGTGCTCTTATGGCCTGCTTCCAAATTTGATAACTTACTCTATTGTGCTAGATGGCTTATGCAAACATGGCCATTTGGATGAGGCATTCGAACTGCTCAAGGAAATGCAGGAGAGCAAGATAGAACCTAATATTTTCATTTATACTATCCTTATTGAAGGGATGTGCACTTTTGGCAAGCTTGAGGCTGCAAGGGAACTGTTCTCCAATCTGTTTGTTAAAGGAATACAACCTACTGTGGTCACATATACTGTCATGATCAGTGGACTTTTGAAAGGAGGGCTATCAAATGAAGCATGTGAGTTGTTTAGAGAAATGGCAGTTAATGGCTGCTTGCCGAATAGTTGCACTTACAATGTTATAATCCAGGGATTTCTTCGAAACGGTGACACATCAAATGCAGTACGACTAATCGAAGAAATGGTTGGTAAAGGATTCTCTGCAGATTCGTCTACATTTAGAATGTTATCGGATCTGGAATCGAGTGATGGAATCATAAGTCAATTTATGCGTGGAAGCTCTCGAGATAGAAAAACGAAGTGAAATTTTCCTATCAAGTGTAGTTTTCTTCAAAATAGTTAGGTTTTCGTACACCCTTTCAAGTTTTTGCGCTGCTCATATTTTGAGCTTTGATGAGCAATTTCTTACGCGCCAGTGACTATTACTAGTAATGTGAATAGATGATCCATTAATTGATTATATATTGATAATATTTCATTTATTGTAAGTGCTTAAGACTATCAGAATGGCAAGATGGAAAGTTGCAGTTTCAAAGGGAATACAGTTGCCAGTATCTGAATGTTAGTGATAATAAAATGGCATTGCAAATGAATTTTGCTTGATGTAAACTCTTACTTTATGTCTGTATTTTGTATTTTCATATTGAGTGATTAAATTGAAAACTAGAAGGAAAAATTATAAATCAAAAAAATAAGAAATTATACATGATAATTTATAATTAAAGGATAAAATTGAAAACAAACAAAAATTAAATTAAAAATTAAAAAAATAAAGATTGAAATTAAAATATCAAAAGCAAAGAAGGTTGATCTGTAATTTTTAGGGAGAAGAGAGAAAAAAAAATCTCACCAACAACAAACAGTCCCACCTTTGCCGAACATGTCGTATTGAGAGAATGAAAACATAATGACGTTTCTAACAACATGGTGAAAAAGCAAGTTTGACCATCAGAAAGCGTTGCACGCACTGCTCAAAGAGCACAAACACCCCCATATGTTAGGGAGTGAACAACATACATCAACATCTTTTTAAATTTTAATATTAATTAATCAAGCAAAAAAGATCAAATTGCCTTTATGGTTGTGGAATTAACAAAAAAAACCTATGTAGCTGGACAAAAAAGCCTTTGGATGCATGGCTTGATTTCAAGGGTAAATATGTAATTTTACTGTATTTTAAAAGGCAAAAGGGTAGAAACATCCTTAATCAACATCTTAATTTTTTTTTTAAAGGTAATTTATTGTTTTAGAAATTTGGAAAAACGCATATATCATTGGACAATCATTTAGGAGGTGTTTGATATGTTGGACAATGATAAACTTAACATGATAATTTTTTTGTGAAATTATTTGGTGCACATTTGGACATTACAAAAACTAATTTTTGTTCTCTATAAAGTTGAGAAATTTTCTTCCAGCTAAAAGAAGTAAACAATATAGTCTAATTCTCTACACAGGGGTTAACATGAGTAGATACATGTCAATGTAAAGATAAAAATGGTTATTATCATGGTTTAAAAACACGACTACAGAATCAAGCTGAGGTAATGTCCACGTCACAAATCAGATTAACCATTGACGCGGGTTAATGTAAGGATAAAAATAGTTATTATCATGGTTTTAAAATCTAACTTGGGAGTCAATTCGGGACAAGATCTAAGTCACAGGTCAAGTGGATCATTAACTTAAGTCAACACAAAGATAAAAATGATTATTATTATAGTTTTAAAATCTGACTCGCAAGTCAACTTAGAGCTAGGCTCAGTTCACGGGTCGAGTTGACCATTGATTGGGGTCAACGTAAAGATAAAAATGATTATTATCATAGTTTTGAAACCTAATTTAGGGTCGATCTAGGGCAAAGCTCAGGGGGTCAACCTGGGTTAAAGCTCGGCTCCGAGTCGGGTTGACCATAGACCCAAGTCTATTTAATGATAAAAATTATTATTATCATAATTTTAAAAACCGACTAGGAGGTCGACTCAAGACAAGATCTAAGTTACGGGTCGGGATTGTTAACCCGGGGTGACCCAGGGCAATGTAAGAATAAAAATATTTATTATCATTGTTTTAAAAAAACCAACTCGAGGATTAACTCAGGATAAGTTCTAAGTTATTGGTTGAGATGGTCAATCTAACTCACGAGTTGACCTGTGACAAGGGCTGGATCACATATTATATATATAAAAAAATTAAAATAACTTTATTTCGATCAAATTTTTTTATAAAAAAATCAATAATTTTTTTATTTATGTTTTATCTCGATATTGTAAATTAATCCAATTAAGCAAGATTAATAATTTTTTAATTTTTTTAAACTCAGAATAATCCAGGGTTTTATCCGTCCATTATTTATCAAAAACAAAATAAGATAAGCAATAGACAAGACGGCTATTTATCTGGTCTTTATCTAATTCAATCCAGTCAAATCAATACTCTCTAGCATAATGAACACTAACTTTAAAATAAAATACTTTAAAAAATAATTATTATTATACTTTCAAACCCATGAAACGGCATCCATCATCTCATGTTTTTTGAAAGGATAGAGATAATTTTACTGTAACAATAAATATTTTTTTCCGCCTTGCTACGCGTTTTAGAGTTTTTGTCGGTATAATGTATAATTAAACTTTTTTTTTCATATTGTAATTGTACTAAACACTCTCTCTCCACCCTAATAATCTCCACCGCTGCTTTCACTGTTCACACTTCTTATTATCTCACAAATTTTCTATCATTTTCTCGGGAAAATTCCAGCTGAAGATTCTGACTTCAACATATACTTTCAGGTAAGGAGACTCACTTACCCTTGTTGGGTTTTCAGTAAAGATCATTTCTTTTTAACATTTTGATTCTTTCTTGAACTGGTTTGATCTTTTTTGGCTGTTTTTTCATCTCGGTTTTGTGTTATTTTATCGTATGTGAATCTATTGGGATGCTAAATATTGGTTGCTCTTTAAAAATGGTGTCTTTGAGAGTTATTGAAATTCAATTGTCTTATTTTGAGAGATTGATTGGTACTCGGAAGAATCCGGGAGAAAGTTGCCCCGATCCAGCTGGCCACGCTCGCAGCATCTCATTCACACGTGAACCTACGCGCCGCCTCCACTCCGAGACGGTTCCCTGCTTCCTCCTTGCAGGTACGCTTCTTATCATCTTTCAATCGCACCGTGACTGTAAGGATGGCTCTCCCTCCGTCTGCCCAAAACCCAGTTGTTGAGCAGCAGAAAGTTACAATATCAAACAAACATGGTGAAAAACTGATAGGCTTATTACATGACACTGGATCCAACGACATAGTTATATTATGCCATGGTTTTTGTTCCACAAAGGAAAACGATATCATGGTGAATCTTGCCAAGGCATTAGAAAAGGAAGGAATCTCTGCCTTCCGTTTCGACTTGGCTGGAAACGGGGAAAGTGAAGGTTCATTTGCATATGGTAATTACAGGAGAGAGGCTGATGATTTACGTGCTGTAATCGAACACTTCCGCGGAGCAAGTCCAAGCAGGGGCATAAGTGCAATTCTTGGGCATAGTAAAGGAGGCAATGTGGTGCTCCTATATGCTTCAAAATATCAGGATATCAGCACAGTTTTCAATGTTTCTGGCCGTTATGATCTGAAGAGAGGCATTGAAGAACGAACTGGAAAGGGTTTTATGGAAAAGATCAAACAAGATGGATTCATTGATGTTAAGGATGGAACGGGGAGTGTCATTTATCGCGTGACCAAGGAAAGTCTGATGGATCGCCTGGATACTGATATGCATGAAGCATGTCTTGCGATCAAGAAGGATTGCAGGGTCTTCACCATTCATGGTTCTGCTGATGAAATCATCCCAGTGGAGGATGCGTTAGAGTTTGCCAAGATCATACCAAATCACAATCTACAGATCATAGAAGGAGCAAATCATTGCTACACTTCACATCTAACTGAGTTAGCATCTGTTGTGTCGAACCTCATGAAAGCAACCTTAAAGCAGGGCAAGGATACCCCTTAGAGCTCGGTAGTGATGTACATCAAGATATAAAAATAATACCCTAGATGGCACTTGATCTAGGATAGTGTGGTTTTCACTTTTTTCAGGCTGTTTTTTCCAAGAATTGCTGGGTTTGTCAAGGTCTCACTTTTTAATGTGCTTGTATTTTCTGGTGGTCCATCTATTAATAATACAATTTAATATTATTAGGAAACAAGTTTATGGTATTGTTTAATAATACAATTTAATATTATTAGGAAACAAGTTTATGGAATTGTTTTTGTATGTGATGATGTTAAAAAATTTAAAAACAATTTAAAAAATAATTTAATATATTTTTAAAAAGTATTTTATACCTTGTTTGGTATTGCCCTGTGGTCAAGTTTTTTTAAAAATAATAAATTTTTTTATGTGTTTAGATTGTTTTGATTTGTTGATATCAAAAATAAATTTTAAAAAATAAAAAATATATATTATTTTGATGTATTTTCAAGTTAAATACTAATATAATGTTAAATACTACGTACAAAAAAATTGTTTTTGCATTTTCAAGTTAATATTTTTTTTTGAATCTTGAATTTTATATTCTCTCTTAATCTATAAATATTTTCTATATATGAATATTCTGAAAAGAAATTTCCAATTACATAAATAAAATAATACTCCCATTCCGGTTTTTTTTCTATTATTATTCCCTCGTTTGTGGTGGAGGTGGGTGGGTGGGGCGGGCACAACTTTTCTTTTCTTTTCTTATATATTTTTTTTAATTTCCTATAAATATTAATGATTTTGGTTTTGACCAGACTAAAATACTAATTCATTGCGTGTAAGCTCTCCAAAGGATATCATATGATATGACCGTTGTTTTTGGATCCCAAGGTACCTTTACCACATGAGAGATTCCGATTTATTTCTTATTTATTTTTTAATTTAGAGTTTTATTTAGAAAATTCCATGGTGCTTGAGAATAATCAGAGATATTATATAGGTTATTCATAATACTTACTTTTAAAAAAGAAACTAACACCAAGAAAATTAAGAATATAACATTTATGGTTCACCAAAAAAAAAAATACCTTCATTTAGGATTTATTTTTCTTATTATATTTTGTTTATTTCCTTAAAGTGAGTTAGAGAGTAATTACTGGAATATTTTTAGCTATTTCTGACCGCCATAAAATTACTTATTTTATATTGTTTTAATTAATAAAAAAATATAGAATTAATGCCTTTTAATCCAAAATTATTTTTTAAAACACTTAAAACTACAATTTTTATTTTCAAGCTTCCAGATAGTTTTGAGAATGTTCACAGCACTGAACAAATTATGTTTTGCCAGACAGTTGAAAATCCAACGATATTCAGACAAAATGGAACGAAAAGAGTGGTTTTTTTTTCATAGTTATTTAACTAGTTCTAGCCCGTGACATTTCAAGGCTTGGGTAGTGGATTAGTCTAAGTTGACATGATTAGCATAAGTCAATGTTAAAAGCTAAAAAAAAAAAAAAAAGCATGTTCAAGCTTTTTAAATAAAGATCAAACTGAGTTTTGAGAAGATTTTGACCGATTCAACTTAATTACATGTTTATTTATGGAGTCACAAAAGTTTAATTAAATTAATTTTAACTTGAATATTTTAAATTTTACCCGAATAAATCTCAAGTTAATCAAGTTTTACATTGACAAATTAGTAATTACTCAAAAAACAAAGTAATTATTTAAATGCACTAAAAAACCTCGGATTACTTATGGTGTTTTACTATTTAAATTTTAGTAAAACATCTTAATATATGTTTTTAATCATTTTATAATAAATCCAAGTTGTAACTTAATTGGTTAACACATGTGTACGCAAAAGGTCATGGGTTTAATTCCTAGTAGGCGTGTTTATTTTCTTAATTGTTTTAGATGACTTATTGTTTATCATTTTATTTTCAAAAAATAAATGGAACAAAGCCAGACGCATGGGCCTTACTTGTTAAGTGCACCCTGCTCTGGGCTTATTTTTTATATATATATATATATTTTTTGTTTTTTTTTTACACTGACAAAAAAAAAGTCATTGAATCCACTTACTCTTGAATTTTAATATAATTTTTAAATACTATTATAATTTTTTATTTGAATTTTAATAATTTTTTTAATTATTATATATTTGATCTAAAAATAATAATACTGATAATAAATTGTTTATAAGAAATCAGTTGAAATCAGTTATTTATTATTAAAATATTTTAATAGATTTGGAACATGATTTTATCATATTCATAATTTTTTAAGTTTTCAATCACACAAAATATAAACATACTATTTTGATATTTTTAAAAATTTGTTGCTTTGATGATCAAATTATTTTAAAACAAAAACAATGTTTTTAGTTAGAACTATCATGCTGACTAAGATAAATAAGAGATACATTGATATTGATATGAAAAATCATCTATAAAAGAATAAAATCAAAATGGCTATATTTTCAATTTAATGAAAATGCTAGAGAATTTCCCAAAACCTAATTTTTTTTTCAAGGTTAAAAAAATTTAGGTCCCTCCTAGCTTAACACAAACATACAAACTAGCTATAAAAAACAAAAAACTAAGTTGTGAGGTGTTTTAATTGTAGAATGAGTATTGTGTACTCCTTCATAAATCATTGTGGTCTGGTATAGTCAAATTTTCTTAAAATTTCAATATGATCCTTAAATTTATTTTTATTTGCATAATTTAACATTTTTTAGCCCAAATTGACATTCAAATGTTTTTTTTTAAATGTTAGATTGAAAGACAAGTGACCAAAGTAAAAAGAGCAGAGAAAATAAATGGCAACTTTAAATTTTATTTAAAAAGTTCATTTTACTCCCTTATTATTTATAGTTAATAGGTGGTCGGTCACTTTAGTTGTTAGAAATTTAATTCTGGTACTAAATTTTATTTTCCTCATTTTCCAGTCCTTTTCGTGTGAGGATAGAGATAGACTCGCTAGATTCCAACGTAAAGAAAGAAAGTCATTATTGATGACAATTTTGACCAAAAAATAGTTGATCTTAGTGTTAATGAGTTTTAATTGATGAGGAGAGTTTTCACCTAGGCATTTGCTTTCCTTCTCTCTACCTGCTGATGCAGATCCGACAGTGAGAAGATTTTCGAGTTCGAGTTGATTTCGGGGTTTTGAGTTGTTTTTTGTTGTTGTTTGAGGCTATTGATAGATTTATAAAGGTGTTGTTGTAAGTGTTCTAAGTTAAAAATAGGTTTTTTGGCCAAAAACAGAAAGCCTGCTTTTCTAGCGATCTTTGGCCGATGATTCTTCAAACAATAGATGATGCATCGTTTACTTATTTCTTAAAAAAAATGGCATGGATGACAAATCATCCATCTTTTAAAATAAATAAATAATAAAGTCATGCTCAATTGCACGAGCTGGGCTGTTTTTTAAGGTCTTGACACGTTGGGTTACCAGGCACACACATATAGGCTTATTTTTGGTTTTTTTTTACTATTTTATTTATGGGTGAAGAAATAATTAATAAAAATAATAATTAAACCAGTCGAGTCTACGAGTCGAACTTCAGGTTTGACGGGTTAACATGTAACATCAAACCTATTACTTATTTTTCTTTAATTAATCTTTCCTTTATTTTTAAAAAGTATAACTACACCCTTCGTAATCGATGATTAATTTTTTTATTTGATTCAAAATTTTAAAAATGCCGTTTCATAATTTCTTATCAATGATATACTTTAGCTATCTTGATCCCATACGCCTATCAAGTTTTTTTTAATTAAAAAAACACTTCATAAAAGAAAATTCTCATACACTTTATTTTCATATAAATAAATAAAAAATCTTCAAGATAAAAAGTTTTTTAAATTCAATGGTGTGCATTAACTGCGTTGTAAATTTACTTGACTGACTAAAATTCACTTAAGTTGTTTTAATTAATTTCTATTTTTTTTTTAATTTTATCTTTAAGTTTGATATATTAGCCTAACTTAACACAAATAAATCTAATATGTTAAAAAATCATTTAATTTACAATAAAAGTTTATTTTATTTAGTGCTTAAAAGCGGTGTAAAACGGCCATCTCATGCTGTAAAATTTTGTGACCAGAACTAACTTAAGAACTGCAGCGACTTCCACAGTTGTATGTCACATTTGTCATCGTAAATTTCGCTCTCTCACTAAACCCTCTCTCTCTTCCCAACCTGAAAATCTCCACTACTGACTTCACTGTTCGCTCTTCTTCTTATCTCACTTCCCCCCTTAATTTTCCATCACTTTCTCGGGAAAATTCCAGCTGAAGATTCTGACTTCAACATATACTTTCAGGTAAGGGGACTCACTTTCCCTTGCTGGGTTTTCAGTAAAGATCATTTCTTTTTTAACATTTTGATTCATTCTTGAACTGCTTTGATCTTTTTTGGCTGTTTCCTCGTCTGGGTTTTGTGTCATTTTATTGTATGTGAATCATTGTGTATCGGGATGCTAAATATTAATCGGGTCTTTAAAAATGGTGTCTGTGAGGAGGGTTTTGGAATATATTATGTGGGATTGCTGTATCTCTTAGCTTTTTTTGCTTTTTGAATTGAGTTATTGAAGTTCAGTTGTTTAAAGGGACTGATAATCCAACTACTGCAAGAGAAGAGTTAGTTTAGTGCAGTGGACCAAATAGGGTTTGCGTAAATATGAATTTTTATTTTTGTTATTCAGTTGAAACATTCCACATTCACATTTTGTTTATCTTAATTTGTGTTTTTTTCCCTTTTCAAGTATTTGAATAAGAATTAATTGTTGGTTAATAAATAGAGCACAAACAGTTTCGGTTGCAGAAGCTATGAATAAGCCTGCTTTGAGATCATTTGATAGGGTAACTAGCTATTCAAGGTGGTTTGAAAGCTTTAGTTGGCCTGTATTCGGGAAACAGCTATTTATTTTTCATTAGTTGTTGATGATTATGTTTTCACTTATGGACTTTGACATGACAAACCAGACACGAGTACTTGTACCAATGACAGTTTCTTTGCCAATTTGAAATTCCAGTTGCAAGTAATAATTAAATTGAATACTCTGGTCAGTAGTTGCTCATCGAATACCTTCATGCAAAAATGGTTGGGAGGGCATAGTCTTAACAAGCTATGCTTTTGATATCGGAGACAAATGGAAGATATCCATCTTCATTTCTCTGTTGTCATGATTAGGTAGCAGGCAGTCAGAGTTTATCTTCGCAAGTGCTTGGCTTTCTTGCTAAAACGAAGTTAGATATATGAAACTGAATACTTGCAGCTTGCTGAATACTTGTATAATATGTGGAACTAGTTACTTCAACTTCACCTTTCTTACATGTTGAACCTGTGTTACAAATTGGATACAGCATTGCAGCATAAAGGTGCTGCTTTGTGTCTCAGTATTACTTGGGAAATCCGTGTACAATTTTCTGTTCTCTTTCTATTAACAAGTGTAAAAGAAGTGGATTTCTTTTCCCTCATGCCCAAACAGTCTGCTTTAATATATTTCCAATGTCACATGTAGAGGTATGTATAAGAACCAACTGCAAGAGTTGGCTCAAAGAAGCTGCTTCAACCTGCCATCCTATTCGTGTATAAGGGAAGGGCCAGACCATGCCCCTCGATTCAAAGCTACTGTCAACTTCAATGGAGAAACTTTTGAAAGCCCTACTTTTTGCTCCACTCTGAGGCTAGCAGAACATGCTGCAGCTGAGGTAGCTCTCAACACACTAGCAAGCCGGGGCCCTTCTAGAGCATTAATTGCTGGAGTTCTGGTGAGCACTGGTCTCTATATCTTCTTCTATTATATGAAAAAATTATTATTAGTTCAGTTCAAAATTATAGTGCTTTAGTATGCTTTCCTCTCTTTCTCACCAGCGACAAACCCTCCTACAAAGACTTTGGACCACAACATCATGCCAAAATTTACAGTCGACACTAGCATTTTTTGGATTTTGATCAATCTGGGAGAAAGCTCTACATTTTGTGCTCTATAACTTTGCATTTCTTAGATCCATTATAACAATGTAGATGTTGTCAACTGAAATATGTAATGAATTGATATATCCATGTTGTTTATGTAAGTTAACATTGCAAGTTTGGTCCTCCACCAACAAGCCACCACTTAGATTGTCACAGCTCCATTTTAATTGGACTTTCATTAAATGATCGTGCTGTCTCTTTTTTCAAATTAACTATCTTATTCCAAACAGTAATTTCTCTAGAAAAACACTGTCTGGGAAATTTCTGGGACAGTAATACTTGTAATCCATTAATGCTAATCCATCTTAGTACAGTCATCTGAACACTGTAGTTTTTTTTTTTTTTGAAAATGACTATACTGGGATTGAAATTATAAGATTTTCTTATTTTGACAATTTTGCACCCTTTATTTGTGTCTCCTAGGAACATCCTAGCAATGAACATAATAGCTAGTACGATAGTAAATATTATTTATGGTAAAGAGGAGGTTGAGCTTGGTATGAAGAAAGAATAAAATAAATAAACTGAATACAGGACAAGCTATTCATGGCTTCAGGAAAATGTTTTTGAATCTTCTTTGTTCTAATTGACTTTATAGCTTGCTTCAAATTTGCATCTTCATAGTACATCATTCTCTAATGTTTCCTCTTGTTACTTTTTTGTAACTTATTCATCATTTTTATCTCAAAAGTCAAACATATTATATTCCAGACAACAAGTTTTTGTGCTTTCTCTTGTTCAGGATGAAACAGGAGTCTACAAGAATTTGCTCCAGGAGACTGCTCACAGAGCTGGGTTAAAGCTTCCAGTGTATACCACGATTCGATCAGGACCTGGCCATGTTCCTGTCTTCTCGTGCACTGTTGAGCTTGCAGGAATGAGCTTCACTGGAGAACCAGCTAGGACTAAGAAACAAGCTCAGAAGAATGCAGCCATGGCTGCTTGGTCTTCTCTAAAAAGATGTAAGCATTTCATCTTTTTATATCAATTCATGTTCAGATTGCTCCAACATGGTTATAATCTAAACAAACACTACTTTATCTGCTTTTTTTTCATTATGTACAAGGTAGTTTGTTCACTAGCATAAGTTGCTAATTGGGAACTAGTGCTTCTAGTTCTTCTTTCTCCTTCATTTGCTTTGAAACTAGAAAGCTGAAGGCATAGATACATGTGATCCAAGCATCGGACTGTCTTGCTTTTTGATAAGCAAAAAGGAAAGTTCATCAGATACATACACGAACATCATGAATTACTTGATGGTCCCATGTGGGATCTGTTAAAATTCACTTACTGTTTGTGTACTTGGAAATTTGTGAAAAAATGATTTCCCCTTGCAAACAATTCTCACATTTTTGGTTCAGAATTACATGGATTTATTATTAAATTATCCTTGTGGAAACTTCCATATGTTTTCCTTAGTTTAGAACTATCAAGCACATACATTTCACGGTGCTTGTTATACGTTGAATTATGGCCTCTATAACTTTGACCAGAATTCTACCAGTGTTTTGCTATGAAGACTATCTGAATATTTGATCACATTTCTGCAGTGGTTCAACACAGCACATTACCTTCCAATTCATCAACTTCTTCGCCAGTGGAGGCTAAAAGGAGCAGTGAAGAACAAGAACAAGTTGTTATTGCTCGTATTCTTGCATCTTTACAACCAGCTGAGATAAAGAACTCCAAGCAAAGTGATTCCCAGCGAGGCCAGGAGAGATTCATTCCTGTCTGCAAGGACTTGACCCCTCCAATACCAACTTTATATCCTGTGCAGTGCCAAGGCTGGGCTTACCCTAGCTTTACCCCTGAAATGGCCATATACCAAATGTGGCAGCAAGAAGAATTGTTTCAGTTGCAGAACCGTTTATTGGCATTTCAAGTTCCACCTGTTTCTCCTGGTCCTCAAATTCTTCCATATATGCAGTCCATACTCCATTCAGATTCAGTTCTATTTGGTCCTCTAAGGGAGCAAGAACCTGTACCTGCAAGTCCCAGAATTACAATTGCCACGTCAAGACCATTGTACTTGGCAGATCATCATGTCTCTGATCCAATCAAGGGAGAGTCCAAGGTGACTATTAGGGAGATACATGAGGAGAAACCAGAAGAACCAGTCCAGTGCTCTACATCAGTTATTCCAGACCCCCCTGTTGTTGGGAATTTCAATGCTGAGCCAAGATTGAAGGACCCGGTTGACATGGATGACAAACAGATGAAGGTTGAACTGGACAGAAAAGATGAAAATGTTCAACCAGGAGATAACCAAACTAGGCAATTCGAGTGGGCTTCCTGCAGTTACAAAGATTCTGGATACAGACCTGCTGACTTCCAAGCACAAAACATGCAGAATTTCCACTCTTCTCGGGTTACTCTACAGTATCCTCAAAGAGCAAGTTCACTCAGGAGTTTTAGACCAGCTCCATCTGCAGCTCCTCCTGTAATGATCAGATCTGTGAGGCCTGTACCTTCATCTACTGTACCTCCTGCACTGAACAGCAATACGGGACCTCCTCCAGTGCCCAAACTGCAAGATTTGGCAGCACAAATTCCTGCTCCACCAAGAATGCGAACTGGAGGTCATTCATATCCAGCCAGTCCCTTGCCTCAAAGAATGAACCTTGGTGGTGTCCGCCCACGTTTCATGGCACCAGCTGTTCGAATAAGATCGGTTGTGCCAGTCTGTTCGGCTCCTCCAGCAAGGAAAATGCCAACTTCAAGCCAGGGGGCAGTGGTACCTGAGAGAGGGAGCAAAGATACAGCGGCACCAGAAGACATGACAGCAGCAAGTTCAGAGCTCAGTAAGCTTCGGATATGAGCGGGTTATAGATGCCAAATAGCTCATCTTTTTGCTTCTAGATTTTACTACAGGCCCGCCCTGCGCATTGCTGCGGGATAGCTGGAGAAAAACAATAGGAGAGAGATATTGACGGTGTCTGATGAAGCTCTTTTGATGGTTTTCCTGTTTTCATCTCTAAGGTGGTCAAGATCCTTAGGAACAGCTGTATTTTATCTATTTATTGACTGTGTCAGAAAGCAATGTTTGTAAATTGCTATGTTGACTGTTTTTCGAAGCCTTTATATAAGAAATGAAGATGTTTGATGAAAAAATGATTAGATCTTTCATTGAAAGTGTGATGGTGTCTCTAGTGTTTGACCCATGTCTTTGATCGAGCTAAACAAAGGCACCGAGTGAAGAAAATTAACCATCTTTGAATCTGTTCAATCTCATGGACTCGTTGATTCAACGTGTGCTGTGTAGAGACCCCCTTTCCATGGTAAAAGAAACAGAGAGAATGGATTATTACTGGGTAGAAAATTCAGAAAAGGCATCAACAGAATCCAAACTGGTTTCTTGAGGATGCCTAGCCTCGTCAACTTGCAGCGTGCATTGTTTATGTGAATATATAGTGGATATCCAGAGATGCTAATACCGTTCAAGGGATCATTTCGGTTTCAGATAAAAGAAGGAAAATTGTATTGTGCGAATCCCATTTGAGGCAACTTTAATGAAAACCGAATTGTTTTGCTTCAAACTATTTCAAGAATTCATCAAATTAATTTTTCAAGAAATTGGCAGTTTTATTTTGCTTAAAAATATATTAAAATAAATTTATTTTTATATCGACACATTAAAATCATCAAATAACACTAAAAAAATTATCAATTTAATATTTATTTAAGCTAATTTTTTTAAAAATATATCTAAAAATAAAAGTAAAAATTATACCAAATACTCCCTAGATATGCCTGTATTGGACTCGGAGGAGCAGTAGTGTCCATCATGTGGTGCACACATAATTGAAATTGATCAGAAATATTTTATTTCATGTTTGATAAACCCTAAGGTATTCAAAATACTAATCCCGATCACCACCAACAAATGTGTAATTCACTAAAGTTGGATATTTGACTCAAGTGCACGCATGGTTTTTTAAATTAGGGTTTTATTTGAGATAGAAAATTGTTTTCTTAAAAGAAACGTTATAAGAGGGAGTTCTTGAAATTAACTAAAAAAATATATTAAATTTATCGATATATAAGCTGATCTGATAATCTCTTTTGTTATAATTTTTTTTTGAATAAATAAACAATAATTATAGTTTATTTGACATTGCATTTACTTTGTTCTTTTGAATTATTTTTTAGTTGAAAAAACTTTAAATTAATATATTTTCAAGTATTTTTTAAAAAATTTAATGTATTAAAATTAAAAATTAAAAAATACTTTTAAAAAATAAAATACCTAAAACACAATAAATTAAATTGGAATAAAAAGCAAAGACCTAAGAAAAGTGAAAAGGAAAAACCCTAGTAAATAAACAAAACTTTTTGCGACAACTTTATTTGCGGAACCCCTAAACTACCCTCATTGATCACAGATGTCCACCAACCACAGCGAGTACGAAAAATGCCCAAGCCTCCCATATAAAAAGCGAGTACGCTCTAAGCCTCCTTTTGTACCGCTAGCTCTCCAATTTATAAAAGCCCTCTTAAAACCCTAGAAGCCAGCCCTCTCTTTCTCCCCTAGAGAACGCAGTTGTTGTAAGAGAGGTAAGCGATTTTTGTCATCGAAGTTCTCCTCTTTTTCCACTATTCTTCTCCTGTAAACCAGGAAAGACTCCTTGTGTGCATATTAACTCTCTCATTGTTTGTTTTTTATTTTTCCGCTCCATGATCTCTGCTATATGGCGTTTCATAGAAACGTCTGATACTGAAGTGGGAGTCTTTTGTTTCTTCTTTTGGAGTGATTCAGTGTTAAAAACGTTGTTTTTTTCATGTCCCTTAAAGTTGGGTTTTGTTTTGTTCCTTAAAGAGTTACCCTGTGTGTCTTTGCTTGTGTTTTTTGGTTTGTTGTTAGTCTGTGAATCATTGAATGCTTGTTGTGATAAGTGGGAAACTGGTAAAGTGTGTGACTTTTTTAGTTACTCTGTTGTTTGAATGAACTAGGATGGTAAAGTAAGTGATTTTAAGTGATGGGTTGGTGTTGAATTTGCAGGGTTTTTTAAAGGTATTGAAACATGCTTTTGCTATTTGAGACACCGGCTGGCTTTGCCCTTTTTAAAGTTTTGGATGAAGGAAAGCTATCCAAAGTTGAGGTAATCATTTTTTAACTATGTTTCTGTGTCTTGTTTGTTTTCAGAGCAATTAAGATTTATTTTCCCGTTGTTTCTAATTTATCTTTCTGCACAAGTAATGTAATATTACTAAAAAAATGTTGGCCAATGTTAATCTTGCATTTATTTCTTTTGTTGCAGGATTTGGGGAAGGAATTTTCTAGCCCAGACTCAGCAAGAAAGGTTCTTTCTCTCATTTAGTAGAGTAAAACATTTATATTTGGAGTCAGACCTTGATTAATTTTCTGTTTTTATTGAAAAATTAGTTTTCCATACCTCTAATGTGCATTGATAAGAAAATCTAATGTTTGTGTTGTTTTTTGGATTTTCTGGACTCTATAGTACCTGTTTGCTTGGTTATAAATATGTTTTACTTGCAGAACCTGCTTTTTTATTTCTGATGACCAGCATTTCAAATTTAGACTTTTCTACTTTACACATCTCATGCTCTTTTCAAATTGGTTGCCATTCCAGCTATGGGAATTTGTTTCTTTTGCAGTGCTTGTATTTAGGTTTATTGGGCTTGAATTTAACTTTTATTTGGTACCAACACCAGGTGGTGAAGTTGAAAGCTTTTTCCAAATTTGAGAACACGTCCGAGGCTTTGGAATCTGTTACCAAAATTATTGAAAGCTCGACCAGCAAAGGTCTGAGGAAATTTTTGCGTGCTAACTGTGATGGTGAGACGTTAGCTGTGGCTGATTCAAAGCTTGGAAATGCAATCAAGGATAAACTGGTCTGCCCATGTCTCTAGAGATTTATTTATGGCAGTTATCCTCAATTTTAAGTCTCTCCCTGTCTAAGTCAGAGCAATTTTTGCATTGCAGAAAATAGAATGTGTTCACAACAATGCTGTCATGGAATTGATGAGGGGTGTTAGGAGTCAGTTGACAGAACTTATATCCGGTTTAGCTACACAAGATTTGGCACCGATGAGCTTGGGTTTGTCTCACAGTCTTTCTCGATACAAACTGAAGTTCAGTCCTGATAAGGTATTTTCTATATATTCATGCACCTTGATTTATGTAGTTCAAGCAATTGCTGTATCTAGTTTCTGTCAATTCTTGTTGATACCTATTTAAACATGTAGGCTAACATGTTTATGTCATCTGTCCATGTGCTTTTGCAATCAATATCATTTGTGCCTTTATCTTTTTGTTCGGTTCCTTTTGGAAAATCCTAGAAACAACTTTTGGCTGTGAGCAATTAAAATGCAAAGAATTATATTGATCATATATGATTCAGAGGTTTGATTTCGTTGTTGTATTTGGTTTTGTTTGAAGGAAGGTGGACTATTAGGTTGACAGAAGTTTGTGCTGTGCTATAATTATCTTTATTTCTCGTTGCTTGTACATGCATCTAGAAATCGCTGATTATTTTAAAGAGCATCTATTTATCTTTGGGGTGCTGCCATCATAATGCTTAATGTTCTGTTTTAGGTTGACACAATGATCATTCAAGCCATTGGTTTGCTTGATGATCTTGATAAGGAGCTCAACACATATGCAATGAGAGTTCGGGAATGGTATGGTTGGCATTTTCCTGAGCTTGCTAAAATTGTACAAGACAACATCCTTTATGCCAGATCAGTGAAACTAATGGGTAGCCGTGATAATGCCGCAAAGCTTGATTTCTCTGAGGTAGAATCCAGATTTTTTTTATTGCGATAACATGGTGTTTACTCTGTGTGTGGCTATTGTGGTTACTGTGAAATCATCAATGCTGCCCATTTACATTATATTCCCTAATTTTATCCTGCTTTGATGCGCTTGCATTACTGGCTCTGTCTTTGCCTAATTGCTGCTTATGAATGTATTATCAAATGTCATTCAGTGAGCAATCTCTTTGTGATATGAATGTTGAATACCCCCTTCACTGTTGAACAGCATGCTGGATCATGAGGCCTCTCATAGGATAAAAGATGGTCTCATGAATGTTTTACTAATCTCTTTCTTAAAATTTTGCAGATACTGCCAGAAGAAGTTGAGGCAGAACTGAAGGAGGCGGCTGTGATATCTATGGGAAGTGATGTTAGTGATGTTGATTTGATGAATATCAAAGAACTCTGTGACCAGGTCTTATCTCTATCTGAATATAGAGCTCAGCTGTATGATTATTTAAAAAACAGGATGAATACCATTGCACCGAATTTGACCGCTCTTGTTGGAGAGCTTGTTGGAGCTCGGCTTATTGCCCATGGGGGTAGCTTGTTAAATCTTGCAAAGCAGCCTGGGAGCACAGTTCAGATTCTTGGGGCAGAAAAGGCTCTCTTCAGAGCTCTGAAAACAAAGCATGCAACTCCAAAATATGGGCTTCTTTATCATGCGTCCTTGGTCGGTCAGGCCCCCCCTAAGATGAAGGGTAAAATGTCCAGGTCACTAGCTGCAAAAGCTGCTCTCACAATCCGATATGATGCTCTTGGAGATGGCCAAGATGACTCTATGGGACTGGAGAACCGGCTAAAGGTATGTTATAGAAGTTTGCCTATTGGGACAATGGCAACCTCTTCCTTTCTTTTGCAACTTTTATTTTGGGAGGATAACTTTGACACTGTAATTTGTAGCTTGAAGCACGATTAAGGAACCTCGAAGGTAAAGAACTGGGTCGTTCTGCTGGATCAGCTAAAGGCAAACCTAAGATAGAAGCTTACGACAAGGATAGGAAGAAGGGAGCTGGAGGACTGATAACTCCTGCCAAGGTCCTCTTCTTGTCCTGAGTATGATCACTGGATTTTCTTTTCTTTTGCATGTAACTCTTTAACCTTTTTGCTTTGTGCAGACATATAATCCTTCTGCAGATGCTATTCTTGGGCAAACACCAAATTCAACTGCTAGAAAGGTAGAAGAAGAGGAACCGGCAAAGGAGGCTCCAGTTACTGGTGAAGAGAAAAAAGAGAAGAAGAAGAAGAAGAGATCTGAAGAAGAAACAGCTGTGCCAAGTGACAGGAATGGAACTGCCGAACAGGATGGGGAAGCCAAGAAAGAAAAGAAGAAAAAGAAGAAACATCAAGCTGAGAGCGATGGTGTTCAAAATGATGCTGAAAATGCTGCTGAGGGAGGCAAGAAGAAAAAGAAGCGAAAACATGCTGAAGCTGAAGAGGATGATGAATATGAAACACCAAGCAAGAAGAAAGAAAAGAAGAAGAAGAAGAAGACCGAGGGTTGAGAAAATTCAACAAGTAGAGGTTCCTCGCTACTCGGCAATTTTGGAGTAGAAATTAGAATGCAACTCTTTATTTCAATATGTAAAATTCTCTCTCTATTTATTTGTTTTTCATTGCGGTTGACGTGACAGTGAGCATTTGTCAGAATCGGACGCATTATGCAAACATTATATTTGGCAAAATTTGGATCATTTCTCCTGCTAGTTGCTATTAGGATTAATGAACAAGACTTTGCAATGCCGTGAACGAACAAGCTCTACTAGCAAGTCAATTTATCGACGACAAACGGTGACAAGAAAGCAGTGCACCGCCATTGCTGTTCAATTTTTCATGTATTGGCCTAGGTACTTTTGAGCAGGCAGATACTTCTAGGAGAACGAAAGAAAAAGCAATGGATGGATTAACCAGGTAAATCCCTCCCTCGCTCTGCTAAAGAAGAAGATCAAAGTTGACCACGTAATTGATGGGGTCATGTAGGAATCCAAGGTATGTGACAATGGCGGAGGTCCCACGGGATGTGTTTATCGAGGACAAGGTAGTCATGTGGTTGAGCTAAGCATGTCTTTGAAGTATAATTTAAACCCTAGATTGAATACACAGGTGAGTTAGGTTACCTGTGCAATTTTTAACAGGATTTGGTTGGCTTAATCATTCTTTCTAATGCTTAATAATGGCGTTGGTATACTTTGATCCTATCACAGTGGAAGGGACAGTGCATGATGCTCCATTGGATCCTTAAAGCATCAAGGAAATGTGGTTTTTTAGGAAGAAAAAAACCCGTGTATAAATTTTTTATTTTTTATTTGGAATATTAATTTCAAAGGGAAGTTGTGAGTTGGAAAGGAGAGTGACAGCAGAAATGACAAGAAAAATATTTTAGGGTTGAATTCATGTCTTGATCTCAATCAATGAACCCTCTTTTGTTTTTTCCCTTTTTGTATAACCTATTAATAAGAATAAGTTTTAGGATACTACCCCAATAAAAAACAAATATCCTCCCAACAACAAGGGCTATTTTAATGGTCACTATATATATATATATATATATATATATATATATATATATATATATATATATATATATATATATATAAAAAAT
>Ga0307517_10001945_pt1 | contig 33747 bp, 38 predicted proteins | sample 23_EM_MG_FD_194515 | JGI IMG/M metagenome (GOLD analysis project Ga0307517, IMG submission 194515) | Populus trichocarpa ectomycorrhiza microbial communities from riparian zone in the Pacific Northwest, United States - 23_EM | ecosystem: Host-associated > Plants > Roots > Unclassified | place... | reverse complement strand
AATGGAAAGACCGTGACAATATCATCATAATTCTGACGCAATTTACCTCTTTCTTTTTCTTACCCATAATGAATTCTCCAGGCTCAATTTGTCGTGCACATGGTTCAGCATGTACAGCCAAGATAAGTGTGATGCTGTGGTGATGTAACTCCGATGTAGCAGTATGACAAGATGCATTCGGGACCGATTTATGCTTGAGTACGTCACCACACCGCATGTTCGTGCATATAAAGTGAATGTGTTGGCCTCGGAGTCATCCCAACCGTGACGATGACGAATCTTCTGGTACTCCTCATTCTACCTTTCTTTGCAGGTTTGACTCTTGCTCAGAGTCCCCACACGGTTGGTCTTACTCCCTTTATGTAACATGATTTCCCTGTTTGATGCATATCTCAGGCTCTTGCCACTCTCTTCAACTTTGAAAAATCCATAAACATTGGCAATGTTACTTTTACACAAACCTCCCCTGATTCAAAAGTAACCGTAATGGGCACAATCAAAGGACTCGATGCAAATGTCCTCAGAGGAATGCATATTCAGTGCGCAGGCCTTTCATTTCACTCTGGCTGGCAAATTCAAGTCGACGTTCATTATCAGTGAATCCGCCAATTTTACATTGGGTTGCAACTCCACTGGAGCTCATTTTAACCCAACAAAAGTGACCCATGGTGATCGAACGGATGCCGTCAGGCATGTCGGGGATCTCGGAAATGTACGAACGGATGGTAATGGTACCGCCACTTTCAACTTCACCGTCGACATGGTCAGTCTGTTCACCAACTCGACGAATTCAGTTGTTCGGTGAGTAATAAGCCTCGTTGAATTGGCGTATGTTTTACATAAGTTTAATAGACGTGCACTGATCGTTCATTCCGTGAGAATTAATTCTGTATTGGTGAGGGGTTGCTAATTCGATTTACAGGGCGAGGATGACCTCGGGAGGGGTGGCCAGGTAGACTCAAACACAACGGGACATGCAGGCGGCCGCTTTGCATGTGGCCCCATTCAAGTTACGTGATTCCAACTGCAGGAATTTGCAGCAGTTGCCAATTATCTGCCATGAGTGCACCGAACCGTGTTGCTGGATTTCCGATCGTCTAGCAATATTCAATCTTCACCTTACAAAACTTTGTGGACAAATTCTCTGTACCGAGTCGCCTTGAAAACCGTAGTTATCTATAGTAGCGAGCTGAAGCGAATGATGGCATTTGATCAAGTTAAAACAGTGTTTAAAACCATATCATAAATTTGACCATGTGGCGAGCGTGACGCGCCCATGCTACATTCAATCAGAAACTTGGTTACTCTAACTACATGTGCTTCGAAGTCATATCCCCAACAATGACGAATCTTCTGGTACTCCTCATTCTACCTTCCTTTGCAGGTTTGACACTTTGTAAGAATGTTCCTTACCAACCATTTTTATGCATGTCGGGGATTTTGGCAATATACAATTGAATGACCATAGTAGCGACTGTCGACAAGGTCAGTCTATTCGCCATCTCGACGAATTCAGTTCTTGAGTGAGCCTTGCTGATTTGGTGTATGTACGTATTTATTTAATAAGCGTGAATTAGTCCTTCATTCCGTGAGGATTCTGTGTTGGTTGAAGGATTGCTGAGTCCTGACTTGAATATTTCACTAAGACTCGGAGGAGGGTGACTTCAACCCACTCTCAAACACAACGGGAAATTCAGGCTCTGCTTTGCCTATGGCTTCATTATCGGCGCCGATTCTGCAAGGCTCCCCGTTGTTCCAATCCCCAGTACAACCACGAAAACCAAGACGCTGTTGCATTAGCTGCAACAAAATCGGCTTGAGCGAGAGCGTCAGGTCGCAACTGTGTAGAATCTTATTCAACTGACTTTTCCATAAATCCAGTTTTCCGAGTGCCGGACCACGACGTATCATAACGACACTAGGGATACGAAAATAGAAAAGTACTTTCCATGTATGGTAATTGGTAAATAACCCAAATATAAACATTGAGAACCCCTGAGCACGAATTTGTGAGCCAGAGCTGGATGAACGGTAGAAACCAGCTGCCAGCGAGAAGTCGCGTTGTCTACCACTGTGGTCTGTCTACCATGCATAAAATTAGACCCCACCGAATAACTCGGATCGATACTACTATGGCGGTTGGTCTCAATCCAAAACTTGGTTACTTTACGTATAAAATGACGAGGGTCTCGGAGTCACATCTCCAACAATGACGAATCTTCTGCTACTCCTCATTCTACCTTTCTTTGCAGGTTTGGCACTTGCTCAGAGTCCCGATCCCACTGGCGGGCCGCATAAGGTTGGCCTTATTCTTCTCTTTTACATGATATCCCAACTTGATGCGTCTGTCTCAGGCTCTTGAAAATCTCTGGAAAAGCGTTATAATTCCCGAATGCATTGGCGCTGTCAAATTCACACAAATGTCGCCTGATTCACCGTAATGGGCTCAATCTCAGGACTTGATGCAAATGCATATTTAGTACGTGGTCCTTTCATGCTGGCATAGTTCAATTTGACTCTCATTATCTTGTCCAATGAATTCAGTAATATCTCACAGGGTTGCGACTTTAATAACCTCGGAGTTCATTTTAATCCAACAAATATGCTACATGGTGATCAAACGGATCCAATCAGGCATGTAGAGGATCTTGGAAACATACAATCGGATGGCAATGGTAACGCCACTTTCGACTTCACTGCCGACAGGATCAGTCTGTTTGCCAACTCGACGAATTCAATTCTTGGGTGAGTGAGCCTCGTTCCAGGTTCAAGTCGAATTGACGTTTAATTATCACGTTTAATAGGCGTGGACTGGTCGTTCATTCGGTGAGGATCAATTCTGTTTGTTGAGGGATTGCTGAGTCGAATGTTTCAATTCTAGGGGGAGGATGACCTTGGGAGGGGCGGCACCCCACTCTCAAACACAACGGGAAATTCAGGCTATTGCTTTGCCTATGGCATCATTATCGACGGGCTCCCCTATATTTTATTTACCCAAACTGCTATTCATAGTCCAATTCACAGTCAAGTGGTTCCAAATTTCAAATTTTTTTTACTATCCCGAAGCAAGTTGCCAATTGTCTGCCAAGAGTCATTCAGTTGGGAACAGTCCTTTCGTAAGTTCCCAAAATGGGGTTGGTAATTCTCATGGAACAAGTACAATATCGTATGAGTCGTAAAAGTCACGAAAAAAGAGCCGGAGTATCCATAATTTGTTACTCCGATCTCCAGTACAACCACGAAAACCAAGACTTCTGCTTCGCCCCTGCCTCCGCAACCTCTTCCTCGACTCTATTGTGAAAAGCCTCACGTTCCTCTTCCAAGACCTCATGTAAGATCGCCTGTGCTGTGGTGATAGTTTGCGTGCGGGGTAATCCCGGGCGTGAAGTCAGAGATACACGCGATGATGTTACATTAGCTGCAACGAAATCGGCTTGAGCGTGAGCGTCAGGTCGCAACTGTGTAGAACCCTGTTCAGCTGACTTTCGATTTTCAATAAACCCAGGCGGTAGGTCCTGAGGTGTGGACATCTGAGAACCCGACCGAGCACGACTTTGTGAGCTAGAGCTGGATGAACGGTACAAAGCGGGTGGCGAAAAGTCGAGGATCGAAGGACGCCTCGGTGTCGATCTTCCTGTGCTTCGAACGCTACGATCGCCTGAAATCGTTCGCCGTGAAAATGACAACCCACGGGGTCTCGTCAATGTTGCGTGTTCGACTTCCTTCCCTCCAGCTTGCACACGTTGAGCGATGATGGAGGGCAGGGCGATTTCCTCTGTACCATCCATATCCTGAACATCGACCGGCAAATACGCGGCAGTCGATGAAAACCCGGCTCCAGGTGATGTAGCATCTGAAGTTGGGGTGCCCGAGACAGCTTCAGCGACGGGAGACCCGCCAATTCCAATCCACGAACCCAGGCGGCTAGCAGATTGATCAACTGTGATTGATACTCTTAAATCTACAGTATCGTCGAGATTCAGCAATCCAAGGGGATTCCTAGGTAGCCATAGGGCGTCATCAATCGCACGAGAATAGAAGGGATTGTCGTAGGGTAAATCAGGAAGACGCTGATCGTCCCAAGGTGCTGAAGCGGGATGTGGAGTGACAGTTCTCGTCTCCTGGTGTCTTGGGGTATGCGTACGTCGTCTAGCTCTCGGGATGTGTTCCCTTGCTTCTTCTGTAAGGGTGTCTTGAGTCGCGATCAAAGTCCCTTCCTTCTCCAGCTCCAGTAACCCGGCATTTGATTCCCCGTCTTTTTGTTGATGGGGCATCGTCGCTGGTGGAGCGGATGGATCGGAATTCCGACGAGGTCCAAATGGGTTTGGATGGCGATACTGGGGTCGATGTCGGCGCATTGCGTGACGATTATTAAAGGCTGTATACGAAAAATTGACCCAATTCGGAAATGGGACAGTTAAGAAAAATGAGTTTCGGGGAGGAGTATTGTCCTCATGTCTCTGTCCAAGAGTCTCGTCTGATATTAAATCAGTTTCTCTCTCATCAGGACTTGGTATCCTGCTAGAATGCCCATTGCATATCACGTCAGCCTCGGAAGCATCATCCAGCTCAAATTGAGCCCTGCACATTCTTGTGAGTCTAGAATTAGATCAGCACATTTTCAAATTAACAAATCTCTCAAGGGGGGACGTACATTATTTTCACGAGAACGGTAAAAACAATCAGGAAAGCCGCCATACCAGCATTCACTGATTTTCGCAAAACAACCATATATGCCAAGAAAATGGCTTGTGAAAGGACCAGACCTGAAGGTATATGTGTTTGAGCGGCATACGAATATTTCTGTTGTTGATGACTGACCATCAAGGCTGTAGCGAACGATGCGGATGAGCAAGATTTTCCCATCGCCTTCGAAGTTCTTTGAGTAGACATGAATAAACTGAAATGAGGATCCATTGACAATCAGAAACAACGACAGCAGAAAGGAAGGATGTACTTGGTTTTTCATGACACCTGTTTGCACGAAAAAATACAGCGTCCCGAATGGTAATACGAAAGGATTCAGAACTGAGAAAAGGAGCAAGACGTGGAGAACGAGACAGTGGTTGGGGAACCAATCTTCTAAGCCTGTCAGACTCGAAAGTATCACGGGAATTTTCAGGTATATGCCCACAGTAGAAATTTGGTCTTGGAGGACGGAGATACATGGATCGTTTGCGACTATAATCGGTTAAAAAGAAATACGGCGGAAAGAACAAGACATGCATACGGTGTCGTCTGCCTGATGCAGAAAGTGTGCCGAATGAGAGGTAACTGTGCAGATATCACTGTTTTACAAGATTTCTGGACGGAAGAAGGGATTTACGTACCCCAACTGAACACAAATCGAGTCAAAATTGTTTCAGTAAAATCGAAACATGAAACTCACTCAGAGAGAGCTCAATTCCCGCATGGAAGGCGGTAGAGAAGATAACTGTCAATGTCATTCAACAATTAGCCCAAGTTGTGAACAGTAAACTCACGCCATCCCACATAGAATGGCCCAGCAGTGGGAAATGAATCTGCAACGATTTTAATCACATCCTTGCGATTGCTCGACGACGTCAATGATTGCAACAACGACTGCATGGCGGCGGTGCCGACGCAGAAGAAAACGAGGACGTTAACAATTAGGAACTTGTAATAGCGCATGAGTAGCATATCATGAAGAACAGAGATGGTCGTAATCAAGTGCATTTTCTTTGCGATAAGCAGGAGTATAGGAGGGATCAAGAGCGAGATGAGAGACACGAGGAGGGTAGGGATGAGTGATTGAAGAATTTCACTCTTGTCTGGATTACGATCAAGGTATTGTTTCTATAGCGCTGTTTCAGAGAAGGGATGAACGAAGATAATGATAAAACGCACCAAAGTTGGCCAGAAGAGTGAAATATTCTGGATGGAAACCAAACCCACGAGGAGTGTTAGGGGGAAAAGCCAAAATATCGTAAATGCCCTGGAAGGTGGGTATAAACTAGAGTATTAATAAATGATTTGATAAGCTCACCAGACACCAAGACTAACCACCCAATCTTTTACGAATTCAACCTTGAGGGAGGACTTCATGACCCTCTTCCAGTCAATATCGGAATACACGGGAGCCATCGTTACTAGACAAACCAGCGGGTTATTGGGATGCACTGCAAGGTATTTACATGCTCTCCTGGCGTCTGCGGGATCAGCAAAAGTAACAAATGCGGTTGATGTCGGATCGAAGTCTGTAGGAGGTTTTGCTCTGTTCTCCGTGACGAGCGACGAGAGTAAGTTGAGTTTTGCGGTATAATAATCGATCGAGGGGACAACTTTGCCAGAAAAAAACTGATTGAGGTGTATGAGAGGTTGATACGCATCGAGTGCACTTCGTGGAAGCGAAAGCAATGCTTCCCAAACCGTTTGCTGGTTCGTCGTCCGAGGGACGCTAGATGTTGGTGGATTCTCGATGTCTTCTGTAACAGCGTCAGCCTCTTCTTCTGGGCCGCGAGTGAGCAATTTCTGGAAATATGGAGCAGAGGTCCTCGAGGTTCTATTTGACCGCTTTTTGTGGAAGTCGTCCACAAATGGACGCAAGACATCGACCAGTTGCTCCAAAGCCTCGCTCTCGTCCATAACGGGCTCACCAAATTGGGATGTGCCTCGCTCAGCGTCAACGCCCAGGGACCTTCGTTTCTTCGCTACTTCCGCAGCCTTAGGAGAGCCACGGGTGGGAGACTTTCCCTCTAAATCCATCTTCACAGCCAACAATGCCTTGGTAGCCAACCTAATATGAGCAGTCTCAAGTTGAACAAGAATCTCTTCGCGACGCTCAAGCAGTGAGGCAAGTTCGGTCATCTTCCGAGCAATGACGACCCGTTCAATGATAGGGCGTGTGGCAGTGTCAGAATTTCCACCTGCACCATTCTCATCTTCATTCTTCTCGCCTTGTCCACTAGTTTTTTGAGGAAAATACCCTCGTATCCTTTTCGCACGGTTAAAGAGAAACGCAAAGGTCCTGTTTATGAAGCCCGGTTGGCTAGAAGAGGTTATGCCAACGGCTGGTTTTTCCACTTTGCGTGACATATAGTATTCGAAGTAGTCTCGAAGATCCTTCTCTGTTCGGAGTGCATGGGGTATGTTGGTAATCATAATGGTGCGCAATCGCAACCCAGGAACCGGCCTTTCTCTCTCTTTGGAGGGGATATCGGTGAATGCATATTGATGATGAGGATGTTGATGGTACGGCATATCCTCTTGCGTTTTGGCTTGCTGAGCTGCATCTTCTATATTTGCTGCTCGCATCCTAAAAGCACCGTCACATATCCACAAAAGAGTGGCAAGCCAAGAGAGAGTAAGCCAGAAGAGGAGACATATATGAATCCAGAGCAGAGACCGCCCTTTCGATGTCCCAACCAAAGATGAAATAGAAGCTCGTGTCATAGACTTTGGCGAAATCGATGCATCAGAGAAGTCGATATGAATGGGGAATAGAACGGGAAACGTTGTGAAAAGTTGCACGAGAGCGAACCAGACTTAGCACAACTCAGTGTGATATTAGATTGAGATATGACGGCACTCACAGCAACCTCGCAAGAACCGTACATAAATCGTGGCGTCAATTCCCCGCAGTTCCCGCAGTTTATCCTCAGGAAATTTAACAGCTGGCTTCACCCAGGAAAGTGGCCATCCAGCTGGAATAGGGGGGGAAGGGAATCTAGGGGCATTCGCATGAGGATATTGTACAAACAGTAACAAGATGCGTACCGTGCCCAGGATCTTGCCTGATACATACTACATAACGGTCAGCAGGACAATTTCTGTGGTAGTACAGGACTCACTATCCACATCCCCATGATTCTCTGGTTCCCAATCCCGGATCACAGAGGTTTCCCCTTCGCTTGCGCTTCAAAAATTCATGACCAGCAACACAAAGAAATGTGACTCCAGTGGCAATGACCGACTGATTTATGAGACCACTACAAAGAATCCAGGTATTAGACCAAGTTAAGGAATTGGTAAGGAACTTGTGGACCTATAATTCTTAGAAAAAGGACGACTGTGAATATCGGTCATATGTCGTTAATGAGCAAGCCAGAACTCCAACAACAGACTGGCGATGGCATGAATGCAAGGCTTTGATTTACTCAAGATCAGGAGAGCGTCAAGTTGTTGGAGCATCTTTCCCAGGCTCCGCATACAGAATACCGAGAATGGCCACATCCTCCCCCGCTGAGCCCACTTCTGTAAAGTACAGTATTACCATCGGCTCAACCAATCAACGCTGTATCCTCTCGATATACTTATGGCCTCTCATGCAACGGCCTGACAGTGCCAAGCAAACAAATCAAAAGCCCCGCATCGTCCAAGCGTGTTTCCTGAAATCACCAGAACAATAGAAAGCGCACTTTCATACACCAGCGTATACGCCAAAAGAAAGGGCCCATTTGTATTACTTCTCTATTTGGTCCTCATAATACGAAGTGTATTAGGTTTATAAACATAATTTTCCGCGTAATTCTTGGGAGGAATTCTCTTGACAGTGGGTTGTTGCCTGTGGTCCATATGTTAGCACCATCACAAGAAGGAACTGGGGAATTAGTACACAAAATAGTCCCATCCTAAGTAAAAAACATCAGTAATGTGAATCGGATGAAATAGGGTGAAGCGCACCTTGCTTCTCCGCAAAGTGTATGGCATCCTCCTTACTTCTGAAAGTTATGCGGGTGCCTTGCATATAGTCCGCTCTATTGTCCAATGAGTGCACAAGAAATGAAGATGAACATTCCACTCACGAACTGGCATAGCCCATAAGAGGATTTTCCCATCGCCCACCCCCTTCCAGAATATCCCAGTCAATCCGCCAGCGTTCAGACTTTCCTGAGCCAGATTGCATGGTGTTGCGGGTAGGCTGATAAATGCGAACCGGACGGTGACGCAGTTCAGCTGAAATACATTGAGTACCTAAAGCTTGTGTACCAGTATACCATAAAGTATAAAACGTACCTGGAGCACCACTAATCACATCCGCAACCATGACATCGCGAACAGGTTGAATTGCTACCTCTCCCGATCGAAGTTTGGTTTTCTCTTCCAATTGTTTCTCGGGAGTTGATGTTGCCTCAGTCGATGATTTACGAGAAAATCGTGTCAAATTCAAGGCCGTAAACCTTGAAGCACGCTGACCGACGCGCAAAAGAGACATGATGCTTGACGTTCACGTTCAAGAGGGCGGCCCGACAACATTCACACATTTATCTCACATACATATATCTTTTGGCTCCTTCGATCAAGAACACTGGACTTTCAATTCCAGAAGTCCTAGTGGTAAACTCCTACACAGTGAAGCGCCCAAGGTCGCCATTACTGCCTTCGCATGTAATGGTTCCTCCTCAATCGTCAATAGGGACGAGCGGAACGTTGGCCACACCATCATCAGCGACGCTGGTGAACGGGGGCGAGGATGGTCTAATATCGTTTCCGGAATTAGACGGGAAAAGTGCAGAGGAACAGGTTCGTGAAGGTTATACTCTTTTGTTATGTCAATTCATTCCCTTCAGCTGGCATGGCTAAATAATCAGCTCGTATTGGAGAACAGAATTAAAGATGGTGCAGAAAATCTCCTGGATATGAGCTTGAGTGTTTGTATAGCTCGACCCTTTAATAATGCTGGCTAATGTGAATAAAAGGATGCTCAGCGGGGTAAGGTGCAATCAGAGTTGGATATGGCGAATGACAGGATCACAGCTATTAAGAAACGCATTGAGTTGGGTGGGTGGAGGTTCACTTGATCAACCATCCCGTTATTAATATTTATAAAGCGTCTTCGAAGCTCCGTCCAAAGAATGCTGCCGTGGGTGCCTTAGCTGCGCGGCGTAGGGAGAAACATAGGAATGGTTCAGTAGGAAACGCGAAGATTATGAGAGATGCTGACCATATCAGTGCGTAACACGAAGACACTTGGTTTATTGGGTTGAAGTTATGGAATTACATTCTAGGTGGCGAGGATTTTCGAAAGGCGCTTCAAACTGCAAATTCGTGTATTAAAGAATTGGAAGAATTGTCAAAGTTGGATGCCACATCGTCTACACCCTCGACTGGCAAATTCCCGAACTTCCAGTCCGCTGCGGCTGCTGGCTTTGATACAAAACGACTGGAATCAATGAGGAAACTCATTGATATTCTGCGGCAGCATGTCAGGGTTCAATACGAACTCGACTTTGGAGAGATTTTGAATGCGTAGGTACTGCTCTATAACTCTGTGAATTACACCTTATGTATAAGCAGCGTCGTCCCTTGCCTTGCGGACAAACAGACAAAACAATGTCGTGCTGCAGCATATCGTGTTGTTCGTCACGCTTTGGTGGATGCGGACACTGTACACAGGCTGGGTGGAGTGTTGGATTGGTATATTCTTAAGTGAGCATTATATAGTACGGTTCGTGAGAAACACAGCTCATTTTTCAGGTCGCTTCTCCGAGACAACAAGCATGCAGCGGAGAAAGAGCAGGTAATCAAGCTCATCCGCACCATAGTGGAAGTTGGTACAGTTCGCAATGATTCAACGGACACAAATTTTAGCCCTAGATCTGTACAATTATCTGAAACCGTGGTGCGGTCTGTCATTGCCGTTGCTGAACACGTCGAAGACCCCTTTCGCCTTGTCTGTATCGAAACATTGACTGAGATACGTTCGTGAATCCTTTTAACATTTTGTTTTCTTACTGACCCTCGATCAGTTCTGATCGACATTGATCTCGCTGCTCGAACAGGATCCATCCGCTTTCTCTTACACGTACTTGGGGAAGGGCCGATCGAATTATCTCCATTGTTGGCTTCTGTCTTTCTTCATATCATCGATGATCCACAAAGTCGAAGGTATATTAGAGTCGGAACAGATTTGGAGGTAGGAATCTTGTTTTCTCTTCCCAATTCATTTAATCGATGATGCTTATAGATGTCTTTGACTGCTTTGACTGATGCATATGGAAAGGGTCCTGAGCATGCTGAAAGAATGAGAGGTTGCGCAAGAATTGTTCAATTGATGCTTTGGACTTGGAGTGGTACGCTGAACCCGTTCTTCGGTGGATTTGATCGGACTCTGGTTTATTAGGTTTGATGTACTTCTGCATGGATGACATGCGTGCCATCCGTTCTCTGGTCAACACCCTTCGAATACCTTCGTTGGATACTCGGGTTTGTCTTTCCTATATTTATATTCCGTCAACTCAAGTTCATTCCTACAGGAAATTATTTTAGACATGTTTTTCGGCTTATTGAATATCAAGCCTCCTGCATGGCACAAAACATTTATTGATGGAAGAAGGCTGACCAGTGCGCATTTCTTGAGGTTTGATACTAACTTGCTGAAATCACCTCAGTGTATCGAAGGTCCAGAGACGCTCCAGAAATTGACCTTGGACTGATAGAAGTGAAATCACCCCGAGCACGAAAACTGACGGACCACTACTTGGCTTTACTCGTAGCAATTCTTACAAATGCTGGTCTTTGTGAGGTTCGATTGTCGATATGACTTCGTTACTGGCTTCTCATTTCACGTTAGGCTCTCACGTGCATGGTGGAAGAAACCACTACAGGAACAAATTTATCCAGAAAAGCAACTTTATTAATGGCCGAGATTCTTTCAATGGCAAATCGGGTGCTACCTTTATCACTAGCTGCCAAAAGACAGGTAAGTTCACTTGAGGTCACTGAGAAATTTTTCAAATTCTCTTCTGCAGGCTATTGCGGAGGTCTTTTGCATGGCGATCAATTATAATGACGGGGAGAGTCGGATTATCGGTTCCTCTGTTTTGTCTGCCATTGACAGTTTCAATCGAAATCAAGCGAGGTTGGAGCCCAGTGGCCCTGTCAAGGGTGCACGTCTACGGTTCGTTTGGGTCGAGTTCTTAAAGGGATACAAATTACAAGCTTTATCTAGTGCCAATTCTGTGGAAGATGCGGTGCGACGAGGTCAACGTCAAGTTGAGCAAGTTAAACTCAAAATGAGTATGCAAATGGATGATCGAGTTTTCCATGCGTCTATGTTAGAGACGCAGGTTATGAACACAAAAGAACACACTAAATGGAATTTTGAGACCCTACAGGCATTAATTGAGGGTCCTTTGTTGAACACAAAAAGACTTGATGAAGCTATCAGACTTCGATTCATGCGCCGACTCATGTCTTTCTTCCATCCCTTCAGTCACAGGTTCTCGGATATTAAAAACACAAGGGCAAGCATTGCCTTCGCATTTCGATTGACCCTATCTTACGAGTTCTTTCAAAGACACACAGACGTTGGGTTCGGCTTGGATGCTCGTTGCTGACTACCCTTGTGTCTAGTGCCGAAGGTATCAGATACCTTGGATTGGAAGATCAATTCCTCCCACAAATTGTCAAAAGTTTTGACCAGCTTGATCCTGTGAGTCATTCGTTTCCAACTTTCTTTTTGTCCTCTAAAGAGCTTCGCCTCCAGTTCAATGGTGTTCCGGAGTCCGACCCCATATTCTCTAAGCGGAGGGTCGCCGACACCTTGACGTATGGCTATTTGGAAATGCTCGGCGTGCTGAGCAAGCACAAAGATGGTATAGAGTGCGTTTAAATGCGTTTGGTTCCGATTTGGGATGTTCACCGTTTTGAAGGTTATTGGAGAAATTTAAGATCTTTACTGCATTCTACCACCTGAGTGAACTTCGAAGTCGGGAGGATTTGATTAAAGGCATCATTGAACATCTTGATTATGGCATGTGCGTCAGTTTCTACATGTATTTCGGAATGCTCTTGATTATAGCCCGTAGCGACGGACACCCCCGTATTCTCTTGTCCAAAGCATTGACATCCAGCTACATGGTGAGTTCATCCTTAGTACATTTTCATTTTCTCAGACACTCCTAGCATATTCGATACTATGCAACAAAACGCCTTGGCACCCTTATTCGCGAATCTGTGAACGTTAATTCCTGGACTTTGCGGCTGCTCCTCACTCAACTCTATGATCCGGCTTCTGATGTTTGCCAATTAGCTGTTGAAATTCTCAAAGAAGCCTGCGATTCCAAGGAGATTCTGGAACTCGTTGTTGAGATGCACCCAACAATGGACCATCTTGGTGAAATGGGCCATGGCTTGCTGCTCAAGTTCGTTTCTCCCTACGTCTCTTGAGTTGTATGATCAAACACCGTCATAGGTTCATGTCCACTTCAGTTGGCTTTCGGTTCTTGTATGATGCGGGCTACATATATCGTGAAATGGAGGATTGGTTTAATGTGGGTCTGACTCTTGCCATTTGAAATTTCTGATACTGAATGATAAATAGTGCCGAAATTTAGATTACGTCGTCGAAGTTGAAGTTTTTCTGTCAAAAGCCTTCAACTTTGCGGGTGAAGCAAATGAAGATGGAGAACTGCTGTCAGTTCCTATGGGATAAAATTTTGTTGAATTAGTTGACCATTGATTGTAGTGATTTCGACGACAATGTGCCTCCGCATTTCTATGGAGAGATGGCAAAAACTGAACTTGGCTGCCAAGTTCTCCAAGAGAAGGGTCATTTTACTGAATTTGCTCAGTTTATCCGACAGCACATCCACGAGTGCGAAGATGTCGATATTATCATGAAGCTGAAGAGCATTTTATGGGCAGTGGTAAATACTTGGCTCACAATCAGCACTCTCCATCTCTGATATAAATTATATAGGGCCACATTGGTGCTGGGGAACGTGGTCTACACTTTCTCGAAGAGGAGGAAATTATTCCAACTATTTTGGAGATAGCGGAAGAATCACCCATTCCTGCTTTGCGAGGGTATGTCGGTTTTGAAACACCCATGTCATAATCTCAACAATTTTCCATAGAACTTGCTTCATCATTCTTGGTCTCATTTCTTCAACGTCCCAAGGAGCCGAAATCCTCGACGATTACCATTGGGAAGCTACATTATCACCCTTAGGAATGCCTATTGGCATCTGCATACCCTCAGACATCGACAAATTTATCTCGGTATGTGAAGAAAACTTCCATTCAAAACCGTTTTTCACACGTCATATAGTTACCACCCTGGGAAACCACCATTCCAGAACGCAAAAGTCAAATATTGCTTCCTCCAACATCCGAACCTGAGATTGAGGTCCTTACTGCGATTCAAAATCTTGCGAATGCTGTGATTGCCAACGCAGCATCCAGATCACTTGCCAGGTAATTCTTCTGTGTTTTCCGTCAGTATCTTTCGTCACCCGTTTCGCAGAATTAAATCTCGCCCTGAAACGCGCGGTATATTTTCATCCCCAGAAATGTTCTATCGCACACTCCACATGATCTCAACACAAAGATACCGACAACCAGTTCGTCGTTACATTGTCGAACTCTTCAACCAGGAGATGGATCAAGAGTTGGTCTATGCATTGAACGCTGCGGCCGCAAAGCTTCAAGCGTCTCCATCTTACAAGCCGCCAAAGACAGACACGTTTCGAATGAGCGTTTTCGGAGGAAAGAGAGCGTCAGAGAGCGATGAATCAGATGAAGACGACCCGAATACCCCGCCTGCTAGAGCGAAGCCCCCAGAAGAGCGTCCCACAATTAGTTTGCAACCACTAACAAGGGTTGTTGGTTTCGATGTATGACATTTCAAGTGTTTACTTTCTTGGAAACTTGGTGATTACTTATTGTTCCTTAATTTATATCAATGTACAGTATTGTCATGAATTTGCCAATTATTTCTTAAGCATGCAACTCTGGCGACAAACATAAATTAAGAATCCTGACATTTGGCAAAGGTCCGAGTCAATCGCAATGCCAGAAAACGGTGCTTCAACATAAGCTGAAGAAAGACTGATCAAAGCAAGACGCTAAAAACATACCGTCGTCCAGTGTCCACAAGAGAGTCTTGACCAACTTGAGAGGATTTGTCTCCCCTTCGGCATTCTCTAATTTACACTTTCAATCGGCTTTTTTCGAACGATGTTCACTAATCAGGACAGAGTCCGTCCGGCAATTACCGTAACTGCAACAATAAGGTTTAAGCCACAACTGTTCACATTAGCGCCATCATCTTCAGTAGTGGCAACTTTCAGACTCCAAGATGGGTGAGTGAAATTTGTGTACGTGTCACCGGTGTGGAACGTTTACCATTGGAATAAGTTCGCTACGCCGCTGCATCCCTCGCCACCAATCCCGAAAAAAGTAAGATTTTTGCCTAAGATACTCACTCCATTTTGATTTTCTGAACTTTGTTGTTTTACAGCCTCCCGCGCACGCGGTGAGTACCTCCGAACCCACTTCAAAAACATGCGTGAAGTTGCTGCTGCACTTTCCGGTACATTTTCTGTAGTTTGCTTTATTGCATACTTAACCTGTTTTCGTAGGAATGAAATTAACAAAAGCTTACGCATATCTCGGCGATGTTAAGGATCACAAACGGGTAATTCCCTTCAGAAGATTTGCTGGTGGTGTCGGTCGAGCTAGCCAGGCGAAGGAATTCAAAGCCACGCAAGGTATGTTATAACGATTCAGACATCCAATCCAATTTATCATCTACGCCATCTCAGGACGCTGGCCCGAGAAATCTATCAAATTCATCACTCGTCTGCTCAAGAATGCCGAGTCAAATGCTGATGCCAAGAACATTGATCTTGAAGATTTGTTCATCCAGAACATCGTTGTTGAACAGGCACCTGTAAGTAACGAGACCAACTGCAAAAATGGTGGCTAAAGCACTTGTCAATCAGAAAACTCGTCGGCGTACATACCGTGCTCATGGGCGTATCAACCCGTACCAGGGCCACCCATGCCATGTTGAGATCATCCTCGGTGTATCCGAGACCGAGGTCGAGAAGGCGACTGACAAACCTTCGGCCCTCGCAGGCCTCAACCGAAGGCAAGTCGCAAGACGGAGAATCGAGGCGAGCCGTGCGTAGATGACTTGAATGTGGGATGAGGCGGAAGATGCAGTCAACCCCCGTATATCTTTACACTCGTCTAGTATTCTGTTCCTGACATGACAACTGTTATTCTAATTGAATGAGCTCGGAGAATTGATGGTGGACGAATGCCATAAGCTATCCAAGAGCTAGACCTTCAATGAGAAGTGCGAAAAATCCATCTGCTTTCTTTTTCTCTTCCATTGCCGCCATCGACTGTTTCACCCTGGATCCAAGTCGTGCAAAATTTCCTTTCAAAGCGTTCTTTGGTTTGGAACTGTATTTCCACGGGTTGGCAAATTGGGCAAGGTTGGCTTGCATGGGCTCTCTCTTGTAGCTACAAGAAGACGTTGGTATGAATTTTATGATAAAAGGAATTATAATTATCGAACCTCATCTGATGCAGCTTGTTGTAAACGCTCCTTGTGTCGGTTGTGCGAAACTCTTTCATACGATCGTCAAGCCATTGGGAAAGGTCCTTGTTCTCGTGGAATTTATATTCTATTAGAGCCTTATTGAGGACTTGGTTGTGTGAGCTTCAAAACAGACCAAAATTCACGAAAAAAATACCTCTTGTAGCCTGTTGGAGCACTCTGCATTCATCAAGGGAAATGAATTTGCGCTTGTAGGCGAAGTTAGAGGGGCCGGACGATTCCTGGTCAGCAGTCCTGTCCTTTTCGAACCTTTTTCTGGCGTAAATAATATCTCTGATGAGAGGGGCTAAAATTACTCATTCAGTCATCAGCACACAAAAATCGAGTTTTTGAAAGTGACCTGTGGATGAAGGAAGGCTGTGTCGCACGTCCTTGAAGGTCTCCCTAAACATCCGTCCGTTCTGGAAGAAATTTTCCAATTTCTTATATTGGACCTTGGTGGCATACGGAATCGTCTAAACTGATTGAACAAGTGGTAATCCCTGGACAAGAGCGATGACATACTAGTATTGTCTTCTTTAATCTGATAACGGCAGAGAAATTCAGAGAGGCATATATGTTATGGGCTGTGGCGTAGTCACAGTGCACCATGCATCTCTAAATGCTCGCTCAGCGATTTAGCGGATCGATTATATGTGGGTTCGAGTCACTCACTGATGCTACATCAACCCATAAAGATAATCGATCTGCTCTCCGTTTGGTGTTGTTAATTTCAAGGATAGAAGAAATTATCCAAAGCGTGAGTTGCTCTCCGTAAGACGAAATGGCGGCCAACTCCTTGGCGCCAGGTTCGTCCTTGAACTTGTCGTAATTCCGACAAGATTCACCTTCCTTATACCAAAACCTGACGATTTTGTTCGGGTCGAGTTGCCGATAGAGGTGGGACATCTTCATTGTTAGGTGGCGACACAGCTCCTCCCTGCCATCATCAGTATGAAGCTGCAAGAGTCCATCGGAAGAGGCATGAAATTGAGGGAAAATGAACTTTGTATAATCTGGAGGCGGCGTCCTGGCCGGACTAGTTGACGCAATATGCCTTCTGCGTTCCTCGAAGATATCTTCCTCCGAACATCCCTCACGCGCCACGACTTTAGCGAGAAGGGTGCTTAACTTTCCATAGCAATCATTCCCGGACTGTTCCTCGACTAGTGCGCGTATCCTACCGAGGACGACGGTGTCCGAGTCGACTTGCCAGTGTTGGACCAGCCAAGAATAAATAACGGCGAGGACATTAGCACGAATATTGGATATCTTGGTGTCCCATTGACTTGCATCATTGGAAATCATTGGTGGCTTCAGCTCGAAGCGCTCTTTAAGTTCTTGGAAGAATTCGGTGGGAGTAATGAAAAGACGGAAGCACGCTAATATCGCTTGGATGAGGTCCAGATCCGCAGCACTCTCGCCGGGTGTGATAATAGAAATCAGGCACGGTACCGAAGCTGCTTGAACCCGTTTGCTCTTGGTGAAATCGAAAACTTCACACCCATCATCGCCATACGAAAGGATGGAAGGTATTTTGACCCCACCAAAAAACAAAGTCGTGTGCCGCTGGTTATAGACGTCCAGTCGAGGTTCATCAGAGGGGCGTGTTGGAAGACATGGAAGGCTCGACCGGCTATTCAGTGCTGGTAGGGTTGAAACCTTCTCTCCGTCATCGTTCCTGCGTTGAGGTTGGTCCTCGCTTTGGCTTTGGACTTGGGTCGGATGGGGTACTCGGAAACCCTGTGACAGAGGAAGGGGAGGAAGGGATTCATCTTTTGGGGGGTTCCTGAAGCCACTTCGATAGAGCAATATAAGACTTTCGTGGACCATCTGTGCATATTCGAAAGCTCTGCGCATTTCTATATGTCTGTGGTGGCCTCGGCGGGAAGCCTTCTTCGCGGTGGAGACGAATGTGTTCAAGAGGAGATGAAAGATAGATTTGGCAAGGGTGAATTGCTCTCCTGTGGGGTCCTCGAGTTTACTTGCCGCAATACATGAGGCAATGTCGGCAACAACGGTGGCAAAGACACTGGCTAGAGCGCAAAAGGCAGCGGGATCATTTCCGTGATAAATTCGGCTCAATGAATCAATGAGCCTAAGAATTGAGGGGAAGGTGTCCTCAAGCGTTTCGGCATCACCGGAGGCAAAGTAAAACGATGTTGAAGGCTCTACTTCCTCGCTGTGAATGCTTTCAGTGCCACCCTCACGTGTAGAAGTGGCATTCTGAGGGTGACAGCCTGGTATGGGGGTTAGAGGTCTGGCAGCCGAATGCAGGAGAGGACAGCTAGATGAAGGCAACGCGGTGAAAAGTTGCCGTCTCTTGATTCGACGGAGAGTCGGGGTGGACTTAGTGGACATGAGGAAGGTCAACTCCACTGTGAGCAGTCATCTTTATTCTCCCGGGAGGTGTGTTTTGTCGAGCACGAGAAACAAACCGAGGGATTGTCGCTTGGTCAATGAGATTTCCATGCATTTCGCAAAACGCATTGACGCCAACATCATGCGTGGATATCGTTGAGGAACAAGCGTATACGTAATTATAACCCTGGAGCCACTGGAAACAAGAACGATGTCAAGTGGTCGTTGCTTGACCACTAGATGGACCAACCGTCAAGTTCGGCAAAGGTCGACAAGCCCAAATATTTGCTATGTCGGGCCTGTGGATTCGGTAGCATATTTTGCTGGCTGATTTGTCAAACTCAACAATTTCCTGCGAACAGGTAACCAAGGAAAGGAAGTATTTTTACGACTTATACCTAATTGATCACAGTAGTCAGCGGTTTGTGGAAGAAGAGACCGAAGAACCAAGAATCAAAAGGGTCGTTGTGGCACTAGTAGTAGTAAAAGTCACAGTTTTTACTTCTGGAGAAAGAATGCTGCATGATTGAAATCACCTTGGTTGTATACTTGCAAGGTTGGTCCTGCGTAACCGCCTTCGCTGCCGTCTGCCCAAAGAATCGTCGCTAAGGGAGACCAATGAAAATCATGTTTTAGATTCCAAATTTTTTATTCTTAGCCACTGCGAGATACCATAATTTAGTTTCTTGATCGAGAGTTTCAAACTTCGTCTCTTACCTTCAAGTTTCTGAGTCGAACGAATAATTGCAATGTACGATGGAGGCTGTGCACCACTCCATGACGAGCACGTGGGGGCTGCACGGGATCCCGACACAACGCAGCAAATTCTTCCGTCCTTCACTGCCTTCGGCGCCGCCCATTTGTTGACACAGTCATCGGGAAAGGCTACCCTAATGGCGACAACAAGCAGGTCGGTGGTTTATGTTCAGCTCTTTTTATTTTATTCCTGAGGCCTAACCACTCAATCTGTCCGTGGATAGATTCAACGATCCTGAGCGCATTATCAAAGTTACCTGTAAGTCGCTCCTGGCCGAGTTGTCATTCACCAGATTGCCTGATACTAACTAAAATCTCTGCAAGTGTATGGGGCCACCGGTCTCGTCAAGAGAGAATTACTCAGTCTTCCGGATCCATTCGCTGTGCTGACTGTCGACGGAGAACAAACCAACACAACCAACGTTGTCAAGAGGAATCTGAGCCCGGTATGGAATGAAACTTTCGATATGTATGGATATTCTGCAGCCTCCTAATTCTGTTGCTGAGTCTCGCACCTAGCAAAGTCCGGCAATCGTCCATGATTGCCATCCAGATTTTCGACCATAAGAAGTTCAGGAGACGGGATCAGGGTAAGTATTTTCTTTAAGAGGGTCGTTTTTCACCTCGATAATCTAAAATTTAAAGGGTTTTTGGGAGTCTATAATATCCCTGCTGCGGATGCCTTCCAATTTGCAGGGAGTCCTTCAGGTGTGTGAACTACCTACAGCAGTGTAAAATCCTAATTGTTGTGTTTGAAAGTCCCCATTACAAAGGATTTGACAATGTCGAGCAATAATCTTCCTGTCTATGGGAAAATATCTTTTGGCTTCTCCTTCCCGCCTATGCCGCAGCAGCCTCCAAGAGCCTCATTGCCATCAAATCCAGGCATCTTAACCCAGAGCCACACACCCGTCAATAGATTGTCGTCTCCCAGTATGCCCAAGCCCATTGTCGAAGCCGATCGGATCCAGAGCAACTATATGTCATCTTCTAGCCTGCGTCCCCCACCTGCTTCAACAGCTCCTGTTCAACAACAAATGCCACCACAGAATTCCAGGCCAGTCTCAACGGCTGTGAGTGTGTCAAGTGCCCCTCAGCAACGGCTTTCGGATGATGAACAAGGCAACCCATTACCCCATGGTTATGAACGACGATCAGACCTTCAAGGACGTTGGTACTATGTTGACCATAACACAAGATCTACGTCTTGGACCCCCCCACAAAATACGAGGCCAGTCTCGCAAGGTCAAGCGCCCACACGGGTAACAAGTGTAAATCCTGCCCTAAGTCCTTCTTCAGCTCCTCCAGCTGTTACTACCCCTGGAGCTTCAGACCAAAGCCCTTACGCAGACATCCCATTGCCCCTTGGATGGGAAGAGCGTCGAACATCGGAAGGGAGACCATACTTCGTTGATCATCATACTAGAACCACCACGTGGACGGACCCCCGCCGTGCTACCCAACCACCATCCTCGGCTGTTGCGAGACCTGTGACGAACCCAAACCTTGGACCCCTTCCTTCTGGATGGGAAATGCGACTCACCTCGACAGGGCGTGTTTACTTTGTCGACCATAATACGCGGACGACTTCATGGGACGATCCTCGGCTGCCTATTTCTGACGATAATGCTCCCCAGTACAAGCGTGATTATAGAAGGAAAGTTGTGTACTTTAGAAGTCAACCAAAGATGCGCGTGCTCCCGGGTAAATGCGAAGTCAAAATACGACGTACGAGAGTGTTGGAAGATAGTTTTGGTGTGGTTATGGCACTTGCGGGTGAGGACCTTAAGCGTCGATTGATGATCAGCTTCGAAGGAGAAGATGGGTTAGATTATGGTGGTGTTTCAAGGTACGAATTGCAGTCTTTGGTTTCGAAATATGCTAATTTATCAACTGACAGGGAATGGTTCTTCCTTCTGTCGCACGAGATATTTAACCCGAGTTACGGTTTGTTCGAATATTCTGCGCATGACAACTACACTCTGCAAATCAATCCAAACTCCAGCATCAACCCTGATCATCTCAGCTATTTCAAATTCATTGGACGCGTACTTGGCCTAGCAATATTCCATCGTCGCTTCCTAGATGCCTACTTTGTTCCGAGCTTCTATAAGATGATTCTGGGAAAACACGTAACGATAACTGATTTGCAGTCTATTGCCCCGGAATTACACAGGTCACTTAATTGGATGCTGTGAGTCGTGAATGTCCACTTAATATCGACCATTTATTGATGATTCTTCTAGGGAAAATGATATAACGGATGTATTGGATGAAACGTTCACGGTGAATGAAGATCGATTTGGTGAACTCGTGACGATTGACCTGAAAGCCGGTGGAGGGGATGTTACGGTGACAGAAGAGAACAAGAAGGAATACGTGGACGCCGTTGTTGCGTACCGCATTGAGAAACGAGTCAAAGAGCAATTCGATGCTTTCACGGACGGTCTTCTGGAACTCATTCCAAGGGATCTCATCAATGTGTTCGACGAGCGTGAGCTGGAACTCTTGATTGGTGGGATGTCCGAGATTGACATGTAAGCTACTGTTTCCAATCGCGGGTGCGGAGAACTGTTGACACATTCACAGGGAGGACTGGACAAAGTTCACTGACTATCGCGGCTATGAGAAGAACGACCAGGTTATTCAGTGGTTCTGGCAGTGTATTCGGCAATGGCCCGCTGAACGCAAATCGCGCTTGTTGCAATTTACGACTGGCACGTCTCGTGTGCCGGTCAATGGATTCAAGGACCTTCAGGGCTCTGATGGACCGCGACGCTTCACTATTGAAAAATCAGGCGATCCTTCTGGGTTGCCGAGGAGTCATACGTGCTTCAATCGGTTGGATCTCCCTCCATATACGGATTATGAAAGCCTGGAGCAGAAGCTCCTGTTTGCCATTGAGTACGGTTCCGGTGATTCCATCTTCATTTTTATGTTGACCGTGATTTTGCAGAGAAACGGAAGGTTTCTGGGTAGAATGATCTCAATATTTTGTCGGGCGACCACAACCACACCTAAGTGTGCCGTTGTTCTTAATTAATCTCCACGTATTCGAACGCATTGCTACCTTGCACTTACTGACTATTATCTCTCATCTTTCCTTCAATTTTCCAGATTTCTAATTCAGATTTATGGTGTACGCGGATGTTGTCTTTTTGTTTTCTCATTTTCTAACCGATGTAGTTTTCTGATACCAAATGGTAATCTCAAAGTCAGATTTTCCCTAGCGGAAACGACTGGTTGGCGGGTCATAATAGTAGTCATAAACGCCAACTGGCTGGCTGATACGGTTAAAAACCTGCCAGTGGCAATGTTCCCACTCAAAACCTCGTTTCTAAGGGATTGATTCAGAGGCGGTGGATAATATAGAGGTTACAAATCTGTAAGATTCGTTGAATTGTGTTTTCTACCGTGGGAAATTATACTTCGACAACAACGCAGAAGACGGTTTCCCGTCCACATATTTTCATTGTAAATCGCATGGATTCGGAGGCTAGTACCCGCGTTCTTGTTCTTCATGTCTACAGGTCTGTTTGGGAGGAATACAGTGAATGGTCGAATAACACTGGATCGTCGACTTTGAAATCTCTGGAAGCAAAACAACAACTGCAATTGGACTTAGCAATTCTGGAGGAAACAGCCGTAGAAATTGTTACGGACGGCGATTTCCCGCAGTTCACCGTGTCTGAATTTGATGGCGATGTCACTACTGACGAATACTCGATCAGAGGAAGAATACTTTATGTTGATCAGAATTTCCGACGACATCCACCGTACGAATGCTGCACGCCCCTTTCAAGAAATCTTATGGTCGGTGACGATCCAGATGACCTACCTTTCATACCATTTGCGGATGATCCAGCATATAACTTCCATCTCGATGTCGAAGAACATAGTTACTTCAGATGGAACCAACCTAACCTAGATCCTGACGGTACGTGTCACTTTCCAACCGATTTTCTTTTCTAACCGGCAAATTGTAGTTGGGGTTGTGGCTTGTGAAACCGTAGAAAGACTGATCGAGAATCATGGGATAACGCCTGAAGACATTGACAGGGCTGCAATTCTACCCGTACCTTATGTTAGCTTGATAAATCTCCATAAGAAAAGGTTGTTTCTGGTTTATTTATTGAGTGCCTTGATTAAATATGCATTCTTCAGGGATTTTCCACGGTGGCTGATTAAAAAACCGACGATCATATATGCGAGCAGCCCCGAACAAATTATACCTTACTTCCTAGCGACTTTTTGTAATAACCTCAATTGCATTACAGGTTTCTGTGCAACGCATCGTGAGTTTATGCATAATTTCTTTGACCCAAGGGCTGATCCATTTTTCAAGTCGAAATCCAGACTCCAAGCCTCATCCCTCCAAAGGTACCTTATCAAAAACTAGGCGACAATGTTGCCCGCCTATGTGGGATGCATTGTTTTCTACATCCGAGCATAGATTCGATGTCTATTGGCTCGGTTACAATATGGACTTCCGAGGACACTCTGATTTTATTCGCGATCCTTAACTACGCTCCAGATATGTCATCGTGTGACCTGGCCAAAATCTGTCGGAAACCTTGTCGCGAGGTACGAGATGTGCTCATTGTCTTTCAACCCGTGATCACTTGTGCAGATTCATGCCAAACGTGCGAGCTATCAATCGCCTGTCAAACAAGCGGAGAAGGGGAAGACCTCTAATAACTCGACGTATAGAAGTTATGGTGAGTTTCACAATGATGGTGGTTGTCCTTAAATACCATTTTGTAGAGGAATCGACCAAGGTTTTTACACCGTAAGCCCAACATTTTCCATTTCCCGGTGCTGGATTTATTATTATTTTCTACAAGTTTAGGCAGCTTCCATGCAGACACGTCGGTCCCTGCGATGCAAGGTCTGCTTGTTCTTGCTTTTTAAACAAGGCGCACTGTCGCACGAGGTGTGGATGCGGCAGGTCATGTAGGTGGCACTCTTCACACAATTAATGAATCTTGTCTCACCGAATTTAGGTGTGCGGCGGTGGAAAGGGTGCACTTGTGCGACCAGTAAGCATGGGAAAGTCTGCGGAACTAAGAAGTGCTCGTGTTTTCGAGCCAACTTCGAATGTGATCCGGAGGTTTGCACAACGTGCGAAGCAAAGTAAATCTTTATGCCCTCTCCTAAATCACGATGAGTTGCTGATAGTACTTACAGAAGTGCGCTTTGAGTTTGATAAGAATTTTCTCATCTGACCCTGCGTCCAGACTACAAATCCAACTTGTGTCAGAATGTCAGCATTCAGAGGGGTAAATTCAAGGTTCTTAAGGTCCTCCCTTGACAAATGATGTTTGACTGATCCATGGTAACCAAGCGAACCGAAGTTCGGGAGAGCAGTTGGGGTCTTGGCCTTTTCGTGGTAGAACCTTGCGAAAAAGGCGACCTACTTGTTGGTAGGAATTTATACTAGCAAACCTTGCCCCATGGTATTCATTAATATCTTTCAGAATATGTAGGTGAACTGATATATGAGCCGACGCTGAAGTCGAGAGAGTGCGTCTCGTTTTTTTCCTGTCATTACTATGATCCTAGTCACTCCTTCAGCACTGCTGCAAGTCATCGGAAAAGATCCTACGTCTTTGTCTTGAACCCTACATTCTTTGTCGACGGCGCATACGCTGGAAATTCGACCAGATATATTAATCATAGTCCTAATCCAAATTGTACAACCACAGGTACCAGTTTCTGTAAACTCATGCGTTCTGGCTTATGGTTGATTTTCCAGTGTGTCTGGTGAACGGGGAGCATAGAATTGGTGTCTACGCTGGTGGGTCCCTTTCTCAACTCTTCACTGACTTTTATTAACTTCCTGTTCTTCAAGGTCGTCGAATAGAAGAGGGAGAGGAACTTTTGATGGACTATGGGCCCATGTTTTTCAAGGATAACAGCAACTCCACTACGGGTAACGAGGAGCCGGCTTTTGAGTCAGTGAGAGTCGATCACAGTTCAGATTCAACTTACATGGAGAGTCGAGAAGGATCTTCCAGCACATAGCGCAAAATATGGAAATACCTTGTGCTTCATCCTGTAACGAGGTAGGTCCGTAAAGTATACTACAGTATATATAGGCTCGTGACCAGCTTGTATACATAATTATAAGCCAGAAAGGCAATGACTAAATGAGGAGGAATGGACGCCTCAGTTCATCGAAGAGTTGCCCTCTGTTGACTTCAAGAATGCCCAGGCTGTACACAAAAAAGTTTGGGTAAACCAGGTTTTTGGGTCTCATGTTCGTCTGCAGTTTGCAATTCAAGCATTTCGCATTAGGACCGTATATACAACGCGAACATACACGCTTATCACAAAACAACTTGGGTGGCGACTTTGCAGCTGGGAGGATCCTGTCAAGGTGTGAGAATCTCACTGGTTCACAATGACCGCTTTGAACGCTTCAAAGTACTGAAAAACAACACGGTGCAACGGACGCATCCCTTGAATAGTGTATTTCACAGGGGGATACACTTCAAGACAATTGTCGATTCCGCTGAGTAAGTCGACGTAGCTAGCACATCGATAAGGGCGGTTGTAACGGTGATACGATAGAAGATCGGGGCGGTCTCAAACATGATTATTCCGAGGACATCCTGTGTCTCCAATGGTGGGAGACCAGATTCCGAGCAACAGAGATTATTCAAACCAAAAGCTGCGGTTCTGCGTCGCCACAGGATGACGCTGCAGGAAGAGACAACGCCGAAGCTGATTGAGAAAATTATATTTGCCTCTTGCACAAGGAGAAGATGGACCATTTATTAAGGCCAAATCGGCTTTAGCCTTGACGAGCCGCTCAGACACAGCTCTTTGCCTGAGCGAAGTAACCGGTGATCGAAAGCAGCGAAATCGTGAGCGGCGGACTCATCGGAGACTGCCATCTGCAAGTATTGAAATTTTTGGAATCCGTCTGTGACTGTTGCCCACTCGGTTCTTCCTAGTTGTTGAGAATGGTGTCGCAGATGCAGGTGGAGGAAGATCTGTCGTGTTGAAGAAGGAAGCCGTAGGCACATGCTTGACTCGGATATTGAACGCAAGGAGTGAGTTGGCACGGTTTGTGGGTCCCATGTTACTGTACTAGAAAGACGGTAGACCAGTAGAAGTTGTTCTGAGGCTGTGAAATATTTGCTGAGGAACTGTCTGCTTATGCAATACTGTTTTCTCTCTTTTTCTTTTTGTTTCTTTTTTTTTTTTTCAAGAGACTTATTCTTACTTTACATAATACTCCAGAGTCTTTTCTACACAAGATCCCACTTAAGCTTGAGGTCTCACTCATCTCCAAATCCTTGGTTCCACAAAACGAGTGTTGGGTGTCCTGTGATTTGAAACAGAGTTGATGTGAAAAGGCTTCAGGAAGAGTAGAGCGCTTGCAGTTGTAATCTACTTGGCACACTTTCGTTTCAAAACACAAGCCCTAACTGTGTAAATTAAAAAAAATTATTCCGACGGTCGAGCTAAATTGAAAAAACGAGTCCACGAAGTGAAGTTATCCGAACAAAAATTCACAAGAGGAAACCCAGTAGAACGGCCTTCAGGCAACCTGTCCAGTGATGTCTCCAAGCTAATCGACCAAGGTTTTCGGGATGGCCCTCCTCTCGGTACATAAACTTTACGGAGAGTAAACGTCTCGAGATGGTAAGTGCATGCCGTGACCCGTCCTTGAATATCATCAACTGGGTGTATTCTCTGGTGAAGAGCTGGTAACTCCATCTTTGTTGGCACTGGAATCCCTCCCTGCGCTTTATAGATGGATACGGGAACAAAAGACTGGCACCTTCCACAATGTACTTGTCCTTGAAGTGGAGTCGTGGACAGGACATCAAAAATGTCAGTAACGGCGTCAGGAATCACATGAAACTGGAACAAATCTGCCTTAAAGCTTGGCTTCGTTCGCCTCTGAAGATTCTGATTCATGAGAATCGCCCTCAAGTTGTGGGATTTCTAGGATCCAACTTGAATCTTGTAAGTTACCCAGAAATTGATATCGATTCAAACTGCAGGGTTTGTTATCAGACTGATTGCCAAACAACACGCCCGTTGCACTCGACAATGACGGCCGTCTCTCTCCCTGCCACCTATGCAGATGAACAGGCATTCCTCGACTCCGTTGAAGGCGAGATATCTTTCTTCCGATCTATCATGCGTGCGCGACCCTTGGGCAAACACCGCCATTTCCACATCTTGACTGTACGCAATGCCATATTGAGAGACACAGGCCGGAGTGTACACATTGAAAGCATTTGGGATAAGCTGAGACGGTGTTATAACATAGATGCGTTGGAAGTCGTTGTGAGTCATTCTTTTACGGAAATCTAAGATTCTTCTGACTCTGCCAGGAGACCGAAACAGAAAACTCGCCCCTACCCAAGACCGCTCCTGTTAGCGGTACTAGCGCGACCGCTGGCGCCTCCTCCAGTTCTGAGACACTTTCCCCTTTAAGATCACCATCGGAAAATTCGACGCGACCCCCGTTAGAAGAATTCTCACTACCCTACGAAGACTTTGAATCACTATTCGCGCAACGGAGGATGAGAGAGACGGATTCACTGCCATCATCACCTGCGCCAACTCCTGGTGCCCTGGACGGCGCTGCTAGACCTTCTAGTACAGCGGCAGGTAACACCTCGTCTCGGCATGCCTCCGCTTCATCATCAACAGCACCAATTTCTGCCAGTACCACCACACGCGCTGGTAAACGCAAGCTCGCCAAGTCGAAGTTGAACCTTGCCGGACTTGTTGGAGGAGATAGCGATAGCAGTGCATTGACTCAGGAGAGTGGGGACGAGGTAGGGGAAGGCCAAGGTAGTGGTGTCGCTGAGACACCGAAAGAGTCAGTTGTGACAGGGACAGACATGGATGGAAGGACGGAGGACGGCGAGGAGGATGACACTGAGATGAGGGACGCTTCATCTGGTCAGTCGTCTTATTTTGTGTTTCCTTCTCTTGTGATGTCCATCTCCTCTTAATTTAGTGCGAGAATCGCCGAGGCCAACAAGAGGACGAGGCGGTAAAGCTGGTGGTAGGAGGGGTAGAGGAGCTGCTGGTGGTACTCGAGGTTCTTCGACGCGAGGAAAGAAGAAACAAAAACGATGATCATGTTCGTTGACCTTCCTTTTCTCTAATTTCCGTCCTTAAATCAATTTAATTATCCCAGCTTGGATGTACTACGATAATCATGTAAGTTCAGTACGTACTTATTTATTATTATTGATATTTCATGGTCTTCTCCTTAAGAGAAGTTCTCGTCACAGGAATAATTGAGGTACAAGTCTTGCAACTTGAAGCGCCCAGTGACTGCTTTCGGCGCTAAAGTGTTGCTCTCTAGTGAGTCAGTGAAACCCCGTTACGCGGTTCAATATTGCAGAAGCAGAAGTATATAATATAATTAAAGAAAAGATAAAGGGAATTAAGGTGCATTGGTTCGACCTCGACTAAAGTCGAGTCTTAAGCCCGAAGCCCAACGACAAGGGTGCACCAGGAGAGTTGGGAGAAAACGCACAACTCCCCCTCTTCGGGACCTACCTTTGTTCGCCCGTACCGCATCCAACCACGATCCATCCATCCGAGTCCAACCCAACGAACAGGTACACATAGTCTATATATACTGCTACACGACTTCAGTCTAAGCCTTACATTCTCACTCAAGTTGGCGTTGTTGTCGAAGAATCACGCATGGCGTATCTTACTCAAGTTGGCGCCGTTGTCGAAGGATGTCGAGCGGGCGAGCCAAAGACCACGGTGGGGGCAGGGGAGCCTTGTTCTGGAGAGAGGCCCTCGCCACATCGCGACTTACAGGAGATATACATGTATGTTGCGCATAATTGTCGCGATGTGGAGAAGGACCTTGTTTGACTCCGCTTTCTGTGGCGAGCGTAGGGCGGGGCTATCCAAACCGAACCCGGGCAGGGGGCTGGCGGGGGGGTCGACAAGACTCGGACACACTGGCCAACCTTGTCAGAGTTGGTAGGTGAGAAAGAGAGAGAGAGACAAACACGGCGGGGCCATCCAGGGGCCAGGGGGCTGACGGCGGGGTCGACACTGCACACCAAACCCTGGACACGCCGGTCAACATCAGTGTGGATAGTAGAGACAAAGAGAATGACGAACACGGCGGGCCATCCAACCAAATCCTGGGGCCACGGGGGGACTGACCGCATGGCGGGCACTACACGCCCAACACACGCCCGTCAGCCTTGTCGTCCATATCGTCCAAGTCCTTGTCGTCGTTGGCACCATCAACGAGAGCGGGAGGTGTGTCCGTCGCAGCGATGCCTCGCCTTTTAGTACAAAGGCGAGGTGGTGGGTGGAAGGGATAAAGAAAAAAAAGAAACAGAGGGAGAGATGTTTTTATTGCCCGAGCTGCTTGGTCGTGCTTGGCTCTGCTTATTTCATCACCGTATCGTGACACAAATCATTTTCGCCATATATGGGCAAGTTACCCATTTTGGGATCTGTAATTTCCAGTAGGGGTTTATCCTAGTTGTGGATCCTGAAATCCATGATTCAAATTCAGGGCGAAGAATCTGCTCGTATAAATCACAAATCGATGAAGTCAACACTTGATCCATTGATCCATTGAAAATCCATGGGAAAAAAATTGTTGGAGAATAATTTCGCCGAAGTATAAAACTCACAAAGTGGAAGCACCCCCAAGGATGAAAGGTCAATAATTTCAGCAGTTGGCCATGGGCTCTCTATTAAATACTGCCTTGTTTTGACCCTAAAAGTGCGTGTGGAGAAACGTCAATTCATGACCTTTTCACATCTGTATTGTCATCAAACACATATGGAAATCAGATATCGACAAGAAACTTACGCCGCTGTTGTACATATGTAGGGTCCCCTGAATGGGCTGAGGTGGCGGAGGGGTGTCCGATAAGATCTTAAGAGGTCTGTATTTGCCAATTGCCTCGTTAGTAAGGTTCAAGTTGCAGGGATGTGGGCATAATAAGTTAGTGGTTTGTGGAGGAAGATACTGACGTTCCAAAGACGTGGCCCACTGGGTTCTCGTTCACAATCCTCTTCCTCAAGATTGTCGATCGCGGCAAGGCAGGAGGGTTTGATTCTGTTGTTCCGAATGCAAATTCAACCGAACAAGCGATGATACGGATCATCCAATTCCATGAAAGCGACATGGGAAACCCTTCCAGTTTGGATCTGTAAGCAAACCCCACAGGAAGTATATCATTATGTAGCCAAATAACTGTAACCAAGTTCCACCATACAGCGACCCTCATCTGGCTTATGTAATCCAGAAGTTGTGGCATGACTCTTATTCGTCGAAGATCCAGAAGCGAACAATTTATTCATCCGGAGCATATGGGCGCTCCTCTCGGTACGGCTGCTTGAACAACTTCAAGTTGAAGTCGATCGTCAGGCCGATGTTGGGAGATTGGATAAATCGGATTACGGTGGATGCATAGACGAAGACAATTGGATGATATCCGCTGGATGTGGCCAATGCGAAGGCAGGTGATGGCTGAGCGCTGGGTGGGTCCGGCGCATTTTTGCGAATTCTGCATTGAGAAAGTTTCGAATGTCATTGTCGGCATCGACAAAGATCATATTGGGCCACCTCGCCGACGTCATGTTGGAACACACGGGTGATATGGATTCCGGACGAGTTGTGATCAGAAAACGTAGGGGATACGGAAAATGGGGAATAGCGCTGGTGATGATTCGCAGTAGATCGCATTGAATGCGATGCATTCCTCGAGACCGTCAATCACAACCAACCGAGGGTGCGATTTCCGTGCAGTATTTGGATGCACTGGTTCACCGTCCGTCTCTGCACGCGACAACCTTATCAACGGTGAGACGAGAAGCTCCAACATCTGAGTCTGACGACTTGTCTTGAACAAATCCGGATTTCGCAGAATCATGTCGAAGAGCCTCGTTTCTATTTACATCGACTTTGAAAAAGAAGAAGCTCGCAGCAAGATCCTCGTTCGTCTTGAACTTCTCCGCAATTCCGGCTCCCGCCGCCAAACAGCCAGAAGACTGTGAGGATTATCGTGGTGAATCCAGTTTCTGAACGATGTCTTGTTGAGTTGATTCGGCACAGCGTGGAGGGTCATACCGCTGCCAGTGGCTGGCGTCTACGCTGATAACTTTGACACACACCCCTCTCATGTTCATTGACCTGGTGAATTGGCATGTTTAGAGTAGCAATCTCTGATATTGACGATGTCACCATGGATCATAGTCGTGGACAGAGCTGGTGGTGTCTTTGGTGGAGGCATTCTGGGTGGTGGAGAGCAACGGTCAGAATTCAGGAAATGCTGGTGCTTGTCTGCTGTGGAGTGGCCGTTGACACGCATTGCGTCAGCCTCACCACGTACTCGCCGGGTTCCAGAGGTACGCAATGGAGAAAAGAAAAGCCTTGGTCGTGAGTTCTTCAGTGGGGTTACCCAGGCCTACAGTGTTAGTGAGCTCTCCCAGTTTCAGGGCTTTTTAACATTCCCCACAACCCTTTCCTTCTGAAAGTGGTACTTACAACTTGTCTTCAAGGCTAGACTTGTTGGGAGATCAGATCAGACTCAGACAGACCCCTTCATAATATAGATTTTGTGAAGACTAGCAGGTCGCATCCCTCCTTGGTGATAATTTCACCTTTCAGTTATGATTGTTGCCTAAAATATTTTATGTCGTCCTCAGTTTCTGTAGCGATTCCGACAATTTCCAATTCAGCTTTTGGTTAGTATCGTCCCTTCGAATTCGGAACCTGGTTATATTTTTTAGTATTGGGTCTCGATTCCATAAGCTGTTCTGAAATAATATATATCCTTATCTTACAAATTGACTGCGTCGAAGATGAATAAGTAGCACCAGGAAGAGGGTTCCAGACCCGCGTGAAAATAAGTAGTAGGGGAGATTGCCAACGTCCACAGTCTTGGACTTGCCCTTCCAAACAACTGGATAATGGGGATGATTTTGGCACAATTACGCGTTAAGATTATCCATGGCCTCAGTTAAGCCTTGCTCTAGTTCTCGATCACAGCTAGACAGACTTGTAGACAGTCATACCATTCTCTACAATGAGGAGTAGAATGTGAGTATTATAAAAAGATGAAATGGGACAAAACCAAACACACGAAGTTCCATCGGAACGCAAGGCGACATTTGGCATTTTTGGATTTTTGAGCTTCAACATTACAAGAACAGACTGGTGCCTCAGATGCCCACCTCGCTAACCTCAAGCCCCCTACACCCAATCAGGGGCATGGTGGATAAAGGGCAAGCGTGACTCAAGTCTCATTAGGGTCCGACAAAGTTGGCCGCCCTCGCTTTCACGTTCCGCTTTCGCGCGTTTGATGTAATTAGATAATACAAATTTGAACCTCCGCTTTGTCACATCCGAGATGGATGATCTGAAGTCGTTTTACCGTTGTCCCGATGCCAAAGCAACCTGTACACGACAAATATCTCAATGAATACCTTCTTTACATGATGGCTCGCGATATCCTAACCCCACCAGACAAACAATCCCTTCAACATCTCATGGAACAAGCTGATCTTGATATATCAGCTGTTCTGACTATTCTCTTGACCCGCTATCTGAATGGACGACATCGCGTTCCAAAGAGTGGTAATCTACACATTGCATGGGAATATGTCAAGAATCCTGCAGATCACCACCGCTTTATCAACCTTTTGCGGGTCACGCCTCTTGTTTTCGACACAATTCTCACTCTTATCGAGGATCATCCTATCTTCATGAATAATTCCAACAACACACAAACTCCAGTTGAAGTTCAACTTGCTGTCACCTTATACCGCATGGGTCGATATGGAAATGGAGCCAGTATTGAGGATGTTGGACGGATTGCGGGGTGTTCTGAAGGTTCAGTTGAGAACTATACACGACGCTGCTTCACAGCCATCGAGGCACTGCATAGCTTATTTGTCCGGCGGCTGACTTCGGCAGAAAAGGAAGTGGAAAAGCAATGGATTGATCAGCAGATTGGGTTCCGTGGTACATGGAGAGAGGGGTGGATCATGTATGATGGCACAATTGTTGTTCTCTACAAGAAACCTGGGCTCAACGGGGATGCATATTATACACGCAAAGGAAACTATGGTTTAAACGTTCAGGTATGAATACATCTATTCATTGATCTAAACTAAATAATTACTTTAGATTGGAAACACACCCTCAAATCTCCGAATTGTGGACTATTCACATGGAATGACAGGTTCAGCTCATGATGCAGCTGCATTTCCCAAAAAGGACCTTGTAATTGACATCTTTCTCGAGTTGGGTTATGAACTCCCACACAATCTTGTGGTCATCTTGAGCCCAGGGTATCTCAGGGAGC
>Ga0307517_10001944_pt1 | contig 33761 bp, 19 predicted proteins | sample 23_EM_MG_FD_194515 | JGI IMG/M metagenome (GOLD analysis project Ga0307517, IMG submission 194515) | Populus trichocarpa ectomycorrhiza microbial communities from riparian zone in the Pacific Northwest, United States - 23_EM | ecosystem: Host-associated > Plants > Roots > Unclassified | place... | reverse complement strand
GGGTAATATTATCTTTTCAGTTAATATTGTATATTATTTTAGGCTATATAATATATTATAATTTCCTATAATATTATATATAACATGTTCACATATTTGAACCTTGTTCTAGCCCTTAAAATGGTAACTTTTTTTCCATATTTTTGGACCTATATAGAGAAGCCCTAACATTCAAAGTAGCTTAGCCACGTAACACTTTTTTTTCAGCCTCGTGCAGGTCTTGATCCGCACGAACCATACCTTGCAGCTTGTGGTTGGTAAGGTTTCCCAATCTGCATTTTGTAAGGTGTGCCAAGCCGTAGTTTGTAAGGTATAGTTTGCCAAACAAGAGAAGGAACTTTTATAAGGTAGACGCTATACATGTGTGGCTACTGGAGCTCAACCCTGAACCGGAGTGGAGAAAATAACATTATTAGAGTAGTAAATCGAGTTTATTAGGGCAAACCACCATATTTACCAGTCACTAGGCTGTTTTCAAAACTCTCTTAAATCCTAAACTGCACTGCTTCCAAACTAAAGTTCATAAGGTTCCCAAACTCTACTTCTCAAACAATGTGCTGCCAAACACGGTTTACCTTACAAAAGTTGGCCTGCCAAATAGGGCCTTGAACTCATGAGTTCCATAACCTCTATAGTGCAAGTCAGTCATAATGTGAAATTCATAAGGCAACTCTCCTGAGTCAACTCTCTAATATCCGTTAACTAATTCACAATTATAAAACTAGTCATATGTTAAAATGTGTTACATTCAAGAAACCTAGGACTTATAATTTGCGTCATGTCTGACAGTCATTACCTCATCTGACATCACCATAGTGAGTTATAAAATAATCAATTAATTATAATAGAATAATGAGCTCCTATTGTGTAGTCATGTGAGATATTATGAGTCAAGTAACTACATAGTTGAGAAACATAGTAAGGGAATGACTAAAAACTGTTTAGTCATGTAAAAACAATTTAGCTAAGGCAAAATTGGTGACTATATCATTGTAATCTCATTTACTGTAATCTTCTAAACCAAACCTTTCTTTACACATAAACAATCCAAATTAAATCAGCATATCATTTCATAAGACAACAGAATTGTAGTTATTCTTATATTGTATTTTCACAATCAGGATACTTGACTCATAGCATTTCACATCGTAATACAATAGCTTAATATTGTTTTAGTTAGATTTGATATTGAGTAGTGAATCTGGTAATCTTCCTAGGTGTTAGCTATTCCAGGAGAATGATGATATCATGACTTTCACATATGGTGGAATACGGTTAAAATTAGTACCATGGGTGTGCAATTTTGTAAGGCTTTTATTTGGCCAGGGTAAAAGGTTGTAAATGGGAAGTAGTAAATTCCGAAACTGGATGCTCAACTCTCACAAAAAATTTAGTTTTCTTATTATGTTTAACGGAATTTTAACATTTGTTTTCTATCGCATGAGAGGACAGAATTCTGATACTTTTTTAATAATATTTCCCATTATAGAATGTATATATATCAGTGATTAAAGTTTCAGAAATAAGTTATCCTGATGGGAATTCAATAATAGGCTTCTAGGAAAGACTCTCGACAATTATAACCCTAGCCCCAACAGAATAGAAGCATTACAATAATGCACCCCCTTAGTATATCTGTTAGCCACTTTCGAAATATAACCTAGATTTATGGTATAAGTTTCACACATTTGATCCCATTGTGAATATGATCTATTTTATGCATTTGAATTGGTTAAAGGTCTGTGGCAGAGTTGACTCATAGGAATCAGCTAACAGATTTTATACTATAACATATTATGAGTCATAAAGATCATGTGATGTAAGATAATAGGTTACACAAGTTAGGGTTACATGAAGGTATCTATATAAGGAGGAGTCCTGGGTCAAGGTGATAGACTCTTCAACTAACTAACGATACACTTTTCCATACCTTCTATTAAATAAATCAAATATACTCTTACACACATATTGTCCAACTGCTTTCATTCCTGATAGGCACAATTCATAATATAGCAGGTATCACAATAGTCCCCTTGAAGCAATCAACAAAATCTGGAATATTCTGACATAAGAATACTCTCCCATATGATACTTTAAGCCGAAACAATAAATAATAAGTAAGCTAGTTATTACCTATTATGCTAATGTTGATAATGAACAATTGGATTATTATACTAGCTAACATGTTTGAGTATAGAGAACTCTAACTCTGTTCTTTTTCAGATTCTACCTCTGTTTCATTATTTTATCTGTTTACCTGTCCCTTCCTGCATTCAATATATTGTTCTCCTACTTCTTTACTGGTTGTATTACCACCTACTTGGCCACCTGCCTGGAGAAATTATGCCAAGAATTTCAAATTATTAGTTACATCTTCTTTATTATAATGTCATCAACTTTGTTTTAACCCCCAACATGCTTCTCGTGGTTCACATATCAGAAAGCATTGGATACTACTCTTTAAGAATCCTCACCACTACCTAAATTATGGATTTCCTATTATAAGCTCTTTGAATATATGTCATATTTACCATAACAAATCAGTTTTCTGGACAAAAGATCCAGAAATCAAGCGAGTTATATATTTCTAAAACTGTGATGTCTATCTAAGCTACTTGCCTTTCTACAGCAGACAGTTTTTGGTTTTATCTGAAGACCTTAGCCGCCTTGGCATCTTGGATGACCAATTCTGTTGCCCTTTTTCAAAGTGGTTTACACAAATGGCAGTGAGCTTCAGCCATATACTATTGAGATTGATTGAGCTGGCTATGTTTATCTGCTCAGATACGCTAACTACTGGCTTTTTTTGACAGTATCTTTAACACTTGTCATATTGTGAGGGATTCATTTGCATACTGATTCTTTTGACTATATTTTCAAACCTTATCAACATCTCCAGTAATAAACCTAACAGTAAGAGATAAGAGTTTTTTCTTTATCACTCTGTTAGCGGTCTACTTATCAGAGGCTTATTTGTTCCTTGGTTTTTGCCAACTACAGGCAGGTTGGTTTTGGCTAAAACCTTAAGCCCATTAGTATGGAAACCACTAGTTACTTCTCTAGAAATCAAGATCTTTGAGTAAAAACCTTGATTAAAAAACTAATTTTATATATCTCTTGTCAGACCTGTAAACTCTCTCTTGTAATATTCATCATTTTGCCTTGCTAAACTATTGAGTTAGTGCATTTAATATTCTACTACACTAAGCAGTATGGATTTATTGACTGGTCTGACTCATTTCACTAGGTTAGTTCCAATTCTGTTGTTAGAAAGTTCACTAAAGACATTTCTATGTTACCATTGATTTCTCTTTATTATTGTAATTTTCTGATGTTGAATTGAAAGAAACTTGTACTGGGTATAGTAGTAGTAGTCATACTCAGAATCCCATCTGAGTTCTGCATTCTATATTTGCCAAATTGTCTCAACCTTGCAGTATCAACCAACTATCTCTCGGTATTTCAGATTGGAAACCGAGTTCTTGCATTTTAATTTTGCAGTTTTCTTTCCCAAGTGTGATTCTCACCGACCAAGTCTTTTAAATATATTTTAATATCAGGAATATTTGATTTCTTAACTCTTGTTTCTGTTTTCTGACATTGATAGCATGTTGAAGAGTTCTCATTATAGTTAGATGCTCAATTTTTTTATAATTATCACTGATTGGTATTACTATAGGTCTCATATTATTGTTAGCATGACAGGAGATAATTCATTTTATTGGATTTGGAATACTGTTATCAAGTTTTCAAGCCATGTTGCAATGGTCTTGATGGATTGCATTTCGTGAAGAGCAGCAGTGTTTTCTTTATTAATCCACGGTATTCATTCTTGCATGATAGATGGGCTCCGACCACTTTTTATCACGAGTGCTGTGTTAGTTGTATATATTATCTATAGCATTCAAGTAGTGCTGATACAGCAATCAACGCAGGATTTTGATAGAATACTTCGATGAAGTGCAAGGACTTTGAAAGTACAATGCTATCATGAACTACCTTGCAGCTAGGATGGGTTAAAAGCGCAGATTGTGATAGATAACTTATTAGGTTGGCGGTGTCTGTTGCCTAATTGAGCATGGTTGTGATATTAATATTGGAAATACTAGACATATAAAGCTTGTAAGTAGGGAAGTGAAGTACTTGATAAGGAAAATATATAAGTCAAACTTAATTCACTCTTCAAGCAAATATTTCACTGCCTGATTTCTTCAGTAGCTGTATTGGTAATAATACCAGATACAAACTTCCTTCTTCAATCTCGCTAAAAAATGAAATAATAATAAGAAATAGAAATAAAGCATTACCTTTCACTCAACAACATAGTACCTACTGTTAGAAATTGTAACAAAGCAATTCAGATTTCCCATAACTAATACTTCTTTGGTATAGGTCAGTGATATTTGACAATAGAATGTCATGGGACACATAGTATATGATATGATTAGAAAGTAGGATGTAATAGTTCCCTTGTATTTGGTTCATAGTTTTGCTAACTCACAATGGTGACTCAAATAAGGAAATAACTTTAGCATATGACTCAGCTTATGAGTCAGGGTTTCACACATGTAACACATATGGGTAAATGAGTTGTTTCATAAGTTTTGATAGGTTTAAGGGATGTTGTCCAGTTCACTAATACTCGGGAACTGATGGATTTCACAAAATGACTACCATTAAGTTAGAGGGATTATGTGACCTGAGGTGATGAGTCCTACAGTTACGAGTTGTGGGAAGATGACTGCATAAGGGAGGCCTTAACATGGGAAAATGGGACTTGCTTTGTGGCTCTGATTTTGCTAGCCCTACATTGCACAACACAAGCTTGATCAGGGTAATATTCCGTCAAACTTAGATTTCTGCTTTCAGCTCAGGCTTTGTGTCCCTGAGCTCTGGCTATAGCATATCCTCGTCCAAACTATTACCCTAGTGGGCATAGCTTATTAATTATTAAAAGTCAGATGTGTGGCTGCATGTGGCCTACGCTATATCTAAACCAAGGTTGCCTGGGGTATGAGCAACAGAGAGGCGGCGTGAGACGACTTGGGATACTGGCTGAGTGTAGAGTTCACGATAAATCTAAGTTATTGGAATCATATTTAAGGAATACTAGTGTGCTCATTGCCTAGTTACATATGCACATAATTGCATAGTGCTTTGGTAATAGCTGGATGATGTCCTCTTATTCCAAAAGCTTCTTTACTACCCCCACATGTCCGTTCCCCGCCGCCAACGAAATTGGTGCTTGACCATATTGGGTGTCTGCGTGGTTAGGATTGACGCCCTCTCGTTCCAAAAGAATTTTTACAACCCCATCGTGCCCTTTTCCAGCCGCCCATGTGAGAGCAGTATTCCCGATGCAATACATCGCATTAACATCCCATTTCTTCATCTCAAGTACAGCAGCAAGTATCTCCCCTATCCCAAAAAATGCTATTGCGTGGAGCCCTGTAAATCCCATAGATCGTTGAGATACATGACCGCCAAGAGCAAACAACCGGTTCTACTAACCCTACTACTCAACCCCAACACATATGAGGATAGCTACCCGTACCTACTGCTAACCTAATATCTAACAAATCTGTCCAGAAGCCTCAGTCCAAGTGTTTTGATATTTTCCGTCATTCCCATTCTCGCGTGCTTCCCCCAGTAAATAGAAGCATATACTAGAAGGGGCATTGTTGAGGGTACTGTGGACGAAGACGCCTCGACGGTGACAAGACCCAGGCAAGATGAAAGGAGTGGCCGTAATGCGGGGATATTTGTCAGATCCAGATCTTAAGAGCCCATGTCCACTGCCGGGACATGACAGAGCTCATCCGCCCGTAATGACGGTTCCCAATATAACACCCACTTTAGGACTTTCAATCTGAGTACCGATTTATTTCCCTTTTGTCCCGTCAGTCGGGTTAAAGTTGCCGTAGGCATCGTTCAGTCCATTGCCTTGCGCCATCTCTTCAAGTTTCTTTCTTCTCAGACCGATTGTCACTTCTCCTATAATAGACTCAATGTTTACCGAAATAAGAAGGAATCTGAACATAATTTTCCGTAAGTATATATTATCCATAAGATGGAAAGGTCAAGTGCTCCTACGCACATGTCCCACATCTTGTCCAGAATAACTTTCATGATATCCGCCCGTAAATCGTTGTCCATCGCCTCTTGATCGTCATCTCTGTCTAGCCTCATCTCCAGGTAATTCCTGATATCATCCTTATTAGGACTGATGGGTATTACGACCGCATTGGCGAAATATTTTTGAATAGCTCCTCCGACCTGGGGCCTTCCGGTGAGGAATATCCTCGTCGTCGGCGACTCTCGAACAAGATCTCCCAGTGATCTAAGAAGGTCTGGCAGATGCTTCGGTAGGCATTCATCGAGCGCATCGATACAGATGAAAACCTTGGCCAACGAAGCAATAGCCGACCTCAACATTCGCATAAAATCTGCAAGCAGGAGCCCTCTGCCACCGATGGCCTTTTGCTTGTCTCGAAACTCTTGACGCATGTAAATCGAGATATCGCCTCCGCCTATCACCTGCTTCAGAATCCCACCATGCTGGTAACAGCTGTTCTTGCTGAGTAGTGAAGTCGTAGTACAAGTATGCGACAGTAATATCTTTCTGGCTTGCCTGATCGCACAGGCTATCGATCACCAAGGAGCTAGTATTTCTCGCCGTCAGCCGTACTCGCCTTTCTCGAAGAATCCCACCACTTACCTCATAGGTGTTGCCCACTCCCGGATTCCCGGAGCAAAATAAGATAGCAGTATCGGCTCCACCCTCACCCCTCCTCCACTCCCGAAACTCGGTTGTTTCTAAAAGCCAATCTCCCACACCCCCGTATCGGTCGGTACGCACACCCTGGTGCCTATGATTTGGCTCTAGTGGAGAGAGCCAACGGATAATCTTGGTGTCCTCGTCGAATTTATAGACGGTGGTGTGTGTGTTAAAGCTATCTGTTATGATGCCACAGTTGGCATTGCCGTCGCCGAATTTTATCGAATACATGCTTGTAGTGTGGGCTATGATGCTCTGTCCAAAATGCTTGTTGAATGTTGAAATGGTGTGGTAATTTGTGCAGGTATCGGTATTGTGAGAGCTGGCAATCTTTCTGGGAGCAGAGCTGAAGAAAGAGGGGAGAAGCGGCTTGTGTTGCCACAATGCTTGAGTAGCATTCAGCCACATCCACGATCGTAAACCGCACGACCAATATTCGACATGGAAGGAAGTTCTAGTGTGGGTTTCCCTTCGAGAGCACGGTCATATACTCGAGTACCTTTTTACGGGATGCGCACAATAGCGAGAAGGACTAGGAACTATTGAGGCTGGTGGACTCGTGAAAGGTTAGTTGGTTAACTCACTAATTATGCTATCCAAATCTAGGAACTCGAATATAGAGGCCGTGGGGAAGGCTCTTTTCCTTTCGCTAGCATGGACTACCGGTGTACCGTATTCATTCACACTCTGTGGACCTCGGGTTTAGAAACGAGCCACCTGATATGCCTCATACCTGGCATGTTGATAAGCGTCGGTATGATACGATAGATACGGGTATGAGTCGTTCACCTTACAAAATTTGCTATCGACGCTAGCATTTTGTTATATTGATAAAGGGCACATGACATTGTGGAAAAAAATGATATGGAAGTGATAGATGAATCACATTCTCGCTTACAGACATGGAAGCGATCATATATACCGGTATCTGTTGCAGGTCCAGATATGCATGGGCTGTTGGCTCTCCACTACGAGCTCATGGTGTCAGCCATGTCACCATCTCACCTAGCTAGGCTAGCTTTCTTGCTAAGTCCCTAGCCTCATTTCCACTCATCCCAAATAATCCGATACCATCATTACTGCAACTGGACTGCAGTTGCACCTGGCAATAATGAACGCCAAGAATCAGTACTTCGGGCTGCGTTCACTAATTTTTACTATAGGGTGTTCACTATAGCAAGTTATTTTCCGGTGTAAATTAGCCTTCGTGCTCGCCGTCCCCATTAAACCGACAGTTCAAACCAGGATGGATAACGGCATATTTCGCGATTGGATAGATTGCCTATTTTTGGGACAAGTTGGGCAACGGTCGGGCTTTCAACATTAGCGATTTCGCAACACACAGTTAGGGATGGCTATTTCTGTGACAACTATGTTTATTATGGCAACAAGCGAACTTGAAGAACAGGATTTCGCATGGCGTAATTTGGTTAGTTCTAATTTAATGCACCTATCGATATTTTCTAACTAACACTCGGAATCTTGTGACCACATTACACATCTCTAACGTGAGAGACTCAAGGGCCACATTTGATAGAGCACTTGAGGTATAGGTCGCCCCCCCCGCTCCATCGATACCGGTATTGAGTTCTGTTGGTATAATAGCGAGCTCATATCACCTCATTGATGTGCTAGCGCTTACTCGGTGGGAGTTGCCTCTCTAGTGATTCTAGCAGCCGGACTTCCATAAAACGACCAATATCGCTCCAGTAGTTGTCTCTATAGCATATGTACATTCAACACTCTTTGGACAAACCATGGAACCCCCACCATATACGGAAACCGAATCCGACCCAACACAACTCTTGCGGGCTGCCGAGCACGGGGATGAAGGAGTTGTAAAGTTACTATTGGAAAAGAATATCGATCCCAACGGTGTGGACACCAAATACGGTCGAACTCCACTCTTCTGGGCTGTTGAGCAGGGGCATGAGGGAGTGGTAAAGTTGCTATTGAAAAGAGGGGGTGTCGATCCCAACACCGCAGACACCGAATACGGCCAAACACCACTCGAGCGGGCGGCACTGCAGGGGCACCAGAGAATAGTGAAGCTGCTGTTAGGACAAGAGGATATCAATCTCAACACTCCGGGTCCTAAATCTCTTGTGACGCCACTAGGGCAGGCTGTGTGGGCTGGGCATGAAAGAGTAGTAGAGTTGCTATTGCAACGAAAGGATATCAACCCCAACATACCAGGCAGAAAACAAAGCATAAAGCCACTCCATTGGGCAGCGCTACGAGGGCATGTTGGGGTGGTAAAGTTACTATTGGAACGAAACGATATCGATCCCAACACTACAGAGGCCCGATATGGCGTAACACCACTCTCGTTGGCTGCCCTGAAAGGGCATGGGAGTGTGGTAGGGTTGCTACTAGAACGAGAGGATATTGATCCGAACGCCGTTGACAAAGTATACGGGAGGACGCCGCTCTGGTGGGCGGCAGATGATGGGTATGAGAGAGTGGCAGAGTTGCTATTGAAGCGAGAAGATGTTAATCCTAATACTGTGGACACCGAGTATAGCTTAACACCACTGGGGCGGGCCGCCCAGAAAGGGCATATAGGAGTCGTGAAGGTGCTATTGGACCGAGTGGATACCAATCCCAACACAGCTGAAACCAAATATGGGCGAACGCCTCTCATATCGGCTGTGCACGGGGGGTATGCGGGAATAGTAGAGTTACTATTAAAGCGAGAGGATATTAATCCGAACACCGCAGATACCGAATCTGGCCGAACGCCTCTCTTGTGGGCTGTGCAGCAGGGGTATAAGGGAGTAGCAGCGTTATTATTAAAGCGAGAGGATATTAATCCCAACATGGAGGACGCCATGCATGGCGGGACACCAGTGTGGTGGGCAGCACTGTTCGGGTATGTGGGAATAGTAGAGTCACTATTGGAAAGCAAGGATCTGAATCCTGATATACGGGGCCCAACTGGCCAAACAGCCCTTGAGGTAGCTGCATCATGGAACCACGCAAGGGTTGTGAAAATACTCTCCCAATTTAAACACTCAGTTCCCCTCCCAGCGTCCAAGCCGTCAGACAGATATCAAGGCTCCCATGGGCTCTCCCGGTCGGGCTGCGGTGCACGGTCGGAGAAGGCCCCCCCCAGCGTGCGAGCCTGCAGTGCTTTTGAGATCATTTGGTATATTGGCCTTTTGGCTATTATTCTAGTCCTCATACTTTTCCCACCATCGAGGAATTGGAGGTGTGCCGAATAAAAATTTGAAATTTTTGTAGTGGGAAAACCGAGGGAAAAAGCTGGGGGGCAGAGAGGACTAAGTTTTGTGTGCCTTTTTTTCCTCTTTTTTTTTTCTGGTTTCTGGTTTCTGGTTTCTGGTTTCTGGTTGCTTTTTCATTTTTCTTTTTCATTTTTCATTTTTTCATTTTCATTTTCATTTTGCTTAGTTTGACATTTTTTTAATAAGTACTAAAATGCAAATTTTCAGGATAATAGTTAATTACAAATGCCCAAAAGGGAATCTGAGTTAAAAAATCGCTGGTGATCAGTCCATAGAGCAGTTTCCTTTGTCACATATTGTCGAGCGAGGAGGAGGAAGGGGTCTGCCTGGTCGTATACTATATATCAGGTTTCGTATAGATGGCTAGCGACAAATGTCAGAGGGTAAAGCGGAGCAGGCATCAGAGGTTAAAACAGACAAGAAATTGGACGGTGGAGCAGAGCAGGTATCGGAAGGAGCATGTGATGGGTACCAGAACGATTTCCTGATTTTCGAATATTGGAGATGCTTCGCATCTTTTGTACTATATATATAGTTAGTTACAGAGCCTCAGGGCCCCCAAAATACCGGCCCTCAACTGTTTTCCCTGCTCAATGGCCTCGGGCAGGTGTCATTTTTAGAATTTCCTGCCCCTGTCCCCTCTCAGGCCCCAGCCCCACCCATCACCCAGATAGGTCCACTTAAAAATAAGTTGTGACAAACGGGCCCATCCAGGGAACGAGTGCGGGTGGGCCTCGTACAGGTTGCAGGAAGGAGATCAAATGAAGAATATCCTTCCCGGCCAGGGGTAAGAGTGGGACCTGGTGCGGGAAAACAAGCCCTACCAGACCCAGAATGAACTCTGACTAGATATACCCTCTGTATTGTCCAATAGAGGACGGTAAGAAAGATAGCCTAATAAGAATTCGCAGAACCCGCAGACTCCATCTTCTGGACCTTGTTGTCCTTTTTCATCCGCCTTGAGGGTTCCGCCGCCATCCAAACCTCATAATCAGAGGTTAGGAACCTTGTTGGCATCGCTTGACAAGAAACCACTCTGCCTACTCTGAACCCTGATCCCCACACTCTCCAGTGTCAATCCAGAATTCACAACTTGCATTCAGACCTGTTATTAACCAGCCATATCAACATCATCAGCCACTCAATCAGACCTTCCTCTCATATATACCATATGTACATGTTCTGATAAGGGCACACAGAAGAGGAGTACCGAATCTCCTATCTTTAGTTTGCTTTATATTTGCTTAATTTCATTTAATTTCAGCTCCACAACTGGCTGTGAGTCAGATAGCATATGCCATCATAGGTGTAACAGGTTTATTCCTGTCTAACTAAAATACAATAGGACCCGCAATAGACCTGCTAGCGCTGGCAGTAAGGGAGGCTTCAAGGGACCCGAGGTAAGAGATAATAGTTGAAGGACAAATAGAACTCAGGGATTGCCGTTCAACCAAGTGTACTCTTAGACTGAAGGTCTGTCGAAGTCTGCTGTCTCCTGCTAGCCAGGAGACTGGTTTAAATACAAAACCCAACAGCGATACCCTTCCTGCAATCACGATCATTACCAGTAGCTGCGCACATACTGGAATCTGGTAATCCTGCAAGACCAATGAAAGAAACAAACAAACAAACAATGCTCAGCCTTCGCCAGTTTTACATGACTATTCCATACCCGGAATCCTAAATATAAACTTCCAACAAAGCAAACTAAACATTGCAATATGATACCATAGCCTATCTGATTCAGAGACAGTGGCGGAGCTGAAATCAAATCAAATAAACCAAATATAAATCAACTAAACAAAGGAGATCGTGCACTGCCCACTCCTGTGTACCGTTACCGGAACATGTACACATGTTACAATAGGGCACTTCCAGTTCGTCTTGCATCCGGTTCATATAGAGAATTCCAGGTATGAAATGGTCATTAGAGTTCATTACGGGGCGGACAGGACCCTGAAAAACGCGGGCCCCTGGCCCTTTTCCCGGACCCGCCCCACTCAACGGCCTGGGGCGGGGTGTCTTTTTCGGCATTCCCTGCCCCTGTCCCTGCTCAGGCCCCCGCCCCACCCATACCCCAGACAGGTTCCCGTTAAAAATAGGTGGTAACAAACGGGGCCCGTCCAGGGAATGAGTACGGGTGGGCCCTGGACGGGGACAGGGCGGGGATTACCCAAAACATACCCCCCCGGCCCCGTGTAAGAGCGGGGTCTGGCGAGTGAAAACCCGCTCCGCCCCGACCCGTAACGAACACTAATGGTCATAGAACACTGATGGAGGCTGAGCTATGACTTGTTATTCTTGTGGTATTACAAGATTGCAGTCGTGCGCATCTGCTAGTAATGATCCCGATTGCAAGAAGGCTATCGCTTTAGTATTTTGTATTAAAACAAGTCTCCTGGCTAACAGGACACAGCAGACATCAACAAATCTTCAGTCTAACAATTCACTTGATTGAACGGCAATCCCTTAGTTCAATTTGTATTGCAACTATTATCTCCTTAGCTACCAGTCCCTAAAACAGGCTCTCTTAGCACTCGCACTTGCAGGTCTATTGCAGATCCTATTATATATTTGTTAGGCATAAATAGACCCGTGATACCATGATTGCCATAAGAGCTAGGTTTACCGGACAAACCAAAGCTATCCTACAGCTGCATAGTGGTATTAGTTTTGGGAGAATAAGTACCCCGCATGGAAATTCAGAAGGGTTGTTATGTTTAAGTGGAATGGATCACTTACCGCAGTTGCACAGTAACATATTTTACGAGGTTCCACCTCGGTCCCCTGATGCACCTCCGCATGCCAACAACAGAAACACCAACTGTATATTTTATTATCTGCACAACTAGTAGTGATACTATATTGACAATATGTTTGTAAGTACTTTTAGACATGGAGAATCAGAATCAGAAGTTTATATTTAATAATAAAAAATAATACCTCTTGTATACTCATTTTATTCCAAACTGGTTCAAATAGCATCTTACCTATAATAAGAGTAAAGAATATTGAAACCAACCACAAAGATCATAGTTTAAGCAAATAATATGATCAACTAGGTTGTGTATTTGATGTATGAACTGCTTTGGTAGCTTAAAAACTGTAATAATTGAGTCCTATGCCATGTAGTCAGAGTTGCCCCCTCTGGTAATATGTCTTGTTTTTTTGTTTTTTTATGTCTCTCAAGAGGGGCTCAGCTATCTTTTGTTGGTGTACTTTTCGCCACTTTTCTCAGGTAGGGAATTTGCGACTACATAGCACACTAGTTAATTATTACTGATTTTACGGTATTTGTTTGTAGCTATTTAGGAAGGCAGTGTAAGTTGAAAAACAATGATAGTTAAATATCGATCATAAAATGCAAACAGGATGATAGCTGCTCATATGGTTTACATAATGTTCCAATACTTTGTAATCAACTTCAATTTAGTAATTCAAGATACTATATAAACCTTCAAGGCAGTTGGTCATGTCTTGCAAAAGTTATTCACTAGTTATTGGAAAGCAATTTAGAGAGAAATACTACCCACCTGCCTCAACAATGTAAGCTACACAGATAGGAAAAGGCTAAAGGTTTTGTTATATTGTCTATTCATATAGCTAAAGCTATGGAATAAGTTTTAGTGAGCTTGGACATTGGGATTTAGAGATCTCACATCTCTACTTTAAAGACACTGCATTTTGCTTGTAATATTCAGTGACGATTGAGTTGTGGTTCAAATTCTGTAAATCCCAATGCTCAAATATGCTAAAACTTATTTCATAGCTTTCGCTATATGAAGAGACCATATAACACAGCTTTTTGCCTTATCCTGCATGTGTAGCTTATCTGGTTGAGGTGGGTGGGTTGTGTTTCTCTCTACATTACTTTCTAATCACTAGTGAATAAATTTTGCAAGGCATGAGCAACTGCCTGGAAGGTTTATATAGTATCTTGAATAACTAAATTGCAGTTGATTACGAAGTATTGGAATAATATGTAAACCTGATGACCAGCTATTTTCTTTTCCGGATTTTAAGATCGATATTTAACTCCTCTTGTTTTTCGACTAACACTGCCTTTCCCAATAGCTCCAAACAAATACCAAAGTAGTTCATACATCAAATAAACAATTTATGTAATCATATTATTTGCTTAAACTATGATTTTTATTGTTGGTTTCAATTGTATTCACTACTATTGTAAGTAAGACGCTATTTGAACCAGTTTGGAATAAAATGAGTATACAAGAAGCATTATATTTTATTATTAAATAATAAACTTCAGATTCTCATTCTCCATCCCTAAAGGTACTCTCTAATATATTTCCAATATGGTATCATTAATACTTGTGCAGCTAATAAAATAGACATTTAGTGTTGTAGTGGTTGCGATGCTGAGCTGCACATAGGTGACGAGCAATTGCACGGTAAATTAGATTACCTTAAGAATGTGGATTCAAAGGACCTAGCCAGGGATAGTGTCAGCTGCACGCCTGTGGCCCTGACCCTAAATACAAGCAACTCACGAATTGTAACACGTATAATCCTAGCTAATCAAAGTATAATAGGACTGGCCATACAACTACTAGAAGTACACAAACCATCTCCTCTGCACCTCTGGCCATTCAAATCTCAACACCATGTAAAATGATTGTCGGCAGATTCACTGTTACCTGTTCTGATAGTCTAGCTGCCCAAAAGGGTGATGCTACTCTGCTCTGCCTGATCCCTCTGGCGTGTCCTGATTGTATCAGCTATGGGCAGCCTGTGTTTATGTGGTCCGAGTAAATCCTCCAGCCTCTTCCTGGCACTTGCTTCCTGGGCCTTGTTTACAACGTTGCAATGGTCAGGTACTATCGCAACTTGTTTGTACATAGCTGCTAATCTCTGGCTCTTAGTGAAGTACTTGCCCTGGTAGTTCTGATCCCTGGACTTGCACCTTCTTCTGGGAAACACTTTGGTAAGTTAGGCATTTGAAAGGTTGTGAACCTGTTTCAGTCTGTCCCTTCTGCACTGCGGATTCTTATCGTCCCTTCCGTCATTCTTCCTCACATTTAGGTCGGCTAGGACCCCACTGCTGTTAGGTGGTACCAGATCTCTAAGAACAAGGGAGATGGGTAAGACCGGGGTACTTTATCGTAGACGCAGATGTGTCTAGGAAGGCTCAATATAAATGTGCGTAAAATAGTGATAAAGATTTTTCTTATAATAACTTATTATATTGATAAGGTTTCTTCTCCGTAGCGTGATGATTTTAGTAAAGCTCGGGAGGCACTTGGATATTTATATCCCGCGTCGATAGAGTGCGTGGCCTACAAGTAACTGCCATACTAACTAAGTACCTGCTAACCATTCCGAACATTTCCTATAGTGCAAACACCTTTTGACCCTGAATACTATCGCCCCACCATTGACTTCCGGACTGGAGAGCTCTTGATTTCTCTGGTGTGGCACCACGTTCCAGTCAGAGTTCACAATCCTTCTTCCTCAGGAGGAACTGAAACTTGTCTGCATGCTAGACAGTGTCCTCATCATCGGACGAACGAAGTGGCCAACTTCGTAATCGGACCTATCGCAGCAGCAGAAATCACTCTTGCCTCCTGCGCTTAGGCTTTGGTCAGACTTTGAGTTGGGATCGTACCAATGGTACAATTCCCTCATAGTCTTTCCTTACCGAATGATCCTATATGGTACTATACCATTGGTGTGGGTGCGGTCATACTCTTATTTCATTTTAGAGTAGACACGACGAAAACGTCCCGTTACTTTAGTGACATAGTTTCCTGTGCCGTTCGGCTATGTCTGTAACTTTATGCGACGTCGACCGATTTCGCCAGGGACACTTGCATAAGCTCTCCAAAGGTCCCCTCTCATATATCCTGCGAGCAGCATCCGGTCGGAGGGACGGCCGTGACGTATATGGTGTTTTGAGAGAGGTTCCAATGATAGTGTCCTTTGGTGTTGGGACGCAACTGCGATGCCGTTTGGTGTTGTCGCGCCGTCCCAACGACGGCGCCAATGCCGGGGCCAGAGGGAGGTGTTAGCTTCACAGGGTGAAGGTAGGGTAACCCCAGGGTACACAAAAATAGGTGGAAAAGCTACGCTTTCCTCATATGCCTAACAGGAGCTCCCTCCTCGAAAGCTTTGTCCTCGAATCTTCGTAGCCAGGTACAATAATAAACAATATAGATTTTAACTTCCTTTTTGAACTCAGGGTCGTAGGGTAAAAAACCTCATGCGTTTGCTTGTCCACACGAGGAAAACCTTTCCACCTTATTCAACCTCTGCCCTTCCTGGCATTTCCTCATTTTCCCTATGAAATTCCTCCACCAGTTCTTTCGCATTATCCAAGCTCTCTGGCGGTTCCCAAGTGTTCTCATCCTCTGAGCAATCTTTCCATTTAAGAAAATACCTAAGTTCGCGCATCCGCTTATTGCGTCCGCGAATCTTTCTGGTATAAGCGACTATCTCGCTTTTAATGATTTTCTCCACCTGCCATTCCAAATCGCCGTCGATGTCTTCCCGCTTGCGAGGTGGTTGTTCCTTTTCGTCTCGGACGGAAGTTCGATAGGGTTCTAATAATGAAACATGGAAGACAGGGTGTATCTTCCACCGCGGAGAGATTTCCAGTTTGAAAGCACGGTTGCCGCATTTTTCGAGTATCTTAAACAGGCCATAAAGCTTTGGGCTTCGCTTCTTGGAGGGTCGCTTGGTGCGAATGTTTTTTGCATTTAGCATGACTTCATCTCCGACCTTGAGGTCTGGTTGTTCAATTGCTTTGCGATTGTAATATTTTTTCATGGCTTCCCTTGTCTGATCCAATGCTTTATGTGCTTTCTCGTGAACTGCTTTCATCCAATGGCTATATAAGCGTGCTCCGGGGTTTTGAGCTTCGCGCTCATTCATCCATTCCGTTTGTAGATGGAAACCGTAATTCGCATAGAAGGGGGTAAGTCCGTGAGCATTCGTCGGGGAGTTATTGTATCCAAATTCGGCTAGTGGCAACAGCTGATACCAATCGTCTTGGTCGTAGTTGACAAAGTTCCTTAGGTAACCTTCTAGCACTTGGTTGGTTCGTTCAGTTTGTCTGTCCGTTTGAGGGTGGTATGCTGTTGACATTCTTCGTTTTATCCCTAATGCTTTGCAGAGGGATTCCCAAAGTTCGCCAGAGAATTTGGCGTCCATCTCCGATATGATTTCCGTAGGTAGACCATGAAGCTTCCAAACTTCTCGGAGGAAGACAGTTGCAACGTCCTTTGCTGTTGCTTCAGTAGGTAGGTTGATAAAGTATGCCATCTTGGTGAACCGATCCACTACTACCATGACTAGGGTATATCCCTGGGATTCAGGTAGTTGAGTGATAAAGTCGGTTGAGATTGAGGTCCACGCAGCGTAGGGTGTCTCTAAGGGTTGGAGCAACCCCCATCGAGCGTATCTTGGGGACTTGTTGTGTTGACACGCGTCACATGATCGGACGTAGTCATTCATCCATTGTGTTAGCTTGTCCCAATAGCAATCCCGCGTGACTATCGCGATCGTTTTTTCAATTCCAAAATGTCCAGCTACCTGAGAGTCATGGCATCCCTCCGCGATCTCTGTTTTGAGCTTGTCGTTGTTGGGTACGTAAAGGCGGTTCTTGAAATAAAGCATTCCGTCTTTTAACTGCCAGTTCTTCGGGAGTTCCTGTTCCAGACTTATCCTTTGATTAAGTTCGACCTTTTTCTCACTCCATTCCTGGTCATCCCTTCCCGCCTGTTCTACTTTTTCTATTAGGTTTGGTTCGTAATTGGTTAGTATGATCTTGGAGATTGTCATACTGGAAACCATAACCTGTTCGTGTAGTAGCCTCAGGGTGGTTGTTGATGTCCTCTTGACCAAAGAACTCATTATCGACGTGGTTTGCGTGGAGTATACATACCACCGGTGGTGTGTCTGCCGTCTGAACTAATCGCTTGGGTGATAAGTCGGTACTTCCAAATCCCTTTTCCCCTCGTATAGTGTCATCCAGTTTGTCTACCTCCATAGCATCCGACATGTCAATTTTCTCACTTATCATTTGAGCTATTCTTTCGCCTTCCATGATGTGACAGTCGTCGTTACTATGGTTAATCATAATCACCTTCACCTCTCCGGTGTAATCAGCGTCAATTACTCCCCCGCCAATGTCTATTCCCTTTTTGCTTGCTAGCCCTCTTCTTGGTGCCAGTCGTGCGTAGGTATTTGGCGGTAGTCCGACCGCAAATCCCCCTTTCAACCAGCACTTGCCCCTGTGCTGGTATGCGGATTGCCTCGATCGCATATATGTCGTGCCCTGCGGCCATTCGTGAACCTTTGGTTGGCATTTTTGCCTTGGGGTATAATCGTCTGATTCTCAATCTTCCAACTTCAAGTTCGTTTTCTCTCATACCCTGATTTCTCCTGTCGCTTCGATGGCTGGATTAAGGTAACCTGAAAATGTTCCGGTTTCAGAATTGACTGTTGGGTATGCTCAGCTCCCTCCTCTGGACGATACTCCCGTCGTCTGCTAAGGGCATCGGGTTTTCCACCACGGGTTCCTGGACGGTACACAATTTTAAAATTCAAATTTGCCAATTCTTGTGCCCATCGCACCTGTCTCGGATTCCATTTCTTAGTCGTTAGGAAATGTTGCAGATTCTGGTCGTCGGTGTAGACCGTCATAGGTTTGTCTGCTCCGGCCAGGTAACACTTCCATTGGGTGAAGGCTTCCAGAATCGCAAGCAATTCCTTGTCATGTATCTCGTAGTTCCGCTCGGCGGGACTTAATTTTCGAGAATGGAATGCGACAGGGTGTAGTCTGCGATCCAAGAATTGTGACAGAACGCAACCTAACGCAAAGTCGCTAGCGTCCATCTCGACTACTGTTTCTCTTTCCGGATAGAAATGTGCCAGGATGGGTGCTGTGGTGAACCTATGTTTGAGTTCCTCAAATGCTTCTTCTTGCTCCTTCCCCCAACTGAAATCCCTCAGATTTCCTTTTAACGTTTCCATTATTGGCTTGCAGATCTTTGAGAAGTCCTTAATGAATCTTCTGTAAAAATTCGCGAAGCCAATAAAAATCTGTACTTCTTTTACAGACCGTGGTGATCTCCATTTCTTAATGGATTCAACCTTTCTCTCACTCATCGTGACCCCATCCACTGCAATGATGTAACCTAGGAATTCCACTGAAGGTACATGGAATACTGATTTTTTCAGAGATATCGCCAGCCGGTGTTCTTCCAGCCTTGCGAGTACCTTTTTGACTAATTCGATGTGTTCCTCGTAATTTTCCGAATAAATAAGTATGTCGTCCAAGTAGACAACAACCTCGTAGTCCAAGAACTCTCTTAGAATCTTGTTCATCATTGCCTGAAAGGTTGCAGGGGCATTAACCAATCCGAACGGCATGACCTTGTACTCATAATGTCCATATTGTGTTCTGAACGCCATCTGCCATTCGTCTCCCGCCCGTATGCGGATGAGATGATAACCGTCTTTTAAATCGATCTTGCTGAAAATCTTGGCCCCTGCTACCCTGTCTCTGAGTTCGCTCATAAGGGGTAAGGGATATTTATTTAGGATCGTTAATTTATTCAACTGGCGGTAATCGACGCATAGTCGAAGTCGGCCGTCTGGCTTCGGGACGAACAGGATCGGGGCTCCGGCCGGAGATTGGCTGTGTACAATCTTTCCTTGCTTACGCATTTCAGCAAGGTATTCAGCCAGAACATCTAACTGGTATTGGGACATCGGGTAAATGGGTCCCCACGGCGCTTCGACCCCTTCGTTCAACTCGATTGCGTTGTCAAAGGTTCTACGAGGAGGTATTCTTTCCGCCCTTTCTGATAGAAATAACTTTTTGTACTGTAGGTATTCCCTCGGTAATGAGTCTAGGGTAATTTTCTTTTCTCCTTTTTCGTACCCAATTCTTCCTATATATTGGGCTTGAGGGTCATATGCGACCGTCTCATCGTTTCGTATAGGTCTGCCACGGCCTCGTCCTCGACATGTGCATGGCAGTCATCCTGTTTGAATTCCCATTACTCCGTGTTTTCTAAGTTAGATAGGGGGTGTTCCTTATGCCACCATCCAAACGGTATGACCAAGTCATAATGTCCTGCAGCCGCGATTTCTGCAGATACTGTAGACCTATGTCCATTTCCAATTTCTAATGTGATTGGGTGAGAGTACTTTTCTCCTCCCGAGGGTGCAACGACGCCATCAAACGCGATAATATCGCTTGCTTTCTGCCGTACTTCGTAAGGTATTTCAAACTAGTTAACCAGGTTTTCGTTTAGTAGAAAGATGTTTGAACCGGATTCTAATAACACGCGAATCCGAATTCTGTTTCCTCCTGTTGCAAGGTAAGCCCATCCTTCTGGGCATTTGTCGTGTTTAGGTATCGGAGGTCTTGGACGTCCTTTACCGTGAGGTAATTCTGTCTTGCATTTGGAACTCATTTTTGTCTCGTTGACTGTGGCTGTTTATTACCGCGCCAGTACGGTTTCGACCAGATGGGTCTCCTCAGATAAACTAAATCTTTTTTCTTGGTATACTGGGCAGCCCACTACTAGCGGTCTTTTACCTCCTGCCGAGGAGTTCCCAAATACCCAGGCATGGTCCGTTGCGCCTTGGTCAGTGATTTGCGACTAGGTCCTTGCGCAAAACGGTATCATCGACTTATTATTTCCTGCCTAGGCCGGCTTACATTTGGTTTCCATGACACCTTCGTCTCCCCCTGTATCTAGCCGAGAAACCTGTTAGGCCGTGCTATGCGTAGAGCCTCGCCGAGTAGGGTGCACGCCGACTCCTAGCCACAGCTCTGGTAGACTACTTCGTCCATGATCGGAAGATATCTTTCTGTGCGCCGCCAAGCTCCGATTTCTAACCTACTTTCGCCCGGCTTTGTAGAGTTAAGTCTGAAATTAGCGAGCTTTTAAACCCCCAGCCCCCAGGTGCCAGTTCAGCAGCTAAACCGTTGCTCCGATATGTTTGACTTTTTCTCGGTTGCCACAATATCTCTGCCGGGGATAACCTAGGTTATGTCTCGGTTCGATATTACCTCCGGCTTCCGGATTCTAGTGTTTTTCGATTCTCGAGAAGGTGTTCGAACTACCCACGTGCCGTTGCCAGTAGTCCCATTGGGACATCCTAGGCCTTGTCCATATCTATATCACACGCCCTGGGCCGCTCAATCCTATTCACTTGATGTGAATTTCTTTCCTGGGTTCAATCAGCCACGGCGGCGACCTGTGGTCTTCACAGTTGAAATTTGGAACGAAATGTCCCGGACCTGCGGGTGTCGATCTTTCGTCGGCTGATAGTTGATACCTGAATGGGTTTGCGACAATTCTTGCATCTATGACCTGGAATGCCACAATGGGTGCAACCGTCGTTCTTTCGCCGCTTGTCAATTTCGTCTTCGTGGATACCTGAATGAGCGTCTTTGAAGTTCGTGTGTTCCACTTTTTGTCCCTGAGGTGCCTTCTTTCCTGTTTTTTCTCCCGCCTTTTTTGCTTTATAGGCGGCTTTCTCCGATGGAGAGTACTTTTTCTGCGAAGTTTTTTCTCTCGAATCCTTCACGCACTTGGGTTTTCCCGACGAATCCGACTTCATGGACACTTCATGCCGGAGCCCCCGTTGTTCTTTAAAAGCTTCCTCTGCTTTTGTTACTGTTCGGATGGCCGCATGCCATTCCGGGTCGCTACCGTATTCTTGGTTCGACAGTCGGCGGAGTGCTTCCAATGGCAACCTTTTCTCGAGCATATATCGCCATGCGATACCAGTGACTTGCGCCTGAATGTTAAGGTTTTCCAGTTCCAGGAGATACTTCTCTATGTCCCCCTGGTATTTAACCAGTTCCATTCTTCTCAGCGCCCTTTCCGCCTCATGGGAAACCGTAAATCGCAAAATGACTTGTGCTTTGAATATGTGCCAATATTCATAGCCTTCTTGTTTTTGGAAACCTAGTTCACCAGTCATTTGTTTCCTATATGCCAGCGCAAATGGGGCTACTTCCTTTCCTTCCATTCTGCCTATGGCGTATATAATCTTATCCTCCTCTTTCATCCAGTATGTAGGATTTCGTGCAAAGTAATCTTCACAAGCGAGGAGCCAAACCTTTACATCTTTGTAATCCAGATGCTTATAAACGAAGGGGGGATCGGCGGGTTTGCATTTAGATCCCCTGAGTACCATACTCATGACCTTTACCAGTTTGGCTAGTTGTGGGTCGTCATCTTCTGGGGTGGTAGGCCTTCTCTGCCTTTTTCCCTTACGGATCTCGCGGCGGTTCTTTTCATCCGAATCGTGATCGCTGGGATTGGGATCTCCACCGTTTCCTCCTGGTGGTGGGGGCATTCTTCCTCCGTTTCCCCTCCTTGGTGGCGTTGGGTCCGACCGTTTCTGCACCCAAACGTCTTCTTCTTCTTCTTCTTCCACCCTTGGCTGAAGAGGTCCTCTCATTCTATAGGAAGGTCATTCGCCATCGTCAGTAACCAGTACTGTTGGTGCGGCTGACTGTCTTTGTGTCAATTCTCGAATCTCCTCTCTTGACCGTTTTATTTCGTCTAGCACTGTGGCGAGTTCATTACGGTGGGCTTGTTGTTGCTCGAGGTATTTCGCATCTGCGTTTTCCAACAGTCTTTGCAGAGCTAGGACTCGGTTTCTAAGTTCCTCGTCTTGTGCTTGTAACCTCGTGCTAACCTCAGCTTGGCGGTGTTGCTGCGCCCTATGGGCCTGTAATTCATGCCCTACTCGTGCAATCACCTCGGCCTGCATGTTGGTCGATTGCGTTGTGACTTGGTCCAACGCATGTTTTAGGGTATCTAACTCCTCTCCGACAATCTGTTCCCCCTTTTCCAGTCTTCTGGCCTGAGCCTCCAGGTAGGCCGCATGGGTTAGGTTTGCCTCTGACAGCTCAAAAAAAGCTAGATGCTGTGCATCTCGAGTGGGGGCTAACGTTCGATCGAATTGCCCCATGACCGTGCCTATGCGGGCCGCTAGTCGACTGAGTTCAAGATTTGAACTGGGCTGTCGGGATGGTCCTCCGCTTCCTCCACTGCGTCCTTTCTGAACTCTCTTTGAGTCCCGTCGGCTAGGTCCCAGGCCCACAAACGGTGAGCCACGCCGGTTAATCTCTCCTGGGGAATAGATAGTTGTATTCCCTCCTGAGACCAGTGATCCCAATGTGGATATTGCTCCTTCTTCCTCTCTCATATCCATGGGTTCCGCGGTGATGCGTAGTTGAGCCATTCTGTTTGGCGGGTAGAACCTTCTTCAGTGGGTCTTGCTGAAGTGTTCTATAGTCCTCTGGCTAACCAAGCCGCAGGAACTGCTTGTTCTTCCCGCGAAGGGGAGTGTTCTGTAAACCAAATTTCTGAACAGGCTAATTCTGATCCCACAGGTTCCAAATCTCTAGTGGGTATCTTAAAATGGGGGTAAATGCGCCGAACTTGTTCTTCGTTTCGAACCAAAAAGGGTCTTGTGAACCAGGATGGTCCGTGTGTCCTGCGTTCAAGGAAGGTAACTGTTGCTAGATTTGAGGGTATCTGACAACGTCTTTGTTGTTCAGATAGTGGGTATTTCTTATAAAAGAATAATGCGCTTATAGCGGGTGTGTTTAAGACTTCTTCAAAAGGTGAAGCTATGTCTTGAGGTAGGTAAGGTTCGAAGATACCGCTTGTATCTAGTGTGTGCATTTATTGAGCCTTGGTAACAAGGAGAATATCAATATACTGTTAGGTGGTACCAGATCTCTAAGAACAAGCGAGATGGGTAAGACCGGGGTACTGTATTGTAGACGGAGATGTGTCTAGGAAGGCTCAATATAAATGTGCGTAAAATAGTGATAAAGATTTTTCTTATAATAACTTATTATATTAATAAGGTTTCTTCTCCGTAGCGTGATGCTTTCAGTAAAGCTCGAGAGGCCCTTGGATATTTATATCCCGCGTCGATAGAGTACGCGGCCTACAAGTAACTGCCATACTAACTAAGTACCTGCTAACCATTCCGAACATTTCCTATAGTGCAAACACCTTTTGACACTGAATACTATCGCCCCACCATTGACTTCCGGACTGGAGAGCTCTTGATTTCTCTGGTGTGGCACCACGTTCCAGTCAGAGTTCACAATCCTTCTTCCGTCAGGAGGAACTGACACTTGTCTGCATGCTAGACAGTGTCCTCATCATCGGGCGAACGAAGTGGCCAACTTCGTAATCGGACCTATCGCAGCAGCAGAAATCACTCTTGCCTCCTGCGCTTAGGCTTTGGTGAGACTTTGAGTTGGGATCGTACCAATGGTACAATTCCCTCATAGTCTTTCCTTACCGAATGATCCTATATGGTACTATACCATTGGTGTGGGTGCGGTCATACTCTTATTTCATTTTAGAGTAGACACGACGAAAACGTCCCGTTACTTTAGTGACATAGTTTCCTGTGCCGTTCGGCTATGTCTGTAACCTTATGCGACGTCGACCGATTTCGCCAGGGACACTTGCATAAGCTCTCCAAAGGTCCCCTCTCATATATCCTGCGAACAGCATCCGGTCAGAGGGACGGCCGTGACGTATATGGTGTTGTGAGATAGGTTCCAATGATAGTGTCCTTTGGTGTTGGGACGCAACTGCGATGCCGTCTGGTGTTGTCGCGCCGTCCCAACGCCGGGGCCAGAGGGGGGTGTTAGCTTCACAGGGTGAAGGTAGGGTAACCCCAGGGTACACAAAAATAGGTCGAAAAGCTACGCTTTTCTCATATGCCTACCAACTGCCTCAATCCTATGGTCACCCTTTAGTCGCCCCTCTAGCCGCTCGCTGTTCCAATCTGATCCCCTGGCCTGATGATAATGGCTGTGTGGATGGTTGTCTCTGCTTGTGTGTAGGGGTTTCATGCCCTTGGCCTGTGACATGTCAGGGATTTCTACCCCTCTAGCCTTTTTTCCAGTAGAGCTCGAGATCAATATTTTTCTGACACACACCCATTTCTCCTAGCTCAGTACCAAACTCCCTCAGGGGAACACACTCTCCTTAGTCTACCGACCTTATCAAGCGCAAATATACTTGCCCTCCTGTATGTCAACGTGGCATGCCTTTGTACTGCAGGCTCCTGGGTCCCTTCTCTATTTCGAAGGCATGACATTTGTCACTAGGCGGTTGGTGGATTGACAACCAGTTTGTGCTTAACTGTTTTGCTTTCCAGCTAGACCTCTTATTCTGCTTGTATTGCGAGTTTGTTTGTTTAAGGTTAAAGGTTTTTTCCTTTTGGGTTGCACATCCAAAGAGGTTATTTGTTCCTTGTATGCAGGCCGCAGATTTCTTTTGTAGTTTCTACTCATACTACAGAGTGCTTTTTCCACTTCAAGGGAAATTCTTATATGGGCTAGGCAGGGTCAGAGGGTTTTAGCAGAAGGGAGGTGGGATCAACTGTTATTGGAGGCTTTGTTGCTACTCAGGGCCAGCTGGTGGGATCTTTGACCTTAAAACAAATATGAAACAGGAGTTAAATTAATGCAATGAGTACCCAATGTTCCCAACAGGCCAGGCTCATAGTAGGCGGGCGTATAGGCCCTAGGCTGGGCTAAGGCAAGCCGCTCCAGAAGACAGCCTAGGCTCATATAGGCCCAATTCAATTGTCCTACAAAAGCTGATCAGGCCTGATAGGCGCCTATAGGCCTAGAGATTAGTGTTCAGAGCCGATTGTATAAACGGGTATTCAACCGGCCCACCCACCCCCCATCTCCCCTCTTTCGAGTTTGTCGCTTGTAAGTCCATTTCCTCCTTTACCTTCGCCTATTATGATACTTCTTAATTAATCACAAAATGAGTGATAGTCAACCAACACAATAAAGCCTTAGAAATTTACCTTCAGGGCCACAAGCACAACCTTATCATACAATCATTCCCCTCTATTTTGTAAACTATTTACAGTCAACCTCTCTTATTGATGCCTCCGAAATAATCACCGCCCTACTGAACACAGTTGATCCACCAACAGCCACTCTTTTTCTACAATTAATTCAACTAAGTAATTGACTACCTCGAGTATTTTTATAGGTTGTTTTTGCTAATAAGCGAAACCGTTACCTTATTTTTAATCATATTCTGTAATTGGGAAACATTTACCTTGAATTTTGCTGTTAAGAAAGAGCAGCCGCTCACTAGGAGTGGGTCGGCCGAAGCCGTATAGGCTGGCCTAGGCTATATAGGCCAGGCCAGCCTATCAGGTAGCCGGGAAAAAGCCTATATAGTCTATAGCCGGGCCCAGCCAGGACAGGCACAGCCTTAACCAGGCCAGCAGGCTTGGGCCAGGCCAGATCCCACAGAATTTGGACAGGCTGGGCCTGGCTTTTTTTTTTTTACCGAACCCTGGCCGGCCTGACCCATTGGGAACACTGAGCGCCTACTAGAACTAATACACAAGCTGTCTTCAAAGGCGCAAGAGTAAGGGCTAATACTTGAAGGACAAATAGCACTAAACAATCACTAGTCAACTATATCTACCCCCAAACTGAATTTCTGTCAAGCCTGCTTCCTCCTCCTAGCCGTTTGACTTATTTAAATACAAGATTGTAGAGTGATAGTCTTCCTGCAATGATGATCATATCCTATAGCTGCACCCCTACCACAATCCTGTATTCTGTCAAAAACAAAGACTGCTAGCTCACAGTTCACCAGTGTGACATGTCCATTTCATAAACTGTATTCTAAATATTAACTTCCCGCAAAGAAAGCCTAACCTAACATATTGTCGCAGAGACTATTTTACTTAGGGATAGTGGCGAAACAGAGCTAAAATCAAGCAAATCAAAACTAACAGCCTGAACATTAGGAATCCTCACTTCCACGCTATTTACTGTTATTAGAATATGTACACATTTGTAAAGTTTGTTACTCAGTGGGGCAGAGCAGGGTTTCACTCACCAGGCCTGTAAGGTTTTTTTATGGGCTCTCGGTACACTGAGAACCTTTAAGAAACTGTCCCGGGTTGTGCACTTGAAATCCTAGCCAAAGAGTGGCCTAGGCGGATTGATCAAGTGGAGGCTCCGAAAGGTTGTTAGACAAAACCTTTTACTATATCGCTAAGGTCTTGAAGTGTTTGGCTGCTTCTCACTATCATGGCGAACTGAAGACTCGGAGGTAACTATCCAACCAAGTATATTGAAAACTGTGTCTGTCGAAGGCTGCCCTTTCTAAGTACCAAAGATGCAGCCTTTAAATACACAGCCGGCTTTTCCTAAAGCCTTACTCCTACAAGCATAGCTCATATCTTAAAACAACTATGGTATCAAATCGATACTATCAGAAAATACATAAAACATTCAAGGTATCAAAAGATCCCTTGAAACAACACCCCAAACAACCAGAGTATCAAATGATACTTCCAAAACACAATCTGGAAAAAACACAACCTCGTATCCCAAAACGAAACATTAAACAAACTAGGTATCAAACGATACCTCCTGCATAACATAACAAGGCTACAGCTACAAGTCTCGTATCGTGAAACCAAACTAATCTTAAAAGAAATCCATAAGTAACCATAGTACCTGTATGGGTGACAGCAGCATCTAGAGGGCCCCAGTCTGTCAGGGCCCAGTTGGGCGTGGGGGGAGGGGCTCGAAAGAGGGGAGCGTCAAAAAGAAGCAAAATAGGTATGTGGTCCGAGCCGGTAGAAGGCAAGGGGTCGGACCATTCTGAAAAATAGGGTGTAAGTAGCGGACATGCGAAAGGCAGGTCAATAACTCCTGACCTGCCTACCAAGGACATGGAGAAGCGGGTGTAGACCCCTGGGGTGTTGAGGAGGGAGTAGCCAAGCTCTGTGGCTCTGTCAAAGTAAGGGACCGAGGTAGCCAGCTCATCTTCCCTGAAAGTTCTGACGGGGTCGGCGGTGGGGTGATAGATGTTCAGGTCGCCCAATGTAAGGAAGGGCGTAGATATGTTAGGAAAAATAAGGTCAGCCGGTACTGAACGGGTGTTGTTAGACCGCCGCTTGGTGCTGTAGGAGTTGACAATTATAAAGCCAACCATCCAGCGGTCAAAGACACCATTGGGTGTAAAAAGTTCAAGAGCCCTTAAATCGTTTCTCCCAAAAAGCTTGGGCAGCAGCGTGATGGTGGACAAAAAGGTACTAAACACATAAAAAGCATCGCGGGGTTTGGTGGAATTCTCACACAGTGGCGAGAAACACGTGTATAACTGGAAAGAAGGAAGCCTGCCCCTGTAACCCGGTGGGTCTTGAAGGGCGACAATCGAAGGGGTAATGGCCAGTTGGGAAAACAAACCCAACAAGGAAAGAAACACATGCCAGCTCCCTAGGCAGTTGTGTTGAACAAGTGTAAAGGGTGCGGGCGGCGGTGTGGAGACCTGCTCATTCCCCAGATACGGCTCGTTGTGCCGCATTATCGGGCCAGGCTCGGGCTCTGTCGGGGGGGTGAGGGACTAGTGGTCTCCGCGGGAGGAGGGGCACCAGCACTGTAGGTAGGCCTTGAGGGGGCCGAGATCATCGTTGTCCTTCTGGCGCGAGGCTTTTCCACCTCAAAGGCCGACCAGAGTGCACGGGTGGGTGAAGGGGGGGCCGACGGGTTGTTGTCATCGGTGGCCGTATCTATCTCGTCGCCAGCGGGCTGCGGAGGTAGAATCTCTGGGTGAAGGGCGGAACGCCTGAGAGTGGCAGGAGCCGGGGGGCTAGGGCAGTCTTTGAAGAGGGCGGCGTGGTCTCCACCGCAGTTGGCACAGCGGGACGGTCAGGTGGAGGAAGAGCCAGGAGTAGCCTTAAGGTTGCCACTGCTAGGGCATGTTGGGTTTGGGCATCGGTGGTTTGAGCGGGAGTGGTTGAGGGAGCAGAGTGGGCATACCGGGTGAGCGGAGGGGCATCATGGCGCGACATGGCCGAATCCCCAACAGGTCCTGCATTGTGTGTAGCAGTTCAAGGAGTAGGCCCTCTCAATACTCCTTGAGCAGGGGTAAAGTCTGATTGAGGTCCCTATTGTGGGGATGTCACTGTGGTTGACTGAGACGATAACTGAGATAGCCGACTTACCGGCTCTTGACACGTGGTTGGGGTTGACAAACCTTGCTGAGAGAATCTGGACGTTTTTTGAGTTGAGTATTGAGTCTGCGAGGCTGGGGAACAGCTCTTCAGGGTCTCCGGGGAGGAACGCGAGTGGGAGGCAGTGGATTGCCAGCAGGGCCTCATTGGGGGGCGAGGCGAAAGGGCAGCCAGGGAGAGCTTCCCACTGGGAAAGACCGGTTGACTTGGGCCGTAAGGGCGTTGAAGTATGGTGCAAAGGCAGCTGCGAGGGTGGTAGGGTCGGACACGAGAAGCGTGACCGAACCCCTATCTTTGACCTTGGCAGAGACGGCGAGGGGGAGTGTGCAGTTTGCTTCCCTGAGGACGCAGGCAGCGATGGCGGGGAAAGTGGCAGCGATCAGGGTGGACTCAGGGTGTTCGGTGCGAGGGGAACGAGCAGCGTAGAACCCTCTCTGAGCCGTAGGGAGAGGCTTCGCCTTTTGCAGAGCAGGAACCGAGTTAACGACGGCAAGCGAGGGAGGGGTCGCAGGAGTCTTTATATACATTTCACCGACGCTGTACATTTCGCCGGCGGTGAGCCCTACGGGATGTACAAGTAGGGAATGCGACCTATGGTGTACCATGACGTCGTGATGTAGATCTGGATCTGTATAGCTTGGATACTGTATCGTAGGATAGATAACGAAGGCACTTTGCCAATGACGGCGGATAAAGATATTGATCTTAGGTTGTCGAAAGATCATGAAAAGTACTGAGTCTTGATTGTCGCGAGTGATTTGCAGCACCCCCTGCGATAGTGTTTTAAGCCTCACAAGTATGCATGCGCTAAGAGACATCGCCCACAGTGACGTCTCTTGGCATCAGAGTCAGCCAAGACCCTAGCTCCTGGCCTGAACCTGAACCCAACACCACAAGCTATTATACTACGCCATGTGTCAATCCAGATGAAGGAACTCATCGGAGCAAGATCTAAACGCTATTCCAAAACTCTGAAGTACTACTCCATGAAATCTATCAACAAGAAATTGAAATCACTAATATATGTCTGAGTAGACGTAGCATACAAACGACGCGCGGCCGAATTGACCACACTCTGATCCACCACCCTCTGTGGATAATGTCAAACGGAATCTCTTAACTGGACTGGGGTCTTGGTCACCTTTTTTGTCATCAAACTAGGTCCGACACTTCCGGTCCTCCCTTGATTTCAACGACTGGCGAACATTTGCACCTTGACACAATTTCTTATTCAAATGCTGCCAATTTTCCGAATCGGATGGAGCTCCACGCTACCGTACCTGGACATCCGTAGTCTCACCCCCGCAGCCCCTCAGGTCTTACCCATGGTGGGTATTCATTTTGGATGGCGATTTGTAACAGGTTTATTCCTGTCTAACGAAAATACAATAGGACTGGCGATAGACCTTCTAGCGCTGGTGCTAAGGGAGGCTTCAAGTGACCGGTATCTAGAAGGGTAATAGTTGAAGGACAAATAGGGCTAAGGGACTCAGGAATTGCCGTTCAACTAAGTGTATTCTTAGACTGAAGGTCTGTCGAAGTCTGCTGTCTCCTGCTAGCCAGGAGACTGGTTTAAATACAAAACCCAAGAGCGATAGCCTTCCTGCAATCACGATCATTACCAGTAGCTGCGCACATACCGGAATCCTGTAATCCTGCAAGACCAAAGAAAGAAACAAACAATGCTCAGCCCTCGCCAGTGTTACATGACCATTCCATGCTCGGAATCCTAAATATAAACTTCCAGCAAAGCAAACTAAACATAGCAATACGATAGCATAGCCTATCTGACTCAGAGACAGTGGCGGAGCTGAAATCAAATCAAGTAAACCAAATATAAATCATCTAAACATAGGAGATCCTGCACTGTCCGCTTCTGTGTACCGTTACCGGAACATGTACACATGTTACATTCCCTTATTCTGAAAAATCAACTATCATTCCAAAGTCCTCGCTGTCCTCAGCGCTCTCGTCGGTGTGCCATAGAAGGCTGTCGTCATCTGTGGGGAAATAGTCCTGCTCAGAGCTGCTAGAATCATATTCCTCATCGTCATAGGGTTCCCAGAAGTCGTCTGGGCAATCGTTTGCGGTGCAGGGTGTAGAGGAAACTTCCATGGGTTCCCAGGAAGCTTTAATGTAGTGGGAGGTGATCTGGGGCGTCGGTTCTGCTGGGTGGTTAGCGTCCCAGTATTCCTGTATGAGTTCCAGGGAGTGGTCGAGGTTCTCGATAGGTTCCCAGGAGTCGTCAGCTCGCTCATAGCCTTTCCAGTGGACCAGGAATTCGTGCCTGTTGTTCTGGTGGCGGTAGTCGAGTATCTGCTCTGCTTCCCATTCTTCTGCATTGTCGATTAGGATGGGTGCTGGCTTGTCCATTCTGCGCGTCTTGAACCTATCGGGATCGTTCTCTCTGTATTCCTTAAGGGAAGACAAGTGGAAGTAGGGCTTCTGGCGGGCCATTCTGGGCGGGAGGTGTAATTTGTAGTTGTCTGTGTCAGGTAGATGTTCTAGGACCTTGAAGGGTCCGAACCAGCGTGGTTCTAGCTTCTTGGATCGTCCAGGGGAGGAGGTATAAGGGCGGCCTCTAACAAGAACTCTGCTGTCATTCTTGAAGGGTTTCGTTAGGGGCTTGCGGCGTTTGTCAGCCTGGACAGTCTGGCGGAAGGTAGCATGCTTTCTGACCATGTCCACTTCCATTCTTATTGCTTCATGGGCGTTTAAGATATCGTCCACAGCTGGTACCTTGCTGGCGGATCTCTGGACAGGGTTGAATATCTTCCAGGGGCGTCCATAGAGGGCATGGTATGGCGAGATGCCTAGGGATTCATGAGGGGCGCCGTTCATGGCTGCTGCAATGGCTGGGAGGGCGCTGGACCAGTTGTTCTGTCTGGGGTTAACGAAGTTCCTCATTAGCTGTTTGAGGGTACGGATCCTTCGCTCAACCTGGCCATTCGTTTGGTGGTGGTATTGGGTCGCCATCCAGACCTGGATACCAAGGGACTTCATCATTTGTGACCAAAACTTAGAGGTAAAGCGAGAGTCCTGGTCAAGGACAATGCTGAGCGGGAGGCCATGGACATCGAAGATGGTACTGTTGAGTTTCTTAAAGATCTTCTCAGAGGTGGCCGCATCCTTGAGGGGGATGAGATGTGTGTAGGAGGTAAAGCGGTCCATAATGACCATGATAGATGTATAGCCATCAGATTTGTTGAAAGGGCCGGCGAAGTCTATGGCTAGGGATTGGTAGGCTTCGTCGGGGTCAGGGAGGGTAAGGGATCGTCCATAGGGTAGGGTGGTGGGCTCGTTGTTAATCTGGCACTTATCGCATGACCGACAGTATAGGACAAAGTCCTGACGCATCTGTGGCCACCAGAAGAAGCAAGCCGCATAGGAGTAGCATTTGTAGGCTGAGAAATGCCCGAGGCCTTCATGGACAGTCTTGAGGATGAAATCCCGTAGGGATACCCCCTTCTCAAGAGGTCCTACCGGTATATAAAGGTTTTCGTACCCATTAGTATTCTGGGCAAGTAGAAGGCCATCGCGGATAGAATAGTGCAATTTGTTATCGGTTTCCTTGACCCTGGTGTAGAGGGCGTCGGTTTTAAGAGCTTCTCTAACTCGCTGGGCGAGGATACCCATAAGGCGGGAGTGTAGGGTGCTTAGGAATTGGTTGGCATTGGTTGCCTCATCAGAGTCGTAGCCTGCTTGGCTGTAAAGGGGACTAAAGGCCGGCGAGGCCATGGGCGGTGTGGCTAGAATGGTATCATTCATACGAAAAGGCGGGAGGCTTTCTGAGAGGTATGGGATATCGGGGAGCGAGGCCTGGCCTTCTTCAAGGGCTGTATTCGATGTTGAAGTCCTATCCTGCTCTTTTCTCTTTGTCTTCTTACTCTGCTTTCGGACCTTAGGGTCCTTTGGCCAGTAGCCTGCACCTTCTTTTTCATTTTTATGTATTTCACACCCATTGTCAGTGCATGACATCCAGCTCATTTCTGAGTGTCGTTGTTCCATTTCACTAGAGATTGGGAGAGTTCTAGTATCACCCCAAGAGTTTCCAATCGATATCCTGCTATCGTTGCTGGCTGCGCTTGATGTAGCTGGCGAGGAAGCAGAAGCCTTACGCTTCTGGGAACGGGTTACTGCATTGCTGGTAATCTCGTCCATAATGTATTCAGGGCGGCAGCGACTGATAGAGTCACTGCTGGTAAGGGTGGGAGAGGTTTGGGCTTCGCCTGAGTGATACATGGCGTCGTCTGATTCAGTGCTAAAATCGGTAGAGGAGGCGTAGCTTGTATTGATTTGTAGGGGTTGGGTAGGGTCAGGTAGCTCAAGGCTGTCATAATCGATCGTGGGGTCCTTGAGGCTTATATCTAACAGCCCTGGGGTTCCCTCATGGATTCTCGATAGGTAGTCTGCTAGGAAATTCTTCGCTCCTGGCTGGTATTCTATTTTAAAATCAAAGTGACTGATATGCGTCAGCCATCTCTGCTGTCGTCCATTGAGATTCTTTTGTGTCATGAGTTTAGTGAGACTTTCGTGGTCTGTAACCACTGTAAATTGCCTGTGTAGCAAATGTGGAGCGAACGCTTCCATAGCCTCAATGATTGCGAGCGTTTCCTGTTGGTGTGTGGGGTAGTTGCTTTGTGATGGCGTCAGCTTCCTGCTGTGGAACGCTGCAGGTCTGGCTGCATCTCTGGTTGGTC
>Ga0307517_10001943_pt1 | contig 33765 bp, 37 predicted proteins | sample 23_EM_MG_FD_194515 | JGI IMG/M metagenome (GOLD analysis project Ga0307517, IMG submission 194515) | Populus trichocarpa ectomycorrhiza microbial communities from riparian zone in the Pacific Northwest, United States - 23_EM | ecosystem: Host-associated > Plants > Roots > Unclassified | place... | reverse complement strand
CGCCGCCTGACCGGCGGTTCAGGCGGGGTTCAGATCGAAACGCCAGGATGCGCGTTAAGGGGTGGGTTCAACAGGATTGGAAACCGATGAAACGCCTACTCTACGCCACCCTGGCCGCCGCGACCGTCCTCGCGCCGATGGCCGCGGCCGCCCAGCCGGGCGAGCACCGCCGCGACGCCCGAGAGCTGCGCCAAGACCAGCGCGACGCCCACCGCGACGGCGTCGTCACGCCCGGCGAACGCCGCGAAATCGGGCGCGACCGCGCCGAGCTGCGCTATGACCGCAACCGCGCCGACAGCTGGCGGGACCGCCGTGAATGGCGGACCTTCCATGGCGCCCGCACGGGCTACTGGTACGCGCCGGGCTACGGCTATCAGCGGGTCAATCCGCGTTACCGGGCCTATTGGCGCCAGGGCGGCCACGTGCCGGTCGCCTATCGCGGCTACTACGTGCAGGACTACGGCTACTACAACCTGCGCCCGCCGCCCCGCGGCTACCGCTGGGTCTATGCGGACAACAACTTCGTCCTGATGGCCCTGGCCAGCGGCCTGATCGCCGAAGTGGTCGCCAACGGCTACTAGGCCCGCGGCGCCCGCCCGAACGAAACGAGCCCCTCCGGTTTCGCGCCGGAGGGGTTTGAGCATCCCACATCCCCCGGGATTTGAAATCAGGTCGGGTCGAAAAGATCAGGGGTGGGCCTTGGCGTAGGCATCCTGCTTGGCCTTCACGTCGGCCGGCCAGTCGGGGAGCGGGTCATGGACCGCGCCGCCGTGCTTGTCCTGCTCCTTCACCAGCGGGTCGATGACGTACTGTTTGTGGCAGGCGACGCAGATCAGATAGAGCTTCGCGCCCTCTTCGAGGGTCAGCTTCGCGTCGTGCTTGTCGGCGGCCGCGCGGGCGACCAGCGCCTGGACGGTGAGCTGCTGGGCGTAGCGGTTCCAGTCCGCCTCGGGGGCGATGGCGCGGCCCGGAAGCTGCAGGGCGTTGCCGGCCTCGGCGACGATGGTCGCGCCGGAGACCATGGTCTCCCAGCCTTCCTCGGTGGTCGGCGCGAGCGACTTGGCGCCGGCTTCGGTGACCTCCTCGCCGGTGGACTTCCAGTACATGAACGCGCCGGGGTCAACCATGTGGCCCATGATCTCGTTGACCGCCAGGCCGGTGTCGAACTTCGGCGCCCCGGCCGCAGGCGCCGCCGGCTTCGGGTTGCAGGCGGCGAGCAGAACGGCCACAGCCCCAAGGGCGATGATAGGCTTCAAGACTGTTCCCCCTGGGACGGAGAGCCCGATCCCGCTACATTCTTCAGACCCCGACATACTTTGCAATACGGGCCTTCGCTCGGTTAAGGGCGGCCTCCGAGGCGTTGCAAGACGTTACAGGGTTCGGCCTCGCCGAGGTCGGGCGCCAACCCCTGGAACTCCGAGGCCGACCTGCACTTCCCGGCGGGGTAGTTCTGGCCTGACCTGCCCGGAGTGGCTAGGACACCGCGCATGGCGGACGGCTGGGTGATCGGTGTGCTGGTGGAGGTCGCAGGCGAACCGGCGCCGCTGCGCCACTACTTCGCCGTCGCCCATCAGGACCAGGGCAAGTGTGAATGGACGGCGGTGGACTACGCCGGCCGCGCCGGGATCGTGGCCACCAGCCCGCGCCAGGGCCAGGAGCCGGTCGAGGCGATCCGCCCGCTGACGCTCGCCAAGATGAAATCGTTCGGCCTGACGCCCGGCCAGGTCCGTGAGCTCGGCTGGCGCTATCCGCGGCGCTGGCTGACGGGCTAGCGGCCTACCGCGTCCACTGGGCCAGGTAGTCGGCGAGGGCCTGCGGCGTCATGTGGCGGGCGTCGGCGAGGTTGGCGGTCTTGCCGGCATTGACCAGCTTGTCGGTCGTGGGGTCGACGATCAGCAGGCTGGGGACGCCTTCCAGCCTTTCGGTGATGCCGTACCTGGCGGGCACCTGCAGGTTCTTGTCCATGTGGCCCACGTCGATCTCGACGGTCTCATAGTGGCGGTCGACGAAGCTCTTCAGCTCCGGCAGGTCCATGGTCGAGGCCAGGATCCGGCAGTCGCCGCACCAGTTGCCGCCCAGGTCGATGAGCAGCAGCTTGCCCAAGGCCTGCGCCTTGGCCTTGGCGGCGGCGACCTTGGCGTCCACGGCCTTGGGGCTGGCGTCGGCCTTCTCGTCGTAGGGATAGGGCAGCGGGGTCTTCAGCTGCGTGAAGCTGGCGATCGAGACCTTCGGGGCCGCGGCCGGCGCAGCCACGGCGGGCGCGCCGAGCGTGAGGGCCAGCACGGCGGCGGCGAAGCGGATCATGCGCGGGTTCCCGGTGTCGTTCGAGCTCAAGAAGGGGCTGGCCGATGCGGATTGCAAGCCTGGGCGTTGGCGCGCAGCCAGGCGGCCGCGCCAGGAACCGCTTGCGGCGGCGGGGGTTGAGGCGGCGAACCTCGACACAGGAGCCCGCCATGAAGACCGACCCCAACGACCTTGCCGCCGTCCAGACCCGCCTGTGGGATGAGATCGAGAAGCGTGGCGGGACCGGCATGCTGGGCCTGACCAGGTCCGGCGACCACTACCAGCCGATGACCGCCTTCGTGGAGCGCGGCGCGAACCAGCTGTGGTTCTTCACCCGCCAGGACACCGACCTGGTGCGCGAGCTGGGCGAGGCTTCGACGGCGATGTTCGTGTTCCAGGCCGACAGGCTGCAGGCCTGCATCGGCGGGGCGCTCACCACGGCCTACGACCGCGGCCGGATGGACAAGTACTGGAACCCCGTGGTCGCGGCCTGGTATCCGGGCGGCAAGGACGACCCGCAGCTGACCATGCTGCGCCTGGACTGCGTCGACGCCGAGGTGTGGATCAACGACGAGGGCCCGGTGAGGTTCGCCGTCGAGATCGCCAAGGCCAATGCGACCCACCAGACGCCCGACGCCGGCGGCCGGGCGCATCTCGATTTCCACTGAGGCGGATGCGCGGCGCCGATCCGCCGTGATTCGGCGCCCCCATCCGCTGGCATAGGTGAGTTTCGGCCAGAGCCTGCGGTTTCACGCCGGCAGCTTAGGCCAAGCGACTCTTCGGCAAACTCAGCGACCCAGAAATGGTGACGCCGGGACAGTCAAGTTCGCTTCCTTTCTAAAATTCGCCGCGGAAGTCCTATCGAGTGTCGAGTACTCGACAGTTTTTGAGCCCCCGCATGGATAACTTGAAACCGAAACCGTACGGCGACGTTTCATCTCCCCATGCACAGGTCCTCATCCGCATTGCAGACGTCCTTACCCGCCTTGCAAAACCGCTTGCTCGACGCCCTGCCCGTCGCGGACTACGCCCTGATCGCCCCGCATCTGGTCTCCGTCGACATTGAGCGGGGCCGCCTGCTCTACGATCCGGGCGACCGGATCGACACGGTCTACTTCCCCATCGACGGCGTGATCTCTCTGATGACCCTGATGGAGAACGGCGCAGCCATCGAGAGCGCCACCATCGGGCGCGAGGGCGCGCTGGGCCTGATGGCCGCCGTGGCCCCGCGCCAGTCGCTGTCGCGGGCCATCGTCCAGACCCCGACCCGCGCCGTTCGCATGGGCGCAGCCCAGCTGCATGAGGCCTGGGAGAAGAGCCCGCGCATCAAGGACCTTGTCGACCGCCACAACGAGGCCCTGTTCGGCCACGCCATCCAGTCGGTGGCCTGCAACGCCCTGCACTCGGTGGAGGCGCGGTTCTGCCGCTGGCTGCTGACCTGCCACGACCGCATCTCCACCAACACCGTGGCGCTGACCCAGGAGTTCCTCGCCGACATGCTGGGGGTGCAGCGCACCACCGTGACCGCCGTCGCCCGCGGCCTGCAGGAGAAGGGGGCGATCCGCTATCGCCGCGGCGTCGTCGACATCATCGACCGCAGCATCCTCGAGCAGCTTGCCTGCGAGTGCTACGGGGTGATCCGCAAGACCTACGAACGGCTGTTGCCGGAAGGCTGAACCCTTGACGCCCGTTAGCGGCTGAGCCGCTCGACCGCCTCGCGCAGGATCGGCTGCTGGCCCTTGTGAATCTTCGCAAGCGCGGTCTCCGCGTCGAACCAGCCGGCCCGGTCGACTTCCGGAAAGCTCGCGCGGCGGCCGGAGCGCGGCGGCCACTCCATCTCGAAGCTGTTGGAGCGCACCTGTGCAATATCGAGGTCGGCCTCCACCAGCCAGGCCAGGATCAGCTTGCCGCCCGGCGTCCTGCAGGGGCGCAGCGGTCGGGGATCGCCCGAGATCGGCTGACCCAGTTCCTCGGCGAACTCGCGCTGCGCCGCCGCCCAGCCGGCCTCGCCCTCCTCGACCAGTCCCTTGGGGATCGACCAGGCGGCCTCGTCCTTCTTCGCCCAGAACGGTCCGCCGGGATGGACCAGCAGGAACTCAGGTCCCGCCGCGCCACGGCGGTAGGCCAGGACTCCGGCGCTGGTTTCGCTTGCCAATCGCGTACTCCGACCGCCCGGCCGCGCACCGGCCGCGGCCAGATCTTTGCTTTGTCGCGCTTTCTGGCGCCGAACCGGCGACCACTTCGGCGGAAAGCGCTTAGCTTGAACCCGGCCCGCCTCAGTGCAAGCCGCGCGTCAGGCGAAGCTGCGAGACGTGGCGCACCCTTCCAGGGGATGGACGCTGGCCTTGGGCATCCGGTCGTAGAACGCCGCGCCCATCCGGAAGCCCAGGCCGCGCTCGGTGAAGATGGTGTCGGCGCCCAGCTTCTTGCGGATCTTGTGCACCACGGCGTCGACAATCTGCAGCTGCCGCTCCTTGACGTGGTCGTACCCCGGCAGGAGCTCCACGATCTGCTCGCGGCGCGCGACATGCGGATAGCCGGAGTAAAGCACGCCGAGCAGCGCCCGTTCCTGGGCGGTCAGGCCGGCCATCCAGGGCGCATAGGTGGGAATGGCCGACATGCCCGTCGCGGCAAGCGCGCTCTTCAGAAGCTCGATGAGCTCTTCCTGCTGCCGGATCACCGCGCTCTGTGACTGCAGGATCTCCGAAGGTCGGGCGGATTTGGTCGTCAGATGAAGTTCCATGGCGTCCCGCGATTGAAGCCCGCCCCGGTGGCCCGGAGTGAGTCGCTCCCGCTTCTGGTTTCACTGCTGAAATGCGGCGGCTTTCTGGCGGGGCCGTACAACCCGTTCCCCCTGCGCCAACACGCCACAGCTGCAGGCGCCGCAGGCCGCGGTCGGCGCCAATGACGCCGGCAGGGGGGCGACTGGAGCGGGCGAAGGGATTCGAACCCTCGACACCTAGCTTGGGAAGCTAGTGCTCTACCCCTGAGCTACGCCCGCGCGCCGGGCCGGGAACATAGCGGCGGGCGCGACCTGAGCAAGGTCGGCAGAAACAAAACCAGAGAAATTTCTCCCGACCATTTCCCGACCGGCCCCCTGGACACCCTGAACCCCCGATCCAAGTTACTGATAATTCTGAAAAACTCTCCTTCTTGCAGCCCAGAGGTTCTGGCGGACGCTGTCAGGTCTGCTGGATTGCGGGGCGGCCGGTCGCTCGGCTAACCTCGGTTCAAACGCGCGTTTGAAGGATTTCGCCTTGGCTGACCTGTTCGACCCGATGAGCCTGACCCATGGGCCGGCGATGAAGCGCCGATTTGCGCTGGCGCCGCTGACCAACCTGCAGAGCCATCCGGACGGGCGGCTGTCGGACGACGCGAAGCGCGGGGGAAGAGGGGTCCGGCCTACTGCACCCGTTCGACCTTGAAGCCTCGGCCTTTCAGCAGGGCGGGCAGGCCGTCTTCGCCGAGCAGGTGGAGGGCGCCGACGTTGACCAGTTCGACGCCGGACGTGTCCGCCATCTCGGCGCCCAGCGCCTCGGCCCACGCAAGGTTGCGGCGTTTCAGGAAGGCGTCGTAGAGGGCGGCGTTCTCGGCTTTCATCGCGGCGATCTCGCCGGCGCCGAGGCGGCCGGCCTGCCAGGCGGCCTCCAGCGAAGCGGGCTGGAACGGCAGGCGCAGGCGCGGCCCGCGGCTGCGCTCATGGATCACGGTGGTCAGGTAGCGGACCTCGGAGGGCTGCGGCAGGCCGGCGAACATGCGGGCCTGGTCCTCCAGGGTCTCGAAGGCGCGGACCTGCTTGGCGTCGGAGCGGGCGGCGCGGGTGATGGTGAGGTCGACGCCCTTTTCCGTCGTGGCGCCGCGGGCCAGCGCCGGCTGCATGGAGAGCATCAGGGCCGCCGCCCAGGGGCGCAGGTGTTCGATGCGGGCGAGGTCGGTCTGGTGGGCGAGCGCGTCGAGATCGCCGGCCGGCAGCTTGTGGCTGAGCGGGGTGTCGGGGTCGGAGCCGTAGCGCTGGATCAGCAGGCGCAGGGTGTCGGGATCGCCGCTCTGCAGGTCGGCTTCGAACCAGACGGTCCCGGCCTCGGCGAGCACCCGGTCATAGAGCGGCGTGCGCCAGCGGGCGTCGGGCTTCAGCGCGTGCAGGGCGCCGAAGAGGTAGACTTGGCTGTCGGCGTCGGAGACGCGCCACATGGCCGGCGCGGCCTGCGCAGTGGACGCCACTGTCAGAATGGCTGCGGCCGCCAGTGCGGCCCCGCGAAACCAGCCCACTCGTCCCCCCTTCAGGGACGCGTGAAACCTATTCGCCCCAGACCCTGAAGTGCTTGGATAGCTTGAGACCCTGGCGCTGGTAATGCGACCCGAGGTCGCCGTAGAGCCGGTCGGGCTTTTGGGTCAGCGGCTCATAGACCAGGCGCGCCACCGTCTGGCCGTCCTCCAGGATGAACGGCGTCTCGTGGCTGCGGACCTCGAGCACGCCCTTGGAGCCCTTGCCATGCGCCTCGTCGGTACCGAAGCCCGGGTCGAAGAAGCCGGCGTAGTGGACGCGGAATTCGCCCACCGACGGGTCGATCGGGGTCATCTCGGCGGCTTCCATCACCGGAATCTCCACAGCCTGTTTGGAGGCCAGGATGTAGAACTCGCCGGGATCGAGCAGGAGCTGGCCGTTGCGCGGGATCAGCGGCTCCCAGAAGTCGCGCGGATCGTGGCCGTCTTCCTTGTCGAGATCGACGACGCCGGCGTGGCGGCGGCCGCGAAAGCCCGCGATCTCGCCCGTCAGGTCGACGCCGACGCTTTCGGTGCGCAGGCGCTCGGGCGCTCCGGCCTTCAGGCGCAGCTGGTTGAGGCGGGTGCCGGTGCGCACCAGCACCGAGAAGGTCTGCGGCGCGATCTCCATATAGAGCGGCCCGTCGTAGCCTTCGTCCACGTCGTCGAAGCGGTTGCCGCGATCGGTGAGCAGGCGGACGAAGACGTCGACCCGGCCGGTGGAGCTCTTCGGGTTGGCCCGCGCCGAGATGCCCGGCGGCAGCTTCAGCCGCTCCTGCAGCTCGGCGATGTAGACGCAGCCCCGTTCCAGGACGAAGCCCTCCCGCGTCAGGTCCACCTCGTGCATGGCGACCTCGGCGATCCGCTCGCGCACCGTGTGGCGTCCCGGCAGGAACGAGGCGCGGACCCGCCAGGCCCGCGCGCCAAGGCGCAGGTCGAGACTGGCCGGCTGGACCTGGTCCTCGTCGAAGGGCGTATCGGCCGTGATCGCGCGGTTGGCGATCAGGGCCTCGATGGATTGGCAGGGCAGGATGCCGGGGCGTTGTGGGTCGCTCATGGGCGGCCGAGACTTAGCCGAGAACGCGGCTCTTGCAAGCGATCTGGCGGCGCTTCGAGGAAAGCCCGGCTTGACGGGGCGCCCCGGCTGCCTTTGATGCCCCTGCTTTTCGCGAAGGAGCCCGCCATGGCCGAAGATCCGAACAACTGGGATATCGAGACCAAGTCGGTGCGCGGCGGCCTGGCCCGCTCGCCCTATGGCGAGATTTCCGAGGCGCTCTTCCTTACCCAGAGCTTCGCCTACGACAGCGCCCAGGCGGCCGACGAGCGGTTCGCCGGCGGGCCGGGGTTCATCTACCAGCGCTTCGGCAACCCCACGACGCAGATGTTCGAGGACCGGCTGGCGCTGATGGAAGGCGCCGAGCTCTGCCGCGCGACCGCGTCGGGGATGAGCGCGGTGCATGTGGCCCTGACCGGCCTGCTCAGGGCCGGGGACCACCTGGTGGCGGGGCGCGCGCTCTTCGGCTCCTGCCGCTGGATCATCTCGGAGTGGCTGCCGCGGTTCGGGGTGGAGACCACCTACGTCGACGCCACCGACCTCGAGGCCTGGAAGAACGCGGTCAGGCCCAACACCAAGGCCTTCCTGGTGGAGAGCCCCGCCAACCCGCTACTGGAGGTCACCGCCATCGGCGCGGTCGCCGAGATCGCGCATGCAGCGGGCGCCAGGCTGATCGTGGACAACGTCTTCGCCACACCGATCTTCCAGAAGCCCTTGGCGCTGGGCGCCGACATCGTCGTCTATTCGGCCACCAAGCACATCGACGGCCAGGGCCGGGTGCTGGGCGGGGCGATCCTCGGGGGGGCCGAACTGATGACCGAGGCCTACAAGGACCTCCTGCGCCACACCGGCCCGGCGCTGTCGCCGTTCAATTCCTGGGTCCTGCTGAAGGGCCTGGAGACGCTGGAACTGCGGGTGCAGCGGCAGACCGACAACGCCGCCAAGGTCGCCGACGTCATCGCCAGCTCCGGCAAGGTCCGCCAGACCATCTATTGCGGGCGGCCCGACCACCCGCAGGCGGCGATCATCGCCAACCAGATGACCGGCGGCGGCAACGTCATCGCCTTCGACCTGGGCAGCCGCGAGGCCGCCTGGCGGTTCCTGGATACGCTGGAGATCGTCGACATCTCCAACAACCTCGGCGACGCCAAGTCGATGGCGACCCATCCCTGCACGACCACGCACCGGTCGATGCCGGAGGCCGAGCGGCTGGAGATCGGGCTCACCGAAGGCTGGGTGCGGATGAGCGTCGGCCTGGAAGGCGCCCGTGACCTCAGCCGCGACGTCAGTCGGGCGCTCGACGCGGCTTAGAGCGGCGCGCGGACCCAGCCGGTCCCCTGGTGGCCGAAGTCGAAGCGGTCGGGGTGCAGGATCTCGGCGATCATCTCGGTCGACTCCACCAGGCGTGGACCCGGGCGGTTGAAATAGTGGTGGCCGTCGATCACGAAGACGCGGCCCTCGCGCACCGCCCTTAGAGCCGCCCACTCCGGCCTGGCCGCCAGCAGCGGCAAGTCGGCCAGGCTCTGGGCGATGGTGAAGCCGCAGGGGAGCAGCAGGATCACCTCCGGATCGGCGGCGGCCAGCGCCTCCCATTCCAGCCACGGCGAATGCTGGCCCGGCGTGGCGAAGAGGCTGGTCCCGCCGACGGTCTCGATCAGCTCGGGCATCCAGTTGCCGCCGGCCATCAGGGGGTCGATCCATTCGATGGCGGCGACGGTGGGGCGCGGCGCATCGCCGACACGCCCGCGGATCGCGGCGAGCCGGGCCTGAAGCTCCGCGACCACCGTTTCCGCCCGGGCCTCGACGCCAAGCGCCGCCCCGACGCGGCGCAGGTCGCCCCAGACGTCACCGAGGTCATTGGGCGCCAGGGAAACCAGCGCCGGGCCCGGCCCCATCCATTCGCAGAGCGCGTCCTCCAGGTCGGCGGGGGTCACCGCGCAGATGGCGCACTGGGTCTGGGTCAGGATCACGTCGGGCTTGAGCGCGCGCAGCAGCTCGGCGTCCACGCGGTAGACCGACACACCCTGGGCGATGATCTCGTTCACCCGGCCGTCGATGTCGCGCGAGGTGCCGCTGAGATCGACCTTGGTGGCGCTCAGCACCGGCAGGGCCGCGACGCCGGCCGGGAAGTCGCACTGGTGCGAGCGACCGACCAGCTGCCCCGCAAGGCCCAGCGCGGCCACGATCTCGGTGGCGCTGGGCAGCAGGGAGACGATGCGTTGGCCGGTCATCTCAGGCCTCACGCTTCGCTGGCCTCGAGGGCCTGCGGCTCCACCGCATAGACCTTGGAGCAGTATTCGCACGTTACATGGATCCGGCCGTCCGGCTCCACCATGCCCGCGCGCTCCTCGGGGCTGAAGGAGGTGAGCACGGACACGATACGCTCCTCGTTGCAGCGGCAGAAGGCGTGCAGCGGCGTCGCGCCGAACACGCGCACGCCGCCCTCGTGGAAGAGGCGGAAGAGCAGCTGGTCGGAGGAAAGGCCGGGATCGATCAGCTCGTCCTCGCCCAGCGTCTCCAGCAGCGCCTGGGCGTCGATCCAGCCCTCGGCGGTGGAGCCGCGGGCGGCGTCCTCGGCCACGTGCTGGATCAGCATGCCGCCGGCCCGCCAGTGGAGCCCCTCGCCCACGTCCGCCTGGCCCACCGCCAGGCGCACACGGGTGGGCGTCTGTTCGGACTGGCTGAAGTACTGCTCGGCGCAGAGCGCCAGGGTCTCGCCCTCGACCGGGGTGACCCCCTGGTAGCGATCCATGTCCGCGCCCTGGTCGATGGTCATGATGAAGACGCCCTTGCCCAGCAGGGTCTTGGCGCCAGGGCGCACGAATCCGACCGAGGCCTCGGTCACCTTGTCGCCGTCGAAGCGGCAATAGCCGCGCAGGCCGCCGGTGGTGTCGTAGTCGGCGACGACGTAGCGCACGGGCCCGTCGCCCTGGGCCTGGACGATCAACCGGCCCTCGAACTTCAGGTTGGAGCCGACCAGCGCGGCCAGCGCGCAGGCCTCGCCCAGCAGGTTGGCCACCGGCTCCGGATAGTCGTGGGCGCGCAGGATCTGGTCGACCGCCGGACCCAGGCGCGCCAGGCGGCCGCGCACGGGCTGGCCCTCGGTCTGGAAGGCGGCGACCTGATCGTCGGGGATGGGAGGTTCGGACATCGGGCCTATGTAGGAACGGAGAACGGTTTTGCGATAGCCGCCAGTTGCTCCCTTTCGGCGAAGAGAGGGGCCTGCGAGGTCGGCGCTGACCCCCTCCGGCGCTTCGCTCCACCTCCCCCAGGCGGGACGCAATTGGGAAGACTAGATCGCGCCGAAGCACCAGGCCAGGATCGACTTCTGGGCGTGGATGCGGTTCTCCGCCTCGTCCCAGATCAGGCTCTGCGGGCCGTCGATCACCTCGTCGGTGACCTCCTCGCCGCGGTGGGCGGGCAGGCAGTGCAGGAAGACCGCGTCCTTGGCCGCGATCTCCATCAGCGCCTCGTCCACCTGATAGGCCTCCAGCGCCTCGAGGCGCTCGTCGTGGTCGGTGTCGCCCATGGAGACCCAGGTGTCGGTGATCACGCAATGCGCGCCTTCGACCGCCTCGCGCGGGTCGTGGGTGGTGGTCACCTGGCCCTGCTCGCCCTGGGCGCGGGCGAGGTCCACGAGGTCGGGATGGTAGATGGCCGGCGCGGCGATGTTCAGCCGGTAGCCCAGCTTCGGGGCGGCGTGGATAAAGCTGGCGCAGACGTTGTTGCCGTCGCCCACCCAGGCGATGGTCTTGCCGGCGATGGGGCCCCGGTGCTCCTCGAAGGTCTGGATATCGGCCAGGATCTGGCAGGGGTGGCCCTTGTCGGAGAGCCCGTTGATCACCGGCACGGTGGACGACATGGCCAGGCGCTCGACGTCCTCGTGGACGTTGGCGCGGATCATGATGGCGTCGACCATCCGCGACAGGACCCGGGCGGTGTCCTCGATCGGCTCGCCGCGGCCGAGCTGCATGTCCACGGCGTTGGAGATGATCACGTCGCCGCCCAGCTGGCGCATGGCCGCGTCGAACGAGAAGCGGGTCCGCGTGGAGTTCTTCTCGAAGATCATCGCCAGGGTGCGGTCGCGCGCCGGCGCATCGGCGTCGACGCGGCCCTTCGGCCAGCCCAGGCGCGCGGCCTTGCGGCGATGGGCGTCATCCAGGATGGCGCGGATGTCCGACGCCTCGAGCCGATAGAGATCGAGGAAATGCCGCGGGGTGAGTTGGCCGCTCACGCGGCTGCCCGCGCCTTGGCCCTGGCGGCCTCGCAGGCCCGTTCGAGCATGCCCATGGCCTCGCTGGCCTCGTCGATCGTCAGCACCAGCGGCGGCAACAGGCGCACGCAGTTGTCGCCGCCGCCGGCGATCAGCAGGTGCTGGTCGCGGGCATGCTGCATGAACTCGCGGTTCGGCGTCTTCAGCTTGATGCCGACCAGGAGGCCCTTGCCGCGGATGTCGTCGACGACATCGGGGAAGCGTTCCTTCAGCCCGCCGAGCTGCTGGGTGAAATAGCCGGCCAGGTCGCGCACATGGGCCAGCAGTTCCGGCTTCACCAGTTCCTCCAGCGCTGCGGCGCCGACCGCCATGGCCAGCGGGTTGCCGCCGTAGGTCGAGCCGTGGGAGCCCACGACCATGCCGCGGGCCGCCTCGGCGCTCGCCAGGCACGCGCCCACCGGGAAGCCGCCGCCCAGCGCCTTGGCCACCGCCATGATGTCGGGCTGCGCGCCCTCGGCCCACTCGTAGGCGAAGAGCTTGCCGGTCCGGCCGAGGCCGCACTGGATCTCGTCGTAGATCAAGAGCGTGCCGGTCTCGTCGCAGAGGTCGCGGATCGCCCTGAGGTCGGCTTCCGGCCAGGAGCGCGCGCCGCCCTCGCCCTGCACGGGCTCCAGGATGATCGCCGCCGTGGTGGGGCCGACGGCGGCCCTGAGTGCGTCGAGGTCGCCGAACTTCAGGTGCACGAACCCCGGCAACGGCGGGCCGAAGCCTTCCAGGTAGCTGGCGTTGCCCGAGGCGTTGACCGCGGCGATCGAGCGGCCGTGGAACGAGCCGTCGAAGCCGATGATGTCGACCCGCTCCGGCTGGCCCTTAGCCCAGTGGTATTTGCGCGCCGTCTTGATGGCGCACTCGATGGCCTCCGTGCCGGAGTTGGTGAAGAACACCACGTCGGCGAAGGTCGCGTCGGTGAGCGCCTTGGCGAGCTTCTCCTGGCCCGGGATCGTGAAGATGTTGGAGACGTGCCAGAGCTTCTCGGCCTGGTCCTTCAGCACCTGGACGAGCTTCGGATTGGCGTGGCCCAGCGCGTTCACCGCGATGCCGGCCATGCAGTCGAGATAGGCCTCGCCGTCGGTGGTGTAGAGACGCGAGCCCTCACCGCGTTCGAACGCCAGCGGGGTGCGCGAATAGACACCCATGATGTGGTCGTCGGGAACGCTGGCTGCGGTCGTCTCGGGCACCGGAAAGGCCCTCCAAAACGGAAGCGTCCCCGCGCGCCGAGGCGACGGGGACTGGAAGGCTTGGCGTTTTCGTCCTCTCGAGGCAGCGTGTCAATCTCGGCGGCCCTGGTCAAGCTTGGGCGCCGCCCCCTCGGAGATCCTGCGCGAGATCTGAGGGCCAGATCCTCCCCCGGCGAAGGCCGATGGAGGGGAAGGATCGCTAGGTCTTGATCTTGTAGCCGGTCTGGAACATCCGCAGGCACACCCAGCCCAGGAACAGCGTCAGGCCCACGGTCAGGCTGGCGCCGACGGCCAGCGAGCCCTCGGCATGGCCGATGAAGCCGTAGCGGAAGCCGTCGATCAGATAGAAGAAGGGGTTGAACTTCGAGGCCGTGCGGAAGGGCTCGGGCAGCTTTTCGATCAGGTAGAAGGTGCCCGACAGGAAGGTCATCGGCATGATCACGAAGTTGGTCGCAGCCGCCATGTGATCGAACTTCTCGGCCCACAGGCCCGCCATGATGCCGAGGAAGGCCATGATCAGGGCGGCGCCGACGCCGAAGACGACGATCGCCCAGACGTGGGCGATGGCCACGTGAGCGAAGGGCAGCACCGCCAGCAGGGTGACCGCGCCCACCAGGACGCCACGGGTCGCCGCGCCCAGGCCGAAGCCCGTCACCTGTTCGCCCGGCGTCAGCGGCGGCGTGATGAAGTCGCCCATCAGCCCGTTGAACTTGGCCTGCAGCAGCGACGACGAGGAATTGGCGAAGGCGTTGTTGAGGATCTGCATCATGACGAGGCCGGGCGCCACGAACGCCCCGTAGGACACGCCATGCACGGCGCGCCCGCCGCCGACCGCCACCACGAACACCAGCATATAGAGCAGCGCCGTCACCACCGGGGCGGCGAGCGTCTGGGTGCCCACCTTCAGGAACCGCTTCACCTCGCGCAAGTAGAGCGTCTTCAGGCCCTCCCAGTTGACCCCGTGATAGTCGCGCGGCTGGGGCGGGAGGACGGCTTCGACGGCGGGCATGTCCTTCATGCCCCTCCATGTGCGCCGCCGTGCGCCAAGCCGCAAGAGTGCGGCGGCCCCCTCATTTCTGGCTTGGCGCGACGCGCCAGAGGGAAGGCTGCGCGCGGCATTCGCGCGCAGCCGAGGCGCAACATCTAGTTCCTGTGGACGAAAGGAGGGGCGCCTATTGTGGCTCTTAAGGAGTTGTTTACTACTGATGGTGGTTGGTGAGCAGCGAAAGAGCTGGTGACCACAAGATGTAGATTTCGAGCGAAGCGCAGGGGCGCGCTTCCGGAATCTCGGTGGGAGGCGAAGATGGGTTGGACTGAAGAACGGGTCGAGCTCCTGAAGAAGCTCTGGCAGGACGGACTTTCCGCCAGCCAGATCGCCAAGCAACTGGGCGGGGTCACCCGCAACGCCGTCATCGGCAAGGTTCACCGCCTGGGACTCTCGGGCCGCGCCACGCCGTCCAAGCCCGCCCGCACCGTGTTCAAGGCCCCGCGCCCCGCGCGTCCGGTCTCGACCGGCCCCTCGGCCCCGCGCCGCATCGCCGAGCCCCTGTCGCTCGCCCAACACGCCCCGACCCCGGTGCGCTACGTTGACGAGGCGCCGGGCACCGCGACCGTGCTGACGCTCGGCGCCCACATGTGCAAGTGGCCGATCGGCGACCCGGCCATGGACAACTTCACCTTCTGCGGCCGCCGCTCCGGCGAAGGCCCCTACTGCGACGAACACAGCCACGTGGCCTACCAGCCTGCCCAGACCAAGAAGCGCTCGGGTCCCGCCGAACTCGCCAGGAGCCTGCGCCGCTACATCTAGAGATCCGAGATCCGCGAAAGCGGCCACTGATCCGTTGGGGATGGGGGCGCGTCCGGCCCGCGGCGGTTTTCCGCCCGCAGGGCCGGGCGCGTCCTTTTCCGTTTCTGAGGGGACGCGCCGGTTGGGTTTGCGCGCCGCCCTCGCTACCTTCCCCCCATGAGCGACGTTCCCCTTGAGTCCCCGCCGACGGAAGACGGCAACGCGCGGCCCTACTCCGTCTCGGAGCTGGCGTTTGCGCTGAAGCGGACGCTGGAGGACGCCTATGGCTTCGTGCGGCTGCGAGGCGAGCTCTCCAAGGTCACCCACCACGGCAACGGCCACGTCTATCTGACGCTGAAGGACGAGCGGGCGGCCATCGACGGAGTGGTCTGGAAGGGCCAGGTGCGGGGGCTCTCCATCCGGCCGGAGCAGGGCCTGGAGGTGATCGTCACCGGCAAGATCACCACCTACCCGTCCGGCTCGCGCTACCAGATCGTCATCGAGACCATGGAGGCCGCCGGCGTCGGCGCACTCCTGGCGCAGCTCGAACGGCTGAAGGCCAGGCTGGCCGATGAGGGCCTGTTCGAGGCCGCGCGCAAACGGCCCCTGCCCTCCATGCCCGCGGTGGTGGGCGTCATCACCAGCCCGACAGGCGCGGTGATCCGCGACATCCTGCATCGCATCCGCGACCGCTGGCCCTGCCGGGTGATCGTGTGGCCGGTGTTGGTGCAGGGCGAGCAGGCCGCGGCCCAGGTCTGCGCCGCCATCCGCGGCTTCAACGCGCTCGCCGACGACGGCCCGATCCCCAGGCCCGACATCCTGATCGTGGCGCGCGGCGGGGGCTCGGTGGAGGACCTGTGGCCGTTCAACGACGAGGCGCTGGCCCGCACGGTGGCGGAGGGGACCATCCCCTTGATCAGCGCGGTGGGCCACGAGACCGACACCACCCTGATCGACTTCGTCTCCGACCGCCGCGCGCCGACGCCCACCGCCGCCGCGGAGATGGCGACGCCGGTGCTGGCGGAGCTGAAGGCGCTGGTGGGCGACCTGGGCGCGCGGATGCACCGCTGCGGCGGTCGCGCGGTGGAGGACCGGCGGGGCCGGGTCGACGCCGCGGGACGGGCGCTCGGCCGGGTGGTCGATCAGGTCGAACTGGCGACCCAGCGCTTTGGCATCGTCTCCGGGCGGCTGGCGGCTGGCCTCGCCAAGAACGCCGCGGCGCACGAGCGCGACCTGGTGCGGGTGGCCTCGCGGCTCTCCCCGCTCCTGCTGCAGCGGCCGCAGGTGGTGCAGCGCCAGCGGCTGGACGGCGTCGTCGCCCGCCTGCAGCCCGGCGTGACCCGTGGCCTCGAGCGCGCCACCGAGCGGCTGGCGGCGCTCTCCAAGCTCTATCTGGCGGTCGATCCGGAGCGGCCCCTGCAGCGCGGCTTCGCCCGGGTGACCCGGGCCGACGGCTCGATCGTCCATGCCGGCGCGGGCCTCGCCAGCGGCGAGGCGGTCGACATCAAGTTCGGCGACCTGGTGACCCGCCAGGCCGTGATCGACGGCGCGGCCGGGCCTGCGCCCGCCGCGGCCAAACCCGCCCGACCGAAGCCGAAAGCCGACACGCCGCCGCAGGGCGACCTGTTCTGACGGCCTCCCACGCGCTAGATTGAGCGCCATGAACGCCCACGACCCCGATTTCGCCGGCGCCGACCTCGCCAAGCTGCACTATGGCGACGGCGATTTCGCCGTGCTCAAGCCCGGCCGCTATGTGGTCTGCGCGGTCACGGCCCGGAAGATCCCGCTGGAACAGCTCCGCTACTGGAGCGCCACCCTGCAGGAAGCCTACGCCGGCCCCGCCGAGGCGCTGAAGCGCTGGCAGGAGACGAACACCTGAGATCATCCCTCCCCTGAAGAGGAGGGATGATTATTTCCTATACCTCTCGCTCGGCCAGCGCTTGTGGACCCAGAACCATTCGGCGGGACGCTCCCGCACGCGTTCTTCGATGAAGGCGTTGATGCGGGCGACGCCGGCGGCGATGTCGGCGTTGCGGTCGCCGGTGTCCTCCAGCCGGATGTCGTCGTGCACCACCACGCGGAAGCGGGCCTTGCCCTTGCGCTGCACGCTCATCGGCGTGAGCGGGATGCCGTGGCGGAGCGCAAAGCTCGACGGGCCCGGCGCGGTCATGGCCTCGACCCCGAACAGCGGGCTCGCGACCCCGCCGTTGAACTTCTGGTCGTTCATCAGGGCGACGCTCTCGCCGCGTGACAGAGCGCGCAGCAACTCGCGCGCGCCGTCGGTTCCCTTCGGCGCGAAGAGCGTGACCCCGTAACGCTCGCGGCTCCTGCGGATGCGGGCGTCGACATAGGGGTTGTTGGTGGCCCGATAGGTGATCCGGCAGGTGACGCCCAAGTGGATGATCACCGCCGGCATGATCTCGAAGCTCGAGAAGTGCCCCGAAATGAACACCACCGGACCGGCGCCGTCACGGATGGCGGCCAGCCGCTCGGCGCCCACCACCTCCACGCGGCTCGGATCGGCGATGATCCGGTCGAGGATCGGGAACTCGGTGAACCAGCGCCCCAGTTGGCCCCACTGCATATCGAGCAGGCTTTCGATGTCGGAATCGGCGGCGTCCGGGAAAACGATGCGTAAATTAACCTTCGCAACATTGTGCGAACTGGTCAGCGGACCCAGTCTTCGAAACAGCCAGGACCCGAAGTCGGAGACTGAATCTATTGGGAAAATTCGCGCCAGCGTCGCAGCTACGTCATATGCAAATGCCTCAATCCGCCAGAGGAAATGCTCGAAGATCGATGTTCGTCGATTCACCATGCAACTTTCGTACGACTGGGTTCGTAACCTTATCAACACGCGCGTTTGGCGCGAGCTTTGCGGCGAAGACCTCGAAGCGTCCCGGGTTGGGACACGAGGTTTAGAAGGAACAGGCGTCGCGTCATGAACGATGAGATCGATGTTCACCTGGGTCGTAGGCTTCGCCGGCGGCGCCGTCTGTTGGGTCTGACCCAACAGCAACTGGCGAGCGCCTGCGGGGTTCGGTTCCAGCAGATCCAGAAGTACGAGTGCGCGGCCAACCGCATGTCGGCGGCCCGCCTCTGGCAACTGGCCGAGGTGCTGCAGGTGCCTGTGAGTTACTTCTACGAGGGCCTCGTCGAGGCCCAGCAGGAAGCTCGCAGCCAGCAAGGCGACACCCGCGAAGGTCGCGAAGGTCGCGAGATGTTCGGTCGAAAAGAGACGACCGACCTGATCCAGGCCTTCTATCGCCTGAGCGAACGGCCCCGCCAGCGCCTGCTGGACCTGGCCAAGTCGCTGCACGAAGCCGAAGCCTAGATCGGTACGCCCGGCCGTCGTTCCTTTGCCGGCCGGGGCGAGGTAAAGCGGTGGCCATGGCCACCCCTCCATCGCACCTGATCGAAGAGCTCGACGGCTTCCTGGTCGAGCTCAACCGCGCCGCGGCGCGTGTCATCCTTCCGCTGTTCCGGGGCGACCATGGCCTGGAGAACAAGCTGGGGCCCGGCCACTTCGACCCGGTCACCGAAGCCGACAAGGGCGCCGAGCGCGCCATCCGCCAGTTGATCGCCGAGCGCTATCCCGACCACGGCGTGATCGGCGAGGAGTATGGCGAGGACCGCCCGGACGCCGAGTGCGTCTGGGTGCTGGATCCCGTCGACGGCACCCGGGCGTTCATCGCCGGCCTGCCGCTCTGGACCACTCTCATCGGCCTGCGGTTCCAGGGAAAGCCCGTGCTGGGCTCCATCGGCCAGGCCTTCCTCGGCGAGCTCTATATCGGCCACGCCGGCGGATCGCGGCTGATCAGCCGCGGCGGGAGCCGGCCGCTGAAGGTCAGGCCCTGCCCCAGCCTCAGCCAGGCGATCATCTCCACCACCGACCCGACGATCTTCCAGGAGGCCGAGCGGCCGGCCTGGCGCGAGGTGCGGGCCGCCTCACGCCTCGCGCGGCTGGGCTGCGACGCCTACGCCTACGCCATGGTGGCGGCCGGCATGATGGACCTGGTGGTCGAGGCCAGCCTCAAGGCCTGGGACATCGACGCGGCCATCCCGGTGCTGCAAGGCGCGGGCGGGATCGTCACCGACTGGCGCGGCGAGCCCGTGGGCGCGCACGGCGGCCAGGTGGCCATCGCCGGCGACCGCGCCTGCCTCGACGAGGCGCTGGTCGCGCTGAGGAAATCGGCCAACTGAACGCCAATCCCTCCTCTTTAGGGGAGGGATGATCGCTATTTCTTCGGCGCGGGCTTCTTGGGGGCCGCCGGCTTCTTAGCCGCCGCGGGTTTCGCCGCAGCCTTGGGCGCCGCCTTCGCTGCGGCGGGCTTCGCCGCAGGTTTAGCGGCAGGCTTCTTAGCCGCAGCCGGCTTCCTGGCGGCAGCCTTCTTCACGACGGGCGCCTTGGCGGCGGCGGGCTTGGCCGCCGGTTTCGCCGCGGCCTTGACCGCAGCCTTCTTGGCCGCTGGCTTCTTCGCCGCCGCCGCGGGCTTCTTGGCGGCCGCCGGCTTCTTCACCGCCGCGGGTTTCGCAGCGGCCTTGGCGGGCGCCGGAGCCTTGGCCGCGGCCGGGGTGGGCGTCGGAGCCGGGGCGGCGGCGATCGGCGCAGGGGCGGTGGCCGGAGCAGGCTTGGGCGCCTCGGCCGGCTTCGGGGCGACCCGGCCGGTGAGCGCGTCGAAGGCCCTCAGGAAGATGTTACGCATGGGGTCGGTCTCCATCAGAATTTCGTGGAAGGCGCCGGGAACGCTTATGAACTTTCCCTGCGGCAGATGACGCGCCGCCGCCTGCTGGGCGGCGTTGTCGACGAGCTTGTCCTCTGCGGCCGAGACGATCACCACCGGCACGGTGATGGCGTTCAGGCGCTCGGGCCGGGCGAGATAGGCGGTGGCGCGGAAGGCGAAGTCCAGCCACCCCCAGGTGGGCGCGCCCAGACCAAGCTTCCGCTCGGCGGCCACGATACCGCAGTTACGCGCGAACCGGTCAGGATCGTGGGTCAGGCGGGTGACGCTGAAGTCGGCGTCGAAGGGCTTGCCCGGGTCGCCCAGGGTGTAGCCGCCGGCGCGGCCGACGAGCACGTTGAGGGTGGCCAGGGCCCTGGCCACCGGCTTCGGGAACTTGCCGGTCAGCACGCCGAGCATCGGCGACCCCAGGATGGCGCCGGCGAACCGGGTCTCGCCGCTGGCCATGACCAGCAACGTCAGGCAACCGCCCATGGAATGGCCCACCGCCACCCAGGGCTTGGGCAGACGGTCGGCGTAGGCGTTCAGCAGCAGGCGGAAGTCGTCGAGGAAGGGCTTGAAGCCGCTGGCGTGGCCCTTCAGCGGATCGGTGAGGTCGTGATGCGACAGGCCCTGGCCGCGCCAGTCGTGGACCAGCACCACGAACCCACGCGCCAGGAAGTCGCCGATGGTCTCGTAGTATTTCTCGATCGTCTCGGTGCGCCCGCCCGAGAGGATGATCGAGCCCCGCGCCCGGCCCGGCGGCGGCAGGAAGATCGCCGCGCGCAGCCGCGCCCCGCCCGCGCCCCTTACCCACGAGGCTTCGCCGCCCGGCGGAGCCTTGGCGTCCGGCGTCTCGATCAAGGGGGCGGCTTCGAGCATCACCCTCCCTTACGTGGCCTTGGAAAACAGAGACTGAATGGCCGGCTGCAGCTTCATGGCCAGGCCCATGTCGGAGAGCTTCAGCCGCCCGGTCATCATCGCGCGCGTCGGATCGAGCTCGCCCTTGCCCAGCGCCTTCAGGTCCTTCAGCGCGACGGTGACCGTGAGATCGGCGGCCTTGTCCTCGTTGGTCACGGCCGCGCCATCGACGTGGATGAAGCCCTCGCCCTTCAGATCCAGCTTGATGGATTTGCCGAGGGCGGCTTCCGACGCCGCGGCATGGCGGATGCGATCCGTCAGCTCCTCCAGCGTCGCCATGCTCCCCAAGCTCCCAAATCAGGGGGAGCTTCGCTTCTGCCGGGAGCGAAGTAAACCGTCAGGGTTGCGCCTAACGCCGCAGGCTAGTGTCCCGCTTCCGAAGTTCGCTCGCCGCCCGATCCAACAATGGGGCGAACTTCATATCCAGCACGCTAGCCGGGTTTGACGAACCTGAGCGTCATTCGGTCGCTTTCCCCTATGGCGTCGTACTTCGAATGATCGAAATCCGGGTTGGCGGGCTGGCCGCGGGCGGAGGATCTGCGCACCGGCGGCAGGGTCCAGACGCCGAACGGATGGTCTTTGCTGTCCTTGGGGTTGGCGTTGATCTCACTCGTGGCCGCGAGCCTGAAGCCGGCTTCCTGGGCCAACTGGACCACATAGGCCTGCTGCACATAGCCGTCGGCGGCGAGCACGTCGGGGACGTTTCCGGGATCGGCGCGGTGCTCCTCGACGCCCAGCGATCCGCCGGGCTTCAGCGCCGCGAAGGCGTCGCGGAAGGCCTTCTCGGCGATCCCGGCGGCCATCCAGTTGTGCAGGTTGCGCAGGAAGAGCACGAGGTCGGCGGAGCCGGCCGGCGCCACCGCACCGCCGGTGGGCCCGAAGGCGGTGACCTCCACCTTGCCGTAGAGCCGGGGCTTCTGGTCGAGCCGGCCGCGGAAGGCCTCCGCCACCTCGCGGCCCGCCGCGTCGGAGGGATCGGTGAGCTGCAGGTCGGCCGCATAGAGCTTGCCGCCGGTGGCCGCCAGGAAGGGCGCGAGGATGTCGGTGTACCAGCCGGCGCCGGGCCAGAACTCCACCACGGTCTGGCCGGGCTTCAGACCCCAGAAGGCCAGGCTCTGGGCGGGATGGCGCCAGGGGTCGCGCGCGCGGTCGGCGGGCAGCCGCCAGGCTCCGGCCACCGCGGCATCGATCGTCGTCGGCTTGTCGGGCGCCTCGGCGGCCTTCTTCGGCCCGCAGGCGGCGAGCGCAGCCGCGCTGAGCAAAGCTGAACGGCGGGAGAGAGTGAGCATAGGGCGCGCCATATCGATCACGTCACGCCCCCAAGCCCGACCCTTCCCCTGGAGTAGACCGCTGCGCCCGCGCGGTCAAAGCGCGTGGCCGCGACCGTTCGCGCAAGGCCTTGAACGGAAAAAAGCCCGCCCTACCTCATGACCCGAAGGCGCTGGATTTCCGGGCCTTCTGGAGGCGCGGGGCCAGTTCGGACCGCACCGCCATCCATGAACCGCAACCTTGCTTTGCAAGAAGGATGTGACCGCATGCGTACGATCGACTTCTCCCCCCTCTACCGCTCCGTCGTCGGCTTCGACCGCCTGGCCGGCCTGCTCGAAACCGCCACGGCCGAGACCGCCTCCAACGGCTATCCGCCCTACAACATCGAGCGCACCGACGAGAACGGCTACCGCGTCGATATCGCCGTCGCCGGCTTCCGGTCCGAGGAGCTCGAGATCGAGGTGAAGGAGAACCTCCTCACCGTCACCGGCCGCAAGGCCGCCAACGACGAGCCGCGCCGCTTCCTGCACCGCGGGCTTGCCGAGCGTAACTTCGAACGGCGATTCCAGCTGGCCGACTACGTCGTCGTGACCGACGCCAACCTGGCCGACGGCCTGCTCTCGATCTCGCTGAAGCGCGAGCTCCCGGAGGCGCTGAAGCCCCGCCGCATCGAGATCGGCACGGCCCAGCCGAGCCTGATCGAAGGCGAAAAGGCCGCCTGAGGATCGTAGAGGCCGCTCCCGTCCGCTCCCCCGGCTGGAGCCGCCTCCGATCCGATGCGGCCATCTCCCCTCGAGCGCGTGAGTTTGCTCGGGGAGGATCAAGGGCGGCGCGGAAACGCGTCGCCCTTTTTCGCGCCTGTTCCGCGGGAGTCTAGATGATGTCTTCGAGGCCGCGGGCGCCGTGGCGCAGGACCTCGGTGAAATCGGCCTGACGCAGCAGGGCGCCGGTGAAGTTGGCGCGGCTGAGGTCGGCCTCGATGAACAGCGCCTGGCGCAGGTCCGCGGCGGTGAGGTCGGCGTTCTTCAGTTCGGCGCGGGTCATGTCGGTCGGCAGGACGCGGTCGGCGCCCAGCAGCAGCGGTCCCATCTGGGCTTCCCGCAGGTCCGATCCGGAGAGCTTCGCGCCCACCAGCTTGGCGCCGCGCAGGTCGGCGCGACGCAGGTTGCAGTTGCGCAGGTCCGCGCCTTCCAGATGCGCGCCCTGGAGCTGCACGCCCTCCATGTCGAGGCCGTAGAACACGGCGCCCTTGCCGGAGAGCGCGGTGAGGTTGTAGCCGCGGACGGATTCCAGATTGCGCAGATCGGCGTTGTCGAACACGCTGGGCTTGCCCTGCTCGCCGCCGGTTTCGCACCAGCGGGCGTGGTCGCGGATCATGGTCTGATAGGGCAGGATGTCGGCGGCCTTGCCGGTGACCCGGTCGGTGAGCGCGCCGGCCATGTTGGCGTTCATGACGTTCCAGGAGGTGGTCCGCGCGCCCACCAGCACGGCGTCGCGCATGTCGGCGCCGGCAAGGTCGGCGCCCGAGAGGTCGGCGCCGGAGAGGTCCGCGCCCTTCAGCGAGCACTGCTTGAGATTGGCGCGCACGAGGCGGGCGTCCTTCAGCACCGCGTCGGTGAAGTCGGCTTTCACGGCGACGACGCCGGAAAGCTTGGAGCGCTCCAGGTTGGCGCCGATGAGCTTGGCGCCCTGCACGTCGCCCTGGCGCGGCGCGCCGCCGATTTCCATGCGCCGGTAGCCCAGCCGCGGATCGGCGGCGGCGAGCACGCCCTCGCGAAGGTCGGCCTCGAACAGGTCGGCGCCGGTCAGGTTGGCGTTGCGCAGGCAGGCCCCGCGCAGGTCGGCGCGGCGCAGCGAGGCGTCGGTGAGGTCCGCGTCCTGTAGGTCGGCGCCGAACAGGGTGGCGTTGTCGAGCCGCGCGCCACGCATCCTGCAGCCGGCCAGCACCGCGCCGGAGAAATCGGCGTCGCAGAGGTTCTTGCCGGCCAGGTTGAGGCCCGAAAGGTCCATCCAGGCGAAGACCGCGCGCGCGCCGCCGGGCTTCGACGAGAACAGCCGGTCGTGCTTGGCGCAGATGCGCTCAAGCTCGAGCTGGCTCAGGCGGCGATTGGTGTGGGCGGCGATGGATTCGGACATGTCGCGGGCGACGCTACGCGCCCGGGATTAACGGCCGCTTTCCAACGCCTTACGTGCGATAGCCGACGTAGAGCGCCGCGGCCTCGCCGGCGAGCAACCCCAGGTCGGTGCGAATGCCCGCCTCGCGCAACCTCAAGACGCCGCGGCCGGACGCCAGCGGCGAGGCGTCGGCGCTGGCCACCGCCACGCGCGCGACCCCCGCGGCGACCAGCAGCTCGGAGCACGACGGCGCGCCCGACGAGCGCTCGCCGCAGGGCTCCAGGGTGACATAGGCCGTGGCGTCCCGGGCCGCGGCCCCGGCGATCGCCAGCGCCTGTTCCTCCGCATGCGGCCGCCCGCCGGGCGCGGTGACCGCCTCGCCCAGCACGGCCCCGTCCTTGACGATCACGCAGCCCACCGACGGATTGTCGCCGGTCAGGCCGACGTTGCGCCGCGCCAGGCCGATCGCGCGCCGCATCCAGGCCGCGTCGTCCATCAGATGGGCAGTTTCTGGGCCCGCGCCCCGTCCAGATAGCGGGCCGCGGTGGGCTTCAGCGCCGCGTCCAGGTCGATGAGCAGCGGATTGCCGGTGGGGACCTCGATGTGGAGGATTTCCTCGGCGCTGAGGCTGAACAGCAGCTTGACGATGGCGCGCAGCGAATTGCCGTGGGCGGCGACCAGCAGGGTCTCGCCGGCCGCGAGGTGCGGAACGATGTCGCTCTCCCAGTAGGGCTGCACCCGTTCGAGCGTCGTCTCCAGGCTCTCGGTGTCGGGCAGGACCGCGCCGGCGTAGCGGCGGTCGCTGGAGAAATCGTACGCCCCGCCCGCGGCCAGCGGCGGCGGCGGCACGTCGTAGGAGCGGCGCCAGATCGTCACCTGCTCGGCGCCGTGCCTGGCGGCGGTCTCGGTCTTGTTGAGGCCGGTGAGGCCGCCGTAGTGGCGCTCGTTCAACCGCCAGTCCTTGGTCTCCGGCACGAAAGTCTGTTTCGCCGCCGCCAGCGCCAGCCAGGAGGTGCGGATCGCCCGCGTCAGCACCGAGGTGAAGCAGCGGTCGATGGCCAGGCCCTCGGCCGCGATCAGCTCGCCGCCCTTCTTCGCCTGGGCCTCGCCTTCCGGCGTCAGGTCGACGTCCACCCAGCCGGTGAAGCGGTCCTCGAGATTCCACTGGCTCTGGCCGTGGCGCAGCAGGATGAGCTTGGGCAAGGCGACGGGGCTCCTCTGGTGAGGGCCGTGGGTTAGCTTGCGCGCCGGCCAAGCGCAACGGATTGGTCCGTCGCGAGCGAACCGGCTATAGGACCCCGATGCTCGACCGCCTCTACCTGCCCGTCCTGGTCCTGATGGCGATCGCCGCCGTGGCGCTGGCGATGGTCTGGCCGCAGGGCCTCGGCGACCGCTCGCCCGATCCCTTCGGCTCCACGCCGGTGCAGCGCACACCCGCCGTGCAGGCGGCCATGCAGCGCGAGACCGAGGCCGCCCAGCGCCGGCTGACCCAGGCGCGCGACGCGGTCAGGGACCTGCAGTCGCAGGCCATCGCTCCCTCACAATGAACGATTTCGACGCGATCGCCGTGGGCCGCCGCGTGCTGGCCGTCGAGGCCGAGGGGCTGGCCCAGCTCTCGGCGGCGCTGGACGGCGCCTTCGGCGAGGCGGTGGAGGCGCTGTTCGCCGCCAAGGGCCGGATCGTCTGCACCGGCATCGGCAAATCCGGCCACATCGGGCGCAAGATCGCCGCCACCCTGGCCTCGACCGGCTCGGTGGCCATGTTCGTGCACGCCACCGAGGCCAGCCACGGCGACCTGGGCATGATCGGGACCGACGATGTGATCCTGGCGCTCTCCAAGACCGGCGAGACCCGCGAACTGGCCGACGTGATCGCCTACGCCAAGCGCTTCGCCATTCCGCTGATCGCGATCACTGCGGTCACCGATTCAGCGCTGGGCCGGGCCGCCGACATCGTGCTCCGGCTCCCCGACGCGCCGGAGGCCGCCGACGAGCTGAACGCGCCCACCACCTCGACCACCCTGCAGATGGCCCTGGGCGACGCGCTGGCCGTGGCGCTGCTGGAGCGGCGCGGGTTCAAGCCGCATCAGTTCGGCGTGCTGCACCCAGGCGGCAAGCTGGGCGCCATGCTGCGCACCGTGGGCGACCTGATGCACGGGGCGGACGAGCTGCCGCTGGTGGCCGCCGCGACGCCCATGCCGGACGCGCTGCTGGTGATGACCGAGAAGCGCTGGGGGATCGTCGGCGTCACCGACGCGGCCGGGACGCTGACCGGCGCCATCACCGACGGCGACCTGCGCCGCCACATCGAGGGCCTGCTCACCCACACCGCCGGCGAAGTGATGACGCCGGGCCCGAAGAAAACCGTGCCGCCCGCCATGCTGGCCTCGGAGGCGCTCGCCCTGATGAGCGACCCGGCCCCGGCGGTCACCGTTCTGTTCGTGGTGGATGGCGGAAAACCGGTCGGCATCCTTCATGTCCACGACATCCTGCGCGCCGGCGTCATGTAACCAGGCTCGGTCGTATAAGGTCGGGAACAATCTTTCTGTCACCTTCGGCGCCTATCACCAGACGCCCGCATCTCCGGAGTTCCGATGCTTTCCGTTCCGCGCGCCGACATCCTCGAAAACACCTGGGACTTCGAGACCCAGCCGCTGGTCAAGGCGACCGGCTTTCGCGAGTACGACGCGCGCTGGCTGTTCGGGCCGGAGATCAACCTGCTGGGCATCCAGGCCCTTGGGCTGGGGCTTGGCACCTACATGCACGAGCTCGGCCAGACCCGCATCGTGGTCGGCCACGACTACCGCTCCTATTCGCTGTCGATCAAACAGGCCCTGACGCTTGGCCTGATCGCGGCAGGCTGCGAGGTGGTCGATATCGGCCTCGCCACCTCGCCCATGGCCTATTTCGCCCAGTTCGACCTCGACGCGCCCTGCGTGGCCATGGTCACCGCCAGCCACAACGAGAACGGCTGGACCGGCGTCAAGATGGGCGCACAACGGCCCCTCACCTTCGGCCCCGACGAGATGGGCCGGCTGAAGGAGATCGTGCTGACCGGGACCTGGAAGCAGCGGCCGGGCGGCTCGCTGGCCCATGTCGCCGGCGTCGCCGAGCGCTACATCGCCGACGCCGCCAGCCGCGCCAGCATCCGGCGGCCGCTGAAGGTGGTCTGCGCCTGCGGCAACGGCACCGCCGGCGCCTTCGCCCCCGAGGCGCTGAAGCGCATGGGCGTGGCCGTGGTCTATGAGATGGACTGCAAGCTCGACTGGACCTTCCCCAAATACAATCCGAACCCGGAAGACAGCGTCATGCTGCACGCCATGTCCCAGGCCGTGCGCGAGTTCGGCGCGGACCTGGCGCTGGGCTTCGACGGCGACGGCGACCGCTGTGGCGTGGTCGACGACGAGGGCGAGGAGATCTTCGCCGACAAGATCGGCCTGATGCTCGCGCGCGACCTCTCGAGCCTGCACAAGGACGCGACCTTCGTCGTGGACGTGAAGTCCACCGGCCTCTTCGCCACCGACGAGGTGCTGAAGAAGAACGGGGCCAAGACGGTCTACTGGAAGACGGGCCATTCCTACATCAAGCGCAAGACCGCCGAGCTCGGCGCGCTGGCCGGCTTCGAGAAGTCCGGCCACTTCTTCTTCAATCCCCCGATCGGCCGCGGCTACGACGACGGCATCGTGGCGGCCGCCGCGATCCTGGCGATGATGGACCGCAATCCGGACAAGAAGCTTTCGGACCTGAAGAAGGCCCTGCCGGTCGCCTACACCTCGCTCACCATGAGCCCGCACGTGGCCGATGAGGTGAAGTACGGCCTGGTGGACAGCGTGGTCGCCGAATACACTGCGCTGCGAGACGCTGGCGGCAAGATCCTCGGGCGCCGGATCGTCGACCTGATCACCGTCAACGGCGTGCGCGTGGCGCTGGAAGACGGCTCCTGGGTGCTGGTCCGCGCCTCGTCCAACAAGCCGGAAATCGTCGTGGTGGTGGAATCGACCCAGAGCGAGGACGACATGCGCGCCCTCTTCCACGAAGAGGTGAAGCCGCGCCTGGCCAGGCGACCTGAGGTCGGCGCGTACAATCAAGAGATCTGAGGCGCCATTCTTGCTGCACCGCGGTAGGAATGTGCCGTCGTGAGGCGGCGCAACGGTTGTTTTGGCCTGAGCCGCGTGGTGAAAGGCTCGGGTACTCCAGGGGATAGTAGATGCACGTAGCGATGATCGGGACGGGCTATGTGGGGCTCGTCAGCGGCGCCTGTTTTGCCGATTTCGGGCACACGGTGACCTGCATCGACAAGGACGCCTCGAAGATCGAGCGCCTGAAAGCGGGCGGCATCCCGATCTACGAGCCGGGCCTGGACCTGCTGGTCGCCCAGAACGTCAAGGCCGGGCGGCTGTTCTTCTCCACCGATGCGGCCGAGGCCGTGAAGGACGCCGACGCGGTCTTCATCGGCGTGGGCACCCCCTCGCGTCGCGGCGACGGCTATGCGGACCTCTCCTACGTCTACGCCGCGGCCGAGGAGATCGCCGGCTACGTCGACGGCTTCACCGTGGTGGTCACCAAGTCCACCGTGCCCGTGGGCACCGGCGACGAGATCGAGGCGATCTTCAGGAAGGTGCGGCCGGACGCCGACGTGGCCGTGGTTTCGAATCCCGAGTTCCTGCGCGAAGGCGCGGCCATCGAGGACTTCAAGCGCCCCGACCGCGTGGTGGTGGGCACCGACGACGAGCGCGCCAAGGCCCTGATGCGCGAGATCTACCGGCCGCTCTATCTCAACGAGACGCCGATCCTGTTCACCAGCCGCCGCACCAGCGAGCTGATCAAATATTCGGCCAACGCCTTCCTGGCGCTGAAGATCACCTACATCAACGAGATGGCCGACCTCTGCGAGGCCGTCGGCGCCGACGTGCAGCAGGTGGCCCGCGGCATCGGCCTGGACGGCCGGATCGGCAACAAGTTCCTGAACGCCGGCCCCGGCTATGGCGGCTCCTGCTTCCCGAAGGACACCATCGCGCTGGTGCGCACGGCCCGCGACGCCGGCTCGCCCTGCGAGCTGGTCGAGACCACCGTGAAGGTCAACGACGAGCGCAAGCGGGCCATGGCGCGCAAGGTGCTGAAGGCGCTGGACGGCGACCTGAAGGACAAGACCGTCGGCGTGCTCGGCCTCACCTTCAAGCCCAACACCGACGACATGCGCGACTCGCCCTCGCTGGCGATCATCCCGGCCCTGCTGGACCGCGGCGCCAAGGTGCAGGCCTACGACCCCGAGGGCCACGAGGCCAAGGCGCTGCTCACCGGCGTGGACTTCAAGGAAGACCCCTACGAGGTCGCCACCGGCGCCGACGTGCTGGTGATCATCACCGAGTGGGACCAGTTCCGGGCGCTGGACCTCGACCGCATCAAGCTCTTGATGAAGAAGCCGGTGATGGTCGACCTGCGCAACATCTACAAGCCCGAAGACATGCGCGCGCGCGGCTTCGCCTACACCAGCGTGGGCCGCCCGGGGGCCTGAACGGCGGTGGGGAATCCAGGCTCTTCCACGTCAGCGAGGAGGCTGGGATCGCGCAGTTTGCGCCCCGGTTTTCGCCGTCGCCAGACTCAAGGGTCAAGGGTCAAGGGTCAAGGGTCAAGGGCGAGGTGGTCTGGGCGGTGGCGCAGAGCCACCTGATCAATTTTCTGACGCCCAGGGACTGTCCGCGAATGGCCCGGCTGAACGCCTGCCGGTTGCACATCTACCAGATGCCTGGCGAAACCTTCGAAGAGGCGTTGCCCGAGGCAGGCTACTGGATTTCGCGGTAGACGGTGACGCCGCTGGGCGTCGAGGTGCGAGGCGGCCTCTTGCAGGCGCTGAGCGCGGCCGGCGCCGAGGCTCGGATCCTCACGGATTTCTGGCCGCTCCGTGAGGCGGTGAAGGCGTCCAGCCTGCAGTTCTCGATCCTGCGCAAGCGAAACGCCCGGCCGAGGTCGTCAGAAGGCTGACGAGCTGAGCTGCAGGAGCAGCTGTCCGATCCAGAGCGCGCCGGCCCAGAAGACCAGGCCGAGCAGAGCCACGAACGCCAAGCAGGCCACGGAACTTGCGTTCCGCCCCAACGGGCGCGCCGCGCCGCCGAAAGCGAGGTTGCGAGCCAATGCTATCTCCCAAGTCTTTTCTTCAGCCGAGCCGGTCGAGCGGTTCGGATATTACGAGATTGTCACAATGCTCGGCGCTTGGATAGCGTTGCCTCCTGGAGGTTGAATCACGCCTTCAGACGCGCCTTTCCACGAGGGCGGCTCTGCAGAGCGGGGCCGTAGCGCGGGTTAGGCCGCCGCCTTCTTCACGGCGCCGACGATGTCCCGGACCACCTGGCTGACCAGCTTCTCGTCGTCGCCCTCGGCCATCACCCGGATCAGCGGTTCGGTGCCCGACGCGCGGACCAGCAGGCGGCCGGAGCCGTTCAGGCGTTCCTCGGCATTGGCGATGGAGGCCATGACGGCCGCATCCTCCAGCGGCTTGCCGCCGCCGAACCGGACGTTCTCCAGCTTCTGCGGCACTGGGTCGAACTGGCGGGCCAGCGCGCTCATCGGCTTGTCGGTCTCCTTGAGCACGGCCAACACCTGCAGCGCGGCCAGAAGGCCATCGCCGGTCGTGGAGAAATCCGAGAGGATGATGTGGCCGGACTGTTCCCCCCCCAGGTTGAAGTCGCCCTGGCGCATGCGGGCCATCACCGCGCGGTCGCCCACCGGCGTGCGTTCCAGCTTGAGCTTGCGCGCGGCCAGGAACCGCTCCAGCCCGAGGTTGGACATCACCGTCGCCACCACGCCGCCGCCGCGCAGCTTCTCGCGCCGCGCCCAGTCGTCGGCGATCAGCGCCATGATCTGGTCGCCGTCGACGACCTGGCCCTTCTCGTCGCAGATCACCAGCCGGTCGGCGTCACCGTCCAGCGCGATGCCGATGTCGGCGCGGTAATCCTTGACCGCCTTGGCCATGGCCTCGGGATGGGTGGAGCCACACTCCTCGTTGATGTTGGTCCCGTTGGGCTCGACGCCCACCTTCACCACCTCCGCCCCCAGCTCGTAGAGCACGACGGGGGCGACCTTGTAGGCGGCGCCGTTGGCGCAATCGATGACCACGCGCAGGCCCGAGAGGCTGAGGCGGCGCGGGAAGGTCGCCTTGGCGATCTCCACATAGCGGGCCTGGCTGTCGTCGACCCGGGCCACGCGGCCAAGCGCCGTCGGCGGCGCCAAGCCGACGGCCAGGCCCTGGTCCATCAGCGCCTCGATCTCCAGCTCGCGCTCGTCGGAGAGCTTGTAGCCGTCGGGGCCGAACAGCTTGATGCCATTGTCGACATAGGCATTGTGCGAGGCTGAGATCACCACGCCCAGGTCGGCGCGCAGCGAGCGGGTCATCATGGCCACGCCGGGCGTGGGCATCGGCCCCAAGAGGCGCACGTCCATGCCGACACTGGTGAAGCCCGCCACCAGGGCGGGCTCGATCATGTAGCCGGAGAGCCGGGTGTCCTTGCCGATCACCACCAGATGGCGGCGGTCGTCCTTGGACATGAAGATCTTGCCGGCCGCCATGCCGACCCGCAGGGCCACCTCGGCGGTCATGGGGAAGCTGTTGGCCTCGCCGCGGATGCCGTCGGTCCCAAAATAGGCGCGTTTGCTCATCAATCGCTCTCGAAACGATCCGAAACCCAGATTTAGTCGACGCACCTGCGACGAATGGTAAAGCCGCTATCGAGCGCGCCGGATCGACGCGAAGCACTATCACAAAGGACGCCAATCCCCATGTGCGGCATTATCGGGATCGTCGGAACCTCGCCGGTCGCCGGGCGTCTGATCGAAAGCCTGAAGCGGCTGGAGTATCGCGGCTACGACTCCGCCGGCATCGCCGCCCAGGTGGACGGGAAGCTGCAGCGCCGGCGCGCGCCGGGCAAGCTGCGCGAGCTGGAGGCCGTGGTCGCCGCCAAGCCGCTGATCGCCGAGACCGGCATCGGCCACACCCGCTGGGCCACCCACGGCGCGCCCACCGAGCGCAACGCCCACCCGCACATCGCCGGCCGCGTGGCCGTCGTCCACAACGGCATCATCGAGAACTTCGCCGAGCTGAAGACCGAGCTGCAGGCCAAGGGCCGGGTGTTTTCCAGCGACACCGACACCGAGGTGGTGGCCCACCTGCTCGACGAGGCGCTGAACGAGGGCCTGGCCCCGCTCGCCGCCTTCAAGGCCACCCTCGACAAACTGCGCGGGGCCTATGCGCTGGCCGTCCTCGTCGGCGGCGAACGCGAGGTGATCCTGGGCGCGCGCAAGGGCCCGCCGCTGGCCGTGGGCTATGGCGACGGCGAGATGTTCATCGGCTCCGACGGCCTGGCGCTCGGGCCCTTCACCAACCGGGTCGCCTACCTCGACGACGGCGACTATGTGGTCATCGACCACCTCTCGGCGAAGATCTTCGACGAGGCGGGGCTGCCCGCCGACCGACCGATCAAGACGCTCGCCGCCTCCGCCGCGGTCATGGAGAAGGGCAACTACCGCCACTTCATGGAGAAGGAGATCCACGACCAGCCCGAGGGCTGCCAGCGCACCATCGCGGCCTATGTGGACACTCTGGCCGAACGCACCGCCATTCCCGGCGGGATCGACTTCGCGAGCCTGGAGCGCATCCAGATCGTCGGCTGCGGCACGGCCTATCTCGCGGGCCTGCTGGGCAAGTACCTGATCGAGCAGCTGGCCGACCTGCCGGTGGACGTCGAGGTCGCCTCGGAGTTCCGCTACCGCGAGCCGGCGCTGAACTCACGCTCGCTGGCCATCGCCATCTCCCAGTCGGGCGAGACCGCCGACACCCTGGCGGCGCTGCGATACTGCCAGGCCAAGGGCATGAAGAGCGCCGCCCTGGTGAACACGGTGGAATCGACCATCGCCCGCGAGGCCGACGTGATCTGGCCTATCCACTGCGGGCCGGAGATCGGCGTCGCCTCCACCAAGGCCTTCACCGCCCAGGTGAGCCTGCTGACCACGCTCGCCGTCGCCGCCGCCCGGGCGCGCGGCAGGATCGACGCGGCCGAGGAGCAGCGGCTGGTCCGCGTGCTGCTGGAGGCGCCGCGCCTGATGGCGGAATCCATCAATCTTGAGGAGGCCGTGCGCCTGGTGGCCGTCGAGGTCGCCAAGGCCCGCGACGTGCTCTTCCTCGGCCGCGGCCCGATGTACCCCCTGGCCCTGGAAGGCGCGCTGAAGCTTAAGGAGATCAGCTACATCCATGCCGAGGGCTACGCCGCCGGTGAGCTGAAGCACGGGCCCATCGCGCTGGTCGACGAGGCGACCCCGATCGTCATCCTGGCCCCCTTCGACAGCTATTTCGAGAAGTCGGCCTCGAACATGAGCGAGGTGATGGCCAGAGGCGGCCAGGTGGTGTTCATCACCGATCCCGAGGGCGAGCGGCACGCCCCGGCCGGCGCCCGGGTGGTGGTGACCGCCCCCAGGTGCGACCCCCTGATCGCGCCGTTGGTGATGTCGGCGCCGATCCAGCTCCTGGCCTATCACGTGGCCGTCCAGAAGGGCGCGGACGTGGACCAGCCGCGCAACCTGGCGAAGTCCGTCACCGTCGAATGATCCGTCCCGCAGGGGAGGGGGACCGCGAAGCGGTGGAGGGGTTTGCAGCCCACTCCGTCGTCCGCCGGGGGTTTCAACCCCTCAGTCAGCTTTGCTGACGGCTTCCCCTGAGGGGAGCATCCAAAAGCAAACGGCCGCCCCGTGAGGGGCGGCCGCGCTCAGTCTGACTGTGAAGTCAGGCTTACTTCTTTTCCGGAGCAGCGGCCATGGCGGCGGCCGGAGCAGCGGCTTCGGCAGCGGCCGGAGCAGCGGCTTCAGCGGCGGCCGGAGCAGCGGCTTCAGCAGCGGCCGGAGCAGCGGCTTCAGCAG
>Ga0307517_10001942_pt1 | contig 33781 bp, 41 predicted proteins | sample 23_EM_MG_FD_194515 | JGI IMG/M metagenome (GOLD analysis project Ga0307517, IMG submission 194515) | Populus trichocarpa ectomycorrhiza microbial communities from riparian zone in the Pacific Northwest, United States - 23_EM | ecosystem: Host-associated > Plants > Roots > Unclassified | place... | reverse complement strand
GCATGGATATTGAGATTTTCCATTTCCATCAAGAATTTGGCGACATCACCGTGATATTTGACTAATCCCATTTCTCGTAGGGATTTTTCCGCTTCATGGGTGGGTCCGAAGCGTCGCAGGACTTGTGCTGCGAAAACATGCCAGAACTCGTATCCTTCTTGTCTCGTATAACCTATTTCCCCGGTCATTTGTCGTCGGTAGGTTAACACAAACGGCGCGACTTCTTTCCCATCCATTCGGCTTATGGCGTATCGGATTCGTTGTGCCTCGTCCTCCCACTGCCAGCTGTTTCGACCAAAATAATCCGTACATGTCATTAGCCACATGCGTATATCTTAGTGCTTCTCGTTTCGAAACATGGCAGGGGGTTCCGCTGGGACTCTTGTCCGTTGTCCCAGGGCGTTGGCCATGACCCGTGAGAACAGGTTAAACTGTTTGTCGTTTTCGGCGTCATAGTCGTTTTCTTCTAGTTGGGGTGCGGGTCTCTCGTCCCGTCTTCCCTTCCTTCTTTCATCTGGCTTTCTTCCAGATCCTTCTCCATCATCATCGGGGTCTCCTCCCCCGCCTCCACCTGGAGCTCCTGCTGCTCCGTGTCGTGGTGGTGGTGGTGGCCGTCCTCCACCTGCCCCTGACGCCTCCGGTGTCGGATCTGACACCTCCCCTTTCACTTGCCTTGTCCCATTAATTGTTCCACCAGAGCCTTAAGCACCGCGATCTCACCATCTTGGGCTTCTCTAGACTCCTGTTGGTTACGTAACTCGTCTCTCACAAGATTAATACTCATCTCGTGATTTGCCAGCTCCCGTTTGTGTTGTTCGGTTATCCGAACAATCTCCTGATCGAGGAGTAGGTCCCGGTGCATGGATTGTTCACCAGTTCCTTGCACCGCTTCGTGGAGATGGGAGGTGACAGCCTCATGTCTGGTCTGTCGCTCATCTGTTTCACCAAGTCGCTCGGCGACTTGAGTGGCGAAGCTTTCCTGGACCTTTTGAGATTCCAAGTCCAACAGGCGGACTTGTTCCTCTACTCGGGCGAGCTCTCGACCAACTATCTGGGTACCGGATTTTGACTTGTTTTTTACGGTGACCAGTTCTTGGGCCATCAACAATATGTTGGTCGGGAGGGAACCAAATGCCAGATGTTCTCTATCTTGGCTGACGGTGAGCGTTGGGTCAAATCGGCCGAGGATCTGCTCTAATCTGTGGATCCAGACGGCCATGAGGGGTTCGCCTGTGGGTTCAGGCGTCCGGCGACTTCCTGGGCGTCGTCCCTTTCCATATTTCTCTAGAAAGCCTAAGCCAACAGGGGAACGGGGTGTCCGATCCGCCGAATGCGATCGGACCAGGTGGGTGACGGTGGTTTCTACGCTTGGAGCTTGAACGGAGGAGAGCTCATCCCCTCCTTCGCTTCCTTCACGTCCTTCAGGCCGTTCTCCTCCTTGCCACTCCATGGCTTCAGGAGCTTTGGGGTCAGAAGACATTTCTTTCGACTTCTATAAGGAAACTAATCTTTTGTTTCCTCCCCAGACTATCGGTATCTCAAAACACTGACTTGAGTGTTTTTGTGTCGCTGGGTACTGGGTGTACCAAATGGAGCCTGATTTCTCCGAGGGGGTGTGGTAGGCAAAGTTTTCACCGTACTGGTATTGGTATAGCGCGGTTATATCTTCGAGGGTAATGGTGTTTTCTCGGTTTATCCACCAGAAATAACTTTCGTGGTAGGGGTCTAGAGTCCCTAATTCGGGTGTAGGAGTGAGGACTTCGTCTATTGAGATAGTCCTTAGGGGTCTTGGTTCGAAAGGTTTTTTGGGTTTGGGAGTATGAGTGTCTTTGCCAAACATTCGTCTCGGTAACGATGAGAAGTATCAATATACTGTGAGGTGGTAGCTTCGGCGTGAGGTATTCCGACAGCTAGGACCTTGATCGCAATTAGATCGGAGAACTCGTTAAGAAGACACGAGTAATGTAGGCTAGATATAATGGTTTGCTTCGGTATAAATCGTCGAAGTATTGATAATGATATAAAAGTGTAGAATAACATATTATATTGATAAGATCTCTTCTCCGTGCTTCTTGTTTTTAATAGCAGCGAAGATGCTTCGATATTTATATTCCGCGTCTGAGCAATCGCGGTATATATGCTAACTCTATACTAACTAAGTACCTTGCCCGCAACTCTGCGAACTTCACCTAAGTGCGAACACTCGTAGACGCTGAAAACTCACTACCACACCTCTTGCTCCCATGGTCAACTTATCGGTCTGCGCTAAGCATTATTCCTGATGGTGTGGAGACCACGTCAGGTGTCAGCTCATCCGTTTATCCGTTGACTACTGTGGTTACGAATTATCTTGCCCTCGTGCTCGTCGAGGGTAGTGTTAACTCGCTGGACAGAAGATGGCCATTCTTCTTTGGTTGGTTCAGTCGAGAATTCGGTATGCGACTGCATCTCGTATTCTGGTCTTCCGTCATTACACAACTTGTCCTCGGGATCGTACCTATAGGCATTTTTCCTCGGACTCCATCTTTTACCAACTTGTCCTCCGTGGATTCACCCGATCCACTTACTGGGCATAGTTACCGCCTTCATACTCTACACGACTTTGTAAGTACGAGGGGACTAACTTTCGTGCGAAACGTCCCGTTACCTATGACCTGACCTTGCGACTGTCTGTCTTCAAGCGTCTGTAACCTTATGCGCCGTCGTCCGACTCACCTGCTTCCACTTGCATATGGTGCCCGGAGGTCTCCCCTCATATATCCTGCGAGCAGGATCCGGTCGGACGGACGGCCGCGACGTATAAGGTGTTATAAGATGTGTTCCATCGATAGTGGGCTTTGGTGTTGGGACGCAACTACGCAGGCGGCCAGTGATGATGCGCCGCCCCAACGCCGGGGCTGGAGAGGGGTGTTATCTTTTTTCTTCGAAGTTCGTGTGCGTGAAGGTAGGGTAACCTTGCCCTGTAAATCCTTACGGGGAGTCCGTGCGCCTAACACGATCCACTTACTGGGCATGGGTTACCGCCTTCATAGTCTACCCGTCTTTGTAGGTAGGTGGGGACTAACCTTCATGCAAAGCGTCTCGTTACCTCTGACCGCCTCTTCGAACTCTCGGTCTTCAAGTGTCTGTAACCTTATGTGACATCGCCCGATTCACCTGCCTTCACAGGCATAAGGTGCCGAAAGGCCTCCCCTCATCGACCCTGCGAACAGGATCCGGTCGGATGGCCGGCCGCGACATATACGGTGTTATAAGATGTGTTCCATTGAGAGTGGCCTTTGGTGTTGGGACACCACTACCCAGGCGGCCAGTGATAAGGCCCCGTCCCAACGCCGGGGCTGGAGCGGGGTGTTATCTTTTTCCTTCGAAGTTCGTGTGCGTCAACGTAGGGTAACCTTGCGCTGTAAATCCTCACGGGGACTCCGTGCGGCTAACATGAGCTCCCCTCTTCGAAGTGTTCTTCCCGAATACACTATGTCTATTTATACAATCTATTTCCCATCTCGAGCTCCATATAATAGGGGTAAAATCCACCGACGTTTACATGTCCACCGATGGAAAACATTTCTTATGTCACTCGACCTGTCACTGACCCGGCATGTCCGCATTCCCTCTTTGAAACCTTTCCACCTCTTCCTGCGCGTTCTTCATACGTTCGGGTGGCTCCCCAGTATTCTCATCCTCCGGGCAGCCTTGCCACTTCACAAAATACCGCAGCTCCTTCATCGGCTTCTTCTTTCCTCGAACCTGTCGCCTGTAGGAAATGATCTCGCTCTTGACTATCCTTTCTACTTTCCATTCTAAATCTCCCTCCATGTCTTCGGGATCTCGTGGGGGTTGTCCACGACTTGGTTGGTCCGAGCCTCGGTAAGGTTCCAACAGCGAAACATGAAATACGAGATGAATTTTACACAGTGGCGATATTTCCAACCTCTATGCCCGACTTCTTTTTTTCTCTAAGATTTTGAAAGGGCCATACAGTTTGGGACTTAGCTTCTTCGATGGTCATTTGGTACGTATGTTCTTTGTATTCAACATTACCAAGTCGCCGACCTCGAAGCTAGGTTGTTCCGTTGCCTTCCGGTCGTAATATCTTTTCATCAATTCCCCGGTATTTTTTGCGTGTGTTTCGCCTGTCGATGTATGTCCTGCATCCACTGAGCATACATTGTCACCCCGGGGTTATGAGCTTCTCTTTCTTTCATCCATTCCGTCTGTGGATGAAAGCCATAGTTGGCGAAGAATAGGGTCATCTTGTGTGCGTTGGTAGCCGAGTTGTTGTAGGCATGTTCTGCTAACAGCAATAGTTGATACCAGTCGTTTTGATCATAATTGACAAATGTTCGTAAGTAACCTTCCAGCACTTGGTTGGTTCTCTCTGTTTGTCCGTCCCTTTGAGGGTGGTACGCCGTTGACATGCGTCTTTTAACTCCTAGCATTTTGCACAATGATGCTCAGAATTCGCCAGGAAGCTTCACGTCCATATCCGATATAATCTCGGACGGTAATCCGTGAAGTTTCCAGACTTCCCGAAGGAAGGTATCCGGAACATCCTTTGCCGGCGCATTTTCGTGGAGGCCGATAAAATGAGCCTTCTTGGTGTACCGGTCTACTACTACCATGATCTGGGTCTTGCCCGCGATTCCGGTAATTGTGTGATGAAGTCCGTCGATATAGAGGACCAGGCGGCATAGGGTACTTCTAAAGGTTGAAGTAATCCATACTTAGCATGCCGTGGGGATTTACTGTATTGACATTTGTCGCCGGATCGTACATAATCTCTGATCCACTTTCCGAGTCTTTCCAGTAAAAGTCTCTTGTTACTATCTCAATCGTCTTTTCCTGTCCGAAGGGCACCGCTACTAAGGAGTCGTGACAGCCTTGGGCTATCCTGGTTTGAAGGACTTCGTTCTCGGGGATGTACAAACGATTTTTGTAATATAGTAACCCGTCCTTTTCTATCCGTTTGTCCACGATCTTTTTTCCGCCTTCTCTTAACATAACCAATTCACAGCCTCGGTCCTGCCACTTCTCCTCCTCGTTTCCAGCCATCCTAACCGTGGCTAGAAATAGTCGTTCATTGTTCGCGTCAGGGCTGCATTGACGTGAGCGCTTGATAACATTTTTCTTGCTTTCGTCAACGGAGGGTGATAGCCGATATCCGCCGCGCTAAGGAGTTCGTTATTGTCTGTGTCTGCATGAAGGAGGCATATTTTGACTCCTTCTTCTTTAGCCGTGATGGACCGCTTGGGGTTTAGATCACTTCACCCAAAACCCGATTTGCCTCGCTCGGTTGTCTCTAGGTCGTCTACCTCCAGGGCGTCGGCATTGGCAACCTTTTCTATTATGAGTTGCACTGTTAGGTGGTAGCTTCGGCGTGAGGTATTCCGACAGCTAAGACCTTAATCGTGATTATATCGGAGAACTCGTTAAGAAGACACGAGTAATGTAGGCTAGATATAATGGTTTGCTTCGATATAGGTCGTCGAAGTATTGGTAACGATATATAAGTGTAGAATAACTTATTATATTGATAAGATCTCTTCTCCGTGGTTGTTGTGTCTAATAGCCGCGAAGATGCTTCGATATTTATATTCCGCGTCTGAGCAATCGCGGTATACATGCTAACTCTATACTAACTAAGTACCTTGCCGGCAATTCTGCGAACAGCACCTGAGTGCGAACACTCGTAGACCCTGAAAACTCTCTCCCACACCTCTTGCTCCCATAGCCAACTTATCGCTCTGCGCTTCCATTATTCCTGATGGTGTGGAGACCACGTCAGGTGTCAGCTCATCCGTTTATCCATTGACAACAGTGGTTACGAATTATCTTGCCCTCGTGCTCGTCGAATGTAGTCTAACTCGCTGGACAGAAGATGGCCATTCTTCTTTGGTTGGTTCCGTCGAGAATTCGGTATGCAACTGCATCTCGTATTCTTGTTTTCCGGCATTACACGCCTTGTCCTCGGGATCGTACCTATAGGCATTTTCCCTCGGACTCCATCTTTTACCAACTTGTCCTCTGTGGATTCACCCGATCCACTTACTGGGCATAGTTACCGCCTTCATACTCTACATGACTTTGTAGGTAAGAGGGGACTAACTTTCGTGCGAAACGTCCTGTTACCTTCGACCCGCTCTTCCGACTGCCTCTCTTCAAGTGTCTGTAACCTTATGCGCCGTCGTCCGATTCACCTGCTTCCACCTGCATAAGGTGCCCGAAGGTCTCCCCTCATATATCCTGCGAACAGGATCAGGTCGGACGGACGGCCGCGACGTATACGGTGTTATAAGATGTGTTCCATTGATAGTGGTCTTTGGTGTTGGGACGCAACTACCCAGGCGGCCAGTGATGACGCACCGTCCCAACGCCGGGGCTGGAGGGGGGTGTTATCTTTTTCCTTCGAAGTTCGTATGCGCCAAGGTAGGGTAACCTTGCCGTGTAAATCCTTACGGGGAGTCCGTGCGCCTAACATGCGCTATCCGATCTCCTGCCTTGAATACGCAGTCTCCCTTTCCATGATTACGAAGTATAACCTTAACTTCCCCTGTGTAATCCGCATCTATTACACCACGGCCCACTGCTATGCCGATTTTGCTAGCTATACCACTTCTTGCGGCTAGCCTTCCATAAGTCCCTTCCGGCACTCCTATCGCAATACGTGTTTCTACCATTGTCTGTCCCTTTGCTGGTACCAGTCCGTCTGTCAGGGCATAGATGTCCTGACCAGCCGCAAACCTTGATCCTTTTGTTGGGATTATTGCCTTGTCCGAAAGCTTCATTATTCGGAGGCTTGTTCGTTCGTGTTTTTGTGGGAGGGGGGCCGTCTCCGCGCTTCGCTTTTGATGAATGACCGAAATTTGAAAATCTTCCTCTTTCAAAACTGACTGTTCGCTATGACGACCTCCCTCGTCAGGACGGTACTCCGGCCGTCTGCTTAACGCGTCGGGTTTCCTACCCCTACTTCCCGGTCGATAGACTATTTTGAAGTTATAATTTGTCAACTCCTGTGCCTATCGAGTCTTCCGCTGGTTCCAGACTTTTTTGTTCAAAAAGGACTGTAGATTTTGATGGTTGGTGTATACCGTCACGGGCTCTTCTTCTCACCATAGATATCTTTTCCATTCTTTGAACGCTTCCATTATTGCGAGTAGTTCTTTGTCATCTATCTCGTAATTCCTTTCAGCACTACTTAATTTACGATAATGGTAAGCTACTGGGTGAAGCCGTCTCCCTTGGTACTGAGATAGTACGCATCCAAGCGCAAAGTCGCTTGCGTCCGTCTCAACCACCGTCTTTCTTCCGTGGTCCAAATGCGATAAAATTGGTGCCGTTGTAAACCTCTTTTTCAAGTCCTCAAACGCCTCCTCCTGCTCTCTCCCCCAGTGAAAATCTTTTGGGTTTTCTTTCAACGTTTCGGTTATTGGCTTGCAAACTTTCGAAAAACCTTTGATGAACCGACAATAGAAGTTTGCGAATCCAACGAAGATTTAAACTTCTTTAGCCGATCTCGGATGTGCCCAATTTTGAACCCTTTTCACTTTCCTATCACGAATGGTGACGCTGCTCGTCTTGACAATGTATCCTAGGAATTCGACTTCTTCGTGATGAAATACCGACTTCTTCAATGAGACTGCTACGTCATGTTGCTCCAGTCGGTCAAGGACGTTCTTGACTAACATAGTATGGTCTTCCACATTTTCGGAGTATATCAGGATATCGTCCAAATAGACGACTACTCCGTGGTCCAAGAATTCCCTCAGGATTTTGTTCATCATTGTCTGAAACGCCGCGGGGGCGTTGCCAAGCCAGAAAGGCACGTCCTTGTATTCGTACTGTCCGTATCGTGTACGAAAGGCTGTCTTGTGTTCATCGCCTTTCCTCATTCGAATGAGATGGTATCTATCTTTTAGATCGAGCTTCGTAAATACCTTTGCGCCTGCCACGCAATCTCGTAATTCATCCATTAGTGGTAAGGGGTATTTGTTCAGGATCGTTAGTTTATTGAGGTTCCTATAATCTACTAGCCGGAGACTTCTATCAGGTTTCGGAACGAAGAGGATCAGAGCACTGTAACGGGATTCGCTGTCAGCTATTTTTCCCTCAGCCATCATTTTCATGAGGTACATATCCAGCTCGTTCAACTGGTGTGCCGATATTGGATAAATCGGACCCCATGGGGCCTCGGCCCCTTCTTTAAAGTTGATGGCGTGATCGAAAGTCCTTCGAAGCGCCAACATCTTAGCCTTTTTCTCTCCAAACGCTCCTTATACTACCAATAGGGTTTTGGCAGCGACTCCAACTGTACTCCCCCTTCTTCCTCTCGTTCTATCTGTCCCACATACTGTGCTTCCACATCGTAAGCCACAGTTTCATCCCATGCAAACTTATCCGCCACTGCTTCATCTTCTATGTGAGCGTGACACCTTGTTTCTTCAATGGCCCATTGCCTTGTGTCAGCTATATTTTTGAGGGGGTGTTTGTTATGCCACCACCCAAAGGGTATGATTAAATGATATCATCCTGCGTTTGCAATTTCACAGGATATCAGGCTTCGGTGGCCGTTGGCACTGATTTCGAGGAGAATAGGATGCGTGAGAATATTCCTCCAGTAGGTGCGGTTTCGCCATCGAAGGTGATGATTTTTAACCGTGAATCCCTAGCTTCGGTCGGGATTTCGAGCGGTCTTGCGGTGTTTTGGTTCATGAGAAAGATATTTGAACCGGAATCTAAGAGTACGCTTATCACGTGTTTTCGTCCTTTTAATTCAATAAACGCCATCCGTTCTGGGCAGGGGTAATGATTATGTTTTTAACGGCTCTTGAGCATTCGCTCTGGGTTTGATGAAATCTCTTCATCGGCGTGGTTACAAATAGCGTGGGGGTTTGTTACCGGGCCTGCGCAGTTTCGGCTCTTAAAGCCTCCTCAGACAAACTTTTACAATAAGTGGCTTAATATTTTGATATCGGGCAGCCCACTACTAGCGGTCTTTACCTCCTGCCAAGCAGTTCCCATATCACAGGAGTGGTGGTTCACTAGAGTACCTCTCGAGTTCGCGACTAGGATGCGCTGTCCTTTACCGTCGACTTATCCCTCATATGAGACGGTGCCTTGCGACGAGACCAGCGTACCTCCGCCTTCGAGTTTGGTCTCACTCACGAGACCCCCTCCGACATCATTCATCACGCATGAACCATTTGCCCAATAGAGGCGCCCCCAGATTCTATTTGCCCGGCCATTTTACCAGTAGAGAAAGTCAGGTTACCCTCGATTTTGACTCTCCTTGGTGTGTCATGCAACTCAAGTCCCGTTCTGAGGAATGATAGTCTTCTCTTTCCCTTTTAGTCTCGTCGAGCGCCTTCTTGAATTGTAATTTTTTATGACTCCCGTGGTAAGCACGGACTACCCATTTTTGGACGTAAAATGGCAACCGCTATCTTTTGGTCTTTTAGCCTTTGGGTGGGATATCGTCACCGACTACGCCGCAGGTCTTTCGATTCGAGGCGGCAACCTCACTACCCAAACACCGTTGTTGTCGGTACCTGGATGACCTTTTATAAAATGTCGTCATCTTCAAAGGCCCAAGCCGGGGGCCTTTGCACCGCTCGCTTCGCGCTTTCTCTCTGGCCATCAACGGCCACAGTGGCTACCTGGGGGCGTCGTTTCGGTGCGAATGCGGACTGTCGCCTGGGCTTCGATTGCCCTCGAGATATAGCCGACACTTGTATTGGTTTTCGACACTATTTCCAAGTCTGGTTATTCATTCCGCATCGCGTGCATTCATTGTCAGATGTGCGTTTATCGACAACCTTTTGATCGACGCCCTGGTGAGCTTCTGCCCACACCTTGTGTCTAACCTCCCCCGCCGGTGCCACCCACCCTTCCTTTTTCAGCTTTCTCTCCCCAGCCTTCTTTTTCTGGTAGTCGGACTTCTCCTTAGTCGTGTATTGCTTTTTTATACCCTTTGCGGGGACCATTGCCTTCGAATCCTTGAACCTTCTTTTCTCGCCTCCGGTGGCGCTGGAGGGACCGCCCCCTCGAAGATCCTTTCATTCTTTGAAATCTTCTTCTGCTCCGGTTACGGTCCTGACTGCTTCCAACCATTCCCCATCGTCAACATATTCTATGTGTGCGAGTCGTCGTAATGCTTCGACAGGGAGTTCGTCTTCAATCATTTTCCTTCAACCTATCCCAGTGACTCTTGCATCGATATTTCAATTTTCCATCTCCATCCAGAATTTGGCGACATCAACGCGATATTTGACCGATCCCATTTCTCGTAGGGATTTTTCCTCTTCATGGGTGGGTCCGAAACAGCGCAGGGCTTGTTCTTCAAAGACATGCCAGAACTTGTATCCTTCTTGTCTCCTATAACCTATTTCTCCGGTCATTTGTTGTCGGTAGGTTAACGCAAACGGTGCGACTTCGTTCCCATCCATTCGGCTTATGGCGTATCGGATTCGTTGTGCCTCATTGTCCCATTGCCAACTGTTTCAACCAAAATAATCCGTACATGTTAATAGCCACATAGGTATATCTTGGTGTTTCTCATTTCGAAACATGGCAGGGAGTTCTGCTGGGACTCTCGTTCGTTGTCCAAAGCCCTTGGCAATGACCCGTGAGAACAGGTTCAACTTTTCATCGTTTTCGGGGTCTCATAGTTGTCTTCTTCTGGCTGGGGCGCGGGTCTCTCGTTGCGTCTTCCTTTTCTACTCTCATCTGGCTTCCTTCCAGCTCCTTCTCCCTCATCATCGGAGTCTCCTCCCCGCCTCGCCCTGGACCGACTGTCGCTCCGTGCCGTGGTGGTGGTGGTGGTCTTCCACCCCCCACCCCTGAAGCCTCTGGTGTCGGATCTGACACCTTGCCCTTTCCCTTGACCTGCCCCATCGACTGTTCCACCAGAGCTTTAAGCACCGCGATCTCACCATCTTGGGCTTCTCGATACTCCTGGTGGTGTCGTAGTCCATCTCGCACAAGATTACTACTTATCTTGTGATTTGCCAGCTCCCGTTTGTGTTGCTCGTTTATCCGAACGATCTCCTGGTCCAGGAGTATGTACTGATGCATGGACTGTTCGCCAGTCCCTTGCACGGCTTCGTGGAGATGTGAGGTTATAGCCTCGTGTCTGGCTTGTCTTTGGTCTGTCTCCCCCAGTCGTTCCACGACCTGTGTTGCGAAGCTTTCCTGGACCTTTTGAGACTCCAAGTTCAAAAGTCGTACTTGTTCATCTATTCGGGCGAGTTCCCGACCGACTATCTGGACCCCGGATTTCACCTGATTTTTGACGGTTACCAGTTCTTGGGCCATGAACAGTATGTCGGTCGGTAGGGAACTAAATGCAAGATGTTGCCTATGTTGACTAACAGTGAGCTTTGGGTCGAATCGGCATACGATTTGTTCTACTCTCCAAATTCGGATGGCCATGAGGGATTCGGTTGTCGGTTCTGGCGTTCGGCGACCCCTTCTCCGCGGTGGCCCATATTTGGCTAGAAAGCCTAGTCTGACAAGGGATCGCGGCGTACGGTCGGCTGAGTGTGACTGGGCTAGGTGGGTGACGGTTGTCCCCACACTTGGGGCTGCGGTGGAGGAGAGCGCATCTCCGTCTTTGTTTCCTTCCTCCCCTCCTTGCCATTCCATCACTTCCCGAGCTTTGGGGTCTGAAGCCATTTTTTCGATTTCTTAATGGGAAACTTATCTTTTGTTTCCTCCCTAAAGTATCGGTATCTCAAAACACGGACTTGAGTGTTGGTTGCTTTCCGGGTACTGCGTGTACCAAATGGAGTTTGATTTCTCCGATTGGGTTTTGTAGGTAAAGTTTTCACCGTACTGTGATTGGTAGAGTGCGGCTATGTCTTCCAGTGTGACAGTGTTTTCTGGGTTTGTCCACCAGAAATAAGAGTCGTAGTAGGGCTCTTGGGTCCCTAACTCGGGTATAGGGGTGAGGGCTTCGTCTATTCAGATAGTCCTCAAGTGTCTTGGTTCGAAAGGTTGTTTAAGTTTGTGAGTATTAGTGTCTCTGCCAAACATTCGTCTCGGTAACAATGAAAAGTATCAATATACTGTTAGGTGGTAGCTTCGGCGTGAGGTATTATGACGGCTAGGACCTTAATGATAATTATATCAATGAACTCGTTAAGAAGACACGAGTAATGTAGGCTAGATATAATAATTTACCTGGGTATAGATACTCGAAGTATAGTTAACGAGATAAAAGTGGAGATAACTTATTATATTGATACAATCTCTTCTCCTTGGTTGTTGTGTCTAATAGCAACGAAGATGCTTCGATATTTATATTCCGCGTCTGCGCAATCGCGGTACACATGCTAACTCTATACTAACTAAGTATCTTGCCCGCAACTTTGCGAATTTCACCTCAGTGCGAACACTCGTAGACCCTGAAAACTCTCTCCCACACCTTTGCTCCCCTGGCCAACTTATAGGTCTGCGCTTCTGTAATTCCTGAGGGTGTGGAAGCCACGTCAGGTGTCAGCTCATCCGTTTATCCGTTGACAACAATGATTACGAGTTATCTTGCCCCCGTGCTCATCAACGGTAGTCTAACTCGCTCGACAGAAGATGGCCTTTCTTCTTTGGTTGGTTCCGTCGAGAATTGGACATCCAACCGCATATCGTATTCTGGTCTTCGGGCATTACACGACTTGTCCTTGGGATCGTACCTATAGGCGTCTTCCCTCGGACTCTATCTTTTGCCAACTTGACCTCTGCGGATTTACCCGATCCACTTACTGGGAATAGTTATCGCCTTCATACTCTACCCGTCTTTGTAGGTATGTGGGGACTAACTTTCATGCCACATGTCTCGTTACCTCTGACCCACTCTTCCAACTGTCTGTCTTCAAGTGTCTGTAACCTCATGCGCCGTGGTCCGATTCACCTGCTCGCACCTGCATAAGGTGCCGGAAGGGCGCCCTGCATATGCCCTGCAAACGGGATCCGGTCGGACAGACGGCCGCACCGTATATGGTGTTATAAGATGTGTTCCCCTGATAGTGGCCTCTGGTGTTGGGACCCAACTCCCCAGGTGGCCAGTGATGATGCCCCGCCCCAACGCCGGGGCTGGAGAGGGGTGTTATCTTTTTCCTTTGAAGTTCGTGTGCATCAAGGTAGGGTAACTTGGTCCTGTAAATCTTCACGGGCAGTCCGTGCGCCTAACACTGGGTTCAGGTGGACGCTGCCATCAACTTACTAACAATTCCGCCTCCCCCACCTCTTCAGACTACACGCTCCCTTAGGATATGGTTTGATGCAAGCCTCAATAGGATTTCAGCCTTACCAGCCCTTCACACCCCCCTCAAGCGAATCATGCACCGGTCATAGCGCTGGTAGTCAGTGTCCCTATCCAGGCTCTGAAAGGCCTCCAACACCGCCCTCAGGTCCTCCAAGATGGATCGCTTCAATGGAGCCCTGCTAGCCTCTGCCAGGGCTGCCCCATCCTTGTACCCCAAGGCAATCAAGAAGGTAAAGAGAGATGCTTGGTGCTTGTTCCTGGCGAGGGGGACTCAACAGAGTGTCTAGACGGCCAAGCCATTCGCGGTTAGGTGCACAGACTCGCGGCAAGCATTTAAGGGGGAGATTTACCCTACCTTGAAGCGCATGAACTTTGAAGAATACAAATGAGCGCCCCCTCCGCCCCCGGTGTTGGAACAGCGTGTCATCGGTGGCCGCATGGGTAGTGGCGGCCCAACGCCAAAGACCAGTACCATTGGGACAGATCATATAACTGCCTATACTTCACGGCTGTCGGTCTGACCGGATCATGTTCGCAGAGTGTATGAGGTGACACCTCGGGGCACCATATTCTCTTGGACGCTAGTGAATCGGATGATGGCCCATAATATTACAGACACATGAAGACCGACAGTGGGAAAGACAGGTCGAGGATAACGGGATGCATTGCATACCGGGTAGTGTTGGGGGCACGGACTCCCCGTAAGGATTTACAGGGGAGGGTTACCCTACCCTGACATGCCCGAACTTTGAAGGAAAAAGATAACACCCCCTTCCAGCCGCGGCGTTGACAGGGCGCATCATCAGTGGCCCCCTGGGTAGTTGCGTCCCAACACCAAAGACGACTATCAGTGGAACACATATTATAACGCCGTATACGTCACGGCCGTCCTTCCGACCGGATCCTACTCGCGCGGTATACGTTGGGAGACCTTCCGGCACCTTATGCAAGTGGAGGCAGGTGAATCGGACGACGGAGCATAAGGTTACACACACTTGAAAACAGGCAGTCAGAGGAGTGGGTCGAAGGTAACGGGACGGCTTGCACCAAAGTTAGTCCCCTCGTACCTACAAAGACGTGTAGAGTATGAAGGCGGTAACTATTCCCAGTAAGTCGATCGGGGGCATCCACAAAGGACAGGTTGGTAAACGATGGTGTCCGGGGGAAAAGGCCCATAGGTACGATTCCGAGGACAAGTCATGTAATGCCGGAAGGCCAGAATACAACATCCAGTCGCATGTCGAATTCTCGACGGAACCAACCAAAGAACATTGGCCATCTTCTGTCCAGCGAGTTAGACTACCCTGGGTGAGCACAGGTGCAAGATAATTGGTAATCATTGTTGTCAATGGATAAATGGATGAGCTGACACCTGACGTGGTCTCCATGCCATCAGGAATAACAGAAGCGCTGACGGATAAGTTGGCTATGCGAGCAAAAGGTGTGATCGAGAGTTTTCAGGGTCTATGAGTGTTCGCACTGAGGTGAAGTTCGCAGAATTGTGAGCAAGATACTTAGTTAGTATAGAGTTAGCATGTATACGGCGATTGCTCCGACGCGGAATATAAATATCGAAGCATCTTCGCTCCCATTAGACACAACAAGCAAGGAGAGGAGATCTTATCCATATAATCAGTTTTTATCTTATCATTACGAATACTTCGACGATCTACCCCGAAGTATATTATTATGCCTAGCCTACATTACTCGCGTCTTCCTAGCGAGTTCTCCGATATAAAGCGATTCAGGTCCTAGCTGTCGGAATACCTCCCGCCACAGCTACCACCTGACAGGTAGGAGCCTCTTCGCCTCAAAGACACATGGCGTATGAAGGTGGTAACCTTGCCCCGTAAGAGGATCGGGTGAATCCACAAAACACATGTGGGTCAAAGATGGAGTCTGCAGGAATAGACCCAAAGGTGCGATCCTGAGAACACGTCCGGTAATTCGTGAAAAGAAACATACGCCATGTGGTCGCATGCCAAATTCTCTACTGAACCAACCAGCGAAGAATGCCCATCTTCTGTCTAGCAAGGTAGACTACCCTCGTGAAGCACTGGGGCAACACAATTCGTAATCATTGCTGTCAACCGATCAACAGATGAGCTGACACCTGACGTGGTCTCTACAGCATCAGGAATACCAGTAGCTCAGACCCATAAGTTGACCATGGGAGGAAGAATGTGTGCTACACAGTTTTCAGGGGCTGCGGGTGTTTGCACTCAGACAGTGTTTGCAGGATGATGACCGAGAAACTTACTTAGTACCGAGATAGACTATATACTGCGATTGCTCGGACCTGGGATATAAATATTGCAGCAGCTTCCCTGCTATTAGACACAAACAAGCACGCAGAAGAGATTTTATCAATATAATTAGTTTTTCTACTTGATCGTTACCAACACTTCAACTATCTATACTGAAGCCCTCCATTGTATCCAGCTTGCATTACTCGTGTCTTCTTAACGAGTGCTCAGATACAAGATGATTCAGGTCCTAGCTGTTTGAATACCTCACACCAAAGCTACCACCTAACATTAGTCATTGGCCGCCCACACCCCTTGATTCCCGGACCTCCTGTGTGCCTGCATGCCACTTGAGCTGAATCAAGTCCTCCTCGACCACTTGTTCCCTGGCAAACCAGCTGGGACTTCATCAACCTTCCTCCTTCCGTTTAATGATTACCCTGCGGTACTATCCTCAGAGGTCGAAAGAGCGTTAGGGTGTTCGTCCCCATCGTCAGCTCCGGGCACGGACACGACCCCCAAATCTGTCTGGAAAAGGATATACCAAACGGCCCCATACCTCATATTCAACCTTCACTCCCCCCTGGTCTCCTACCACTTCCACCCTCCCTCCCTCAAACGGTCCACAGGCATCATCTTGGCCAAGCGAGGTAAGCCATCCTCTGACTCCCCCTCCTCCTTCTGTCATTTTTGTCCTTCAGACATTCTCCATAATAATGGAAATGATTATGAACAGTGGCCTCTCCTGCGTGGGTAGAGTAACGGACCTCCTCAATCCTCACCAGTGCGACTCCCTGGCTGGCTTGTCAGTGGCGGACACTTGCAATATCCTCACCCACGAGATGAGGACCCTGCAAATGGACAAAAGAATGGTTTCCACACTATTCTTGGACATCCAGTAGGGCTTCAACAACGACAATCCCTCTACTCTCTACTACATATTAAGCACCAAGAGGGTCAACCCATACTTAGTGGCATGGACAGGGTCCTTCTTCACAGGCAGATACTGCCGCCTGCTCCTTCAGGGGTGTCCAAAAGTCTTCGCACCTGTTGCGGTGGGCACCCCTCAGGTCTCAACTGTCTCTGCCCTCCTGTTTGTCATATATCTTTATTGCCTCCATCTCAAAATCCCCTATGGTCTCACACGGGACTAAGTGGACGACTTTGCTCTCACAACGTCATTGGCATCCGATTGCCCCAACATCCAGATGCTACAAAAACAATACGCCCTACTCAAAGACAAAGGATCAATGATGGGGGTGGGTTTCTGAATCCCTAACGAAGAACTGATCAACTGGGGAACGAACAAGGACAGGGAGCCACCCTTGGCAGCCCCGATCCACCTTGATGGTTCCGTCTTCAAGCCCAAGAACGAGCTTAGGGGGCTAGGATACTGGTTCACGCCCTCACTTTCCAGTACCCCACATTGCACCAAATGACTAGCAGGCAGCCTTTGTCACTATCAAAATGCTATCCCCCCCAGGAATGGGCTTCCCCCCTGTCCTCGGCCATCGGTTGGCGTCATCACGACTCTTCCCCATCCTCACTTAGGGAGAGGACATCTTGACCCCTACCACTAACATGGCGAGGAAGCTGTCCGCCTTCTGGCACCAGGCCCAGATGTGGTGCATGAACTGTTTTGCCGGTACCCATTCCGATGTCCTGGGTGAGATAGCCTGCGTCCAGCCCCTGGACTTGCTTTCGTCCTACACAAAATACCAGGTGAACAGAAGGGTACTCTGCTCTCCCCCGGAGATTAACCCCGCAATGGCCAATCTTTCCCCTTCTTTAAAGACACCCTCTCCCCACTGTCGTGCCTGTTAGGTCGTAGGTTCGGCGTGGGGTATTCCGACAGCTAGGACCTGAATGGCTTTATATCGGAGAACTCACTAAGAAGACGCGAGTAATGTAGGCTAGATATAATAATATACTTCGGGGTAGATAGTCGAGGTATTGGTAAAGATAAGATAAAAAGGTATTATATTGATAAAGTCTCTTCTCCGTGCTTGTTGTGTCTAATAGCAGCGAGGATGCTTGAATATTTATATTTCGCGTCTGAGCAATCGCGGTATACATGCTAACTCTATACTAACTAAGTATCTGGCTCACAATTCTGCCAACTTGACCTGAGTGCGAACACTCGTACACCCTGAAAACTCTCGACCACACCTTTCGCTCCCATGGCCAACTTATCGGTATGCGCTTCCGTTATCCCTGATGGAGGGGAGACCACGTCAGGTGTCAGCTCATTTGTTTATTTGTTGACAACAATGTTGACCAATTATCTTGCCCCCGTGCTCACCAAGGTTAGTCTAACTCGCTTGACAGAAGATGGCCAATCTTCTTGGGTTGGTTGCGTCGAGAATTCGTCATGCAACCGCATAGAGTATTCTGGTGTTTCCGTATTACACGACTTATCCTCGGGATCGTACCTATAGGTTTTTTCCCTTGGACCCCATTCTTTACCAGCCTGTCCTTTGTGGATGCACCCGATCCACTTACTGGGCATAGTTACCACCTTCATACGCTACACGTCTTTGTAGGTCTGAGGGGACTAACTTTAGTGCAGCGTCCCGTTACCTTCAACCCACTCTTACCACTGTCGGTCTTCGAGTGTCTGTAACCTTATGCACCGTCATTCGGTTTACGAGCTTCGACTTGCATAAGGTGCTCGACAGTCACCCCTCATATAGCCTGCGAACAGGATCCGCTGGGACGGACGGTCACGATGTATATGGTGTTATAGGATCCGTTCCATCGATTGTGGTCTTTGGTGTTGGGAGGCAACTACCCCGGTGGCCTCTGATGACGCGCCGTCCCAACGGCGGGGCAAGCGGGGTCATATCTTTTTCTTTCGAAGTTCGAGCGTGTCAAGGTAGGCTATCGTTGCCCTGTAAATCCTTACGGGGAATCCGTGCACCTAATATGAGCTCCCCTCATCGAAGTGTTCGTCCTGAATACTCTATGTCTATTATACAATCTATCTTCCATCTCGAGCTCCACATAGTAGGGGTAAAAACCAGGAGCGTTTACTTGTCCACCAACAGAGAACCTGTCTTGGGGTACTCGACGTGTCCCGGGCCCGGCCTCTCCGGGCTTTCTCTATGAAACCTCTCGACCTCTTCCAGCGCGTTTTTCATACCTTCAGCTGGCTCGCAAGTATTCTGAGGCTCCGCGCAGCCTTTCTATTTCACAAAATACGAATGCTCTTTCATCGGTTTATTCCGTCCTCGAACCTTTCGCCTGTAGGAAATGATCTCATGCTTGACAATCCTTTCTACCTCCCAATCGATATCTCCATTGATGTCTTCGGGATCTCGTGGGGTTGTTCGCGATTTGGTCGGTTCAAGGCTCGGTAGGGTTCCAACAGTGAAAAATGAAACACTGGATTAATTTTCCACCTAGGCGATTTTTCTAGCCTGTATGCCGGACTTCTTTTCTTTTTTAAGACATTGAACAGGCTATACAGCTTCGGACTCAACATCTTCGACGGTCGTTCAGTCCCTATGTTCTTCTCATTCAACATTACCAAGTCTCCGACATGATGTTGGGTTGCTCTTTTGCTTTCCGGTCGTCATACTTTTTTCATTGATTCCCCTGCACTCTCTAAGGTTTGTTTCGCCTGTCGATGTATGTCCTGCATCCAGTTAGCACAGATTGTCGCTCCGTGGTTATGAGCTTCTCTCTCTTTCATCTATTTCGTCTGTGGGTGAAAGCCGTAGTTGGTGAAGAATGGGGTCATTTTGTGTGCATTGGTTGCCGAGTTATTATAGGCATTTTCGGGTAACGGCAATAGTTGATACCAGTCGTTCTGATCGTAATTGACAAATGTTTGTAAGTAACCTTCCAGGAGTGGGTTGGTTCTCTCTGCTTGTCCGTCAGTTTGAGGTGGCATACCGTTGCCATGCGTCTTGTAACTCCTAGCATTTTGCACAATGATTCAGAAAGCTCGCCAGCAAACTTCGCGTCCATATCCGCTATAATCGCACTCGGTAATCCGTGAAGTTTCCAGACTTCACGCAGGAACCTGTCGGCCAGATCTTTCGTGGTTGAATTTGCGTGGAGGCCGATCACATGGGCCATCATTCTGAACCGGTCTTCTACTACGCTTATCTGGGTCTTACTCTCAGATTCTGGTAATTGCCTGATGAAGTTCGTCGATATCGAGGTCCACGCCTCATTAGGTATTTCTAGAGGTTGAGGTATTCCTTACCTAGCATGCCACGGGCGTTTCCTGTGTCGACATTCGTCGCAGGATCGTACATAATCTCTGATCCAATCTGCAAGTCCTTTCCAGTAGAAATCCCTTGTTACAATCTCAGTCATCTTTTCCTGTCTGAAGTGCCCCACAACGAATGAGTCGTGACAGCCTTGGGCGATCTCGGTCTGAAAGGATTTGTCTTCCGGTATGTACAATCAATTCTTGTAGTATAGTAACCCGTCTTTTTCGCTCTATTCGTGCGGCATTCTTTTTCCTTTTTCCCTTAACCTAACCAGTTCACGGCCTTGGTCTTGCCACCTCTCGTCCTCCTTTCCAGTGATTCTAATCTAGTCTAGACATTCATCATTTATCGTTCTCGTCAGGGCTGCATTGACGTGATCCTTTGACAACATTTCTCTTTCTTTCATAAACTGAGGGTGGTAGCCGATAACCGCCGCGCTAAAGAATTGGTTATTGTTTGTGTCTGCGTGAAGGAAGCAGATTGTGACTGCTTCTTCTTTAGCTGTAATCGATCGCTTGGGGTTTAGATCACTTGACCCAAAACCGAATTCCCCTGGCTCGGTTGTCTACAATTCGTCTACCTCTGTGGCGTTGGGGTTGGGAATCTTCTCTGTTATGGGTTCCTCTATCCGATCTCCGGCCTTAAATACCTTGTCCGCTTCGACATGATTTTAAAGTATGACCTTAACTTCTCTGTTGTAATCCGCATCTATTACACCACCGCCCACTGCTATTCCCATCTTGCAAGCCATACCACTTCTTGTGGCTAGCGTTCCATAGGTTCCTTCCGGCAATCCGATCGGTAAACCTGTTTCTACCATTGTCCGTCCTTTGGCCGGTACCAATCCATCTGTCAGGGCATAGATGTCATGACCGGCGGCAAACCATGACCCTTTTGTTGGACCTATAGCCTTGTCCGAATGTTTGATTATTCGGAGGCTTGTGGCTTCGCGTTTCTCAGGGGTCAGGGCTGTCTCTGCACTTCGTTTTTGATGAATTACAGAAATTTGGAAGTATTCTGTTTTCAAAATTGACTGTTCAGTGTGACGAGCGCGCTCCTCAGGACGGTAGTCTGGCCGTCTACTTAACGCTTCAGGTTTCCGCCACCTGCTCCCCGGTCGGTAGACTATTTTGAAGTTATAGTTCGTTAACTCCTGTTCCCATCGAATTTGCCGTTGGTTCCAGACTTTTTGGTTAAAAAGGACTGTCGGTTTTGGTGGTCCGTGGCTACCGTCACGGGCTCTTCTTCTCCCCAGAGGTATCTTGTCCATTCCTTGAACGCTTCCATTATTGGGGGTAATTCCGTGTCATGTATCTGGTAATTTGTTTCCGCGCAGTTGAATTTTGGCCAATGAAAAGCCACCGGGAGAAGCCGTCTTCCTTGGCACTGTAACAGTACACACCCGAGCACGAAGTCGCTTGCGTCCCTCTCGACCACCGTTCTTCTTCCTGGGTAGAAATGCGATAAAATTGCGGCCGTTGTAAACCTCTTTTTCAACTCCTCAAATGCCTCCTCCTGTTCTCTTCCCCATTGAAAACCCTGCTGGCTCCCTTTCAATGTCTCGGTTATTGGTTTGCATACCTTCGAGAAATCATTGATCAATCGTTGATAAAGGTTTGCAAATCTGATGACAATTTGTACTTCAATAACCGATCTAGTGTGTGCCCAATTTTGAACGCTTTTCACCTTTCATTCACTGATAGTGACTCCACTAGTTATGACAATAGATCCGAGGAATTCGACTTCTTCCTGGTGGAACGCCGACTTTGTCCACGAGACCGCTAAGTCATGTTATTCGAACCTGTGTCGGACTTTCTGGACTAGTTTGATATGGTTGTCCATGTTTTCGGAGTATATTAGGATATCGTCCAGATAGACGACTACTCCGTGGTCCAAGAATTCCCTTAGGATTTTGTTCATCATTGTCTGGAACGTTGCGGGAGCATTAACAAGCCCAAAACGCATAACCTTGTATTCGTACTGTCCATATCGTGTACGAAAGGCAGTTTTGTACTCATCGCCTTTCCTCATTCGAATAAGTTGATATCCATCCTTCAGGTCAAGTTTCGTGAACACCTTTGATCCAGCAACGGGGTCTTAGAGTTCATCCATGAGCGGTAGGAGGTATTTCTTCACGATCCTCAATTTGTTGAGGTTCCTATAATCTACACATAGACGTAGACTTCCATGCGGCTTTGGAACGAGGAGAATTGGAGCGCCATAAGGGGATTCGCTTTCCACTATTTTGCCTTCTGCCAGCATTCTTTTTATGTACTAGTCCAGTTCGTTCAACTGGTGTGCCAACATTGGGTAAATTGAACCCAAAGGGGGCTCAGCCCCTTCCTTAAGATTGTTTGCGTGGTCGAAAGTTCTTCGAGGCGCCCACCTCGTAGCTTTTCTCTCTTCAAAAAGCTCCTTATACTGCCAGTACAGTTTTGGCAGTGTCTCCAGTTGTACTCCCCCTTCTTCTTCTCATTCAATCCTTCCCACCCACTTACTGTGCTTCTTCGTCCTAACCCACAGTTTCATCCCACTCGAACAAATCCGCCACTGCCTCGTCTCCTACATAAGCGTTGCACTTGGCTTCTTCAAAAAGACATTTTGTTGTGTTCGCAATATTCGTAAGCGGGTGTTCGTTATTCCACCAGCCAAAAGGTATGATCAGATCATATTTTCCTGCATTCTCAATTTCGCCGGGTATCATACTTCGGTGACTGTGGGCACTTTCCAATAGAATTGGGTCGGTATAAAATGTTCCTCCGGCAGGCGCAGTTTCGCCATTGAAGGTGGTGATTTTGAAGAGTTAATCCCTAGCTTCGGTCGGGATTTCAACCCGTTGTGCAGTATTTTGGCTCATGAGAAAGCTGTTTGAACCAGAATCTAAGAGTACGTTTATCAGGCGTTTTCGTCCTTTGATTTCAATAAATGCCTTCCCCTCAGGGCAGGCGTAATGCTTTCGTTTTTTAATGGGTGGTGAGCTTTCGCTCAGGTGGTGATAAAGTCTTTTCATCGTCACGGTTATAAGTAGTGTGGGGGTATGTCACCGCGCCTGCGCAGTTTCAGCTCTTAAAGCCTCCTCAGACAAACCTTTACAATAAGTGTCTATTATTTGAATATCGGGCAGCCCACTACTAGCGGTCTTTACTTCCTGCCGAGGAGTTCCCATATTACAGGAGTGGTGGTTCACTAGAGTACCCTTCGTGTTCGCGACTAGGCTGCGCGGCCCCTTATCGTCGACTTATCCCTCATATGAGGCTGTCTCCTGCGAGGAGTTCACCGTACCTTCGCCTTCGAGTTTGATCTCACTCCCGAGACCCCCTTGGACACCATTCGTCTGGCATAGACCTTGTACAGCATAGAGGCACCCCTGGCTTCTGTTTGCCTGGCTGTTGTAGCTGAAGAGAAAGTCAGGTTACCCTGGATTTCGACCCTCGTTCACGTGTCCTGCAACTCAAGTCCCGTTCCGACGAATGGTTTTCTTCTCCTTCCCTTTTAGTCTGGTCGACCGCTTTCTTCACTTGTGACTTTTGATGGTTCCCATGGTGAGCACGCACAACCCCTTTTTGGACGAAAAATGGGAACTGCTATCCTTTGGTCTTTTAGCCTTCTGCTGGAATGGCATCACCGACTACGCCGGTGGTCTTTCGATTCGAGGAGGCAACCTCACGATCTGAACACCGTTGTTGTCGGTACCCGGATGACTTTTTATAACATGTCGTCATCTCCAAAATCCAAAGCGCAGAGCCTTTACACCCATCGTCCCGAGCTTTCTCCCTGGTCATCAACGGCAACAGTGGCTACCTGGGGGCATCCAGTTGGCGTGGATGACAACTGTCGTTTGGGCTTTGCTGGCCCTCGATATCCAGCCGATACTTGTACCGGCTTTCGACCGTATTTCCATGCATGGTTTTTCATTGCGCGACGGCTGCATTCGTTGTCCAATTTTCGCATGTCAACAACTTTCTGATGGATGCCGTTATGAGCTTCTCCCCACATCATTTGTTTAACCTCCCCTGCCGGTACCACCGACCCTTCCCTTTTCAGCTTTCTTTCCCCTGCCTTCTTCTTCCGATAGTCCCCCTTTTCCTTAGCCGTGTACTGCTTTGTTACACGCTTAGCGGCGACTGTCGGCTTGGAATCCTCTAATTTCCGTTTATCCGCCCGTGGCGTGGCCGAGGGACCGCCCCCTTGAAGACTTTTCAATTCTGTAAAGTCTTCTTCTGCTCTCATGACGGTCCTGACGGCTTCCAACCATTCCCCGTCGTCACCATACTCTCGTAATGAGAGTCGTTGTAATGCATCTTCTCGGATTTGGTCCTCAATCATTTTTCTCCAGGCTATCACGGTAACCCTGTGGTGGATATGGAGATTTTCCATTACTGGCAAGAATTTGGCGATATCACCGTGATATTTGACAATTCCCATTTGCCTAAGAGAGTTTTCGGCCTCAGGGATAGGGCCGAACCGTCGCACTGCTTGTTCTGCGAAGACATCCGCGACATCGTATCCGGCTTGTTTGGTGAAACCTCATTCACCGGTCATTTGGCAGCAGTAGGTCAATCCACACGGTGCATCTTCTTTCCCTTCCATTCGACTTATGGCCTATCGGATTCGTTGTGCCTCGTCCTGCCCCTGCAACTGTTTCGGACAAAATAATCCGTGCATGTTAATAACCCCATGCAGATATCTTGGTGTTTCTCATTTCGGAACAGGGCATGAAATTCCGCTGGGACTCCCGTATGTTGTCCCAAGGCGTTGGCCATCACTCTGGAAAACAGGTTAAGCTGTTTGTCGTCCTCAACATCATATTCGTCTTCTGGCGGGGGTGCGGGTTTCTCATCCCGTCTTCCTTTCCTCCGCGCTTCTGGCTTCCGTCCAGATCATTCTCCATCATCATCCGGGTCTCCTCCTCCTCCTGTAGCCCCAGCTGCCCCGTGTTGTGGTAGTGGTGGTCTTCCTGCACCTCCCCCTGAAGCCTCTGGTGTCGGATCTGACACCTTCCCTTGTCCTGTGAGCGGCCCCATCAATGTTTCCACCATGGCTTTGACCTCCGTGATCTCACGATCTCGGGCCTCATGAGGCTCCTTTTGGTGTCACAGCTCTTCTCTTAAGAGAAGCAGGTCTATGTCATGATTCTCGAGCTCCCTTTTGTGCTGCTCATTCAACCGGACAAACTCCTAGTCCAACATGAGGTCCCGATGCCTGGACTGCACCTCGGTTCCTTGTACTGTCTCGTGAAGCTGAGATGTGACCGCCTGGTGTCTGCCCTGTATAGCATCTGTTTCTCCGAGGTGTCCAGCCACTTATGCCGCGAAGCTTTCTTGGACTGTCGGATATTCGAGGGCCAAGAGTTGGACTTGATGGTCTATTCGAGCGAGTTCCCAGTCTACTATTTGGACCCCAGATGTTAACTGATCATGGACTTTAACCAGTTCCTGGGCTCGGGCCATGTGGGTGACCGTTGTCACCACACTAGGGGCCGAGGTTCGGGACAGGTCATCACCTCCTTCATTTCCGTCCTCTCCCTTATCCTGTCGCCACTTGATGACTTCAGGCACTTTTGGGTCAGAGGCCATTTCTTCAAGTTTGTTATCAGGAAACTTAGCTTTTGGTTCCTCCCCAGACTGCTGGTATCTCGAAGTTCTGAGTCGAGTTTCCTTCTGTCGCTGGGTACTGAGTGTACCAAATGGAGTTGGATTCGTCCGAGGGGGTGCTATAGGTGAAGTTTTTGCCGTACTGGTATCGATAGAGTGCGGCAATAGCTTCGAGTGTGACCGTGTGTTCTGGGTTTATCCATTAGAAATATGATTCATGGTAGGGTTCTAACGTACCTTCGTGAAGGTCTTTGGTGGAGGTGAGGCCTTGATCTATTGAGGTAGTCCTCAATGGTCGTGGTTCGAAAAGGGTATTGGGTTTAGGAGTATCAGTGTCTCTGCCAAACATTCATCTCGGTAACGATGCGAAGTATCAGGATACTGTTAGGTGGTAGTTTCGGCGTGAGGTATTCCGACCGCTAGGACCTGAATGGCTTTATATCAGGGAACTCGCCAAGAAGATGCGAGTAATGTAGGCTAGATATAATAATATACTTCGGGGTAGATAGTCAAAGTATTGGTAAGAATAAGACAAACACTTATTATATTGATAAGATCGCTTCTCCGTTCTTGTTGTGTCTAATGGCAGAGAAGAAGCTTCGATATTTATATTGTGCGTCTAAACAATCGCGGTATACATGCTAACTCTATACTAACTATGTATCTTGCTCACAATTCTGCCAACTTAACCTGAGTGCGAACACTCGCAGAACCTGAAAACTCTATACCACACCTTTCGCTCCCATGGCCAACTTATCGGTCTGCGCTTCCGTTATCCCTGATGGTTTGGAGACCACATCACGTGTCAGCTCATCCGTTTATCCGTTGACAACAATGATTACCAATTAACTTGCCCCCGTGCTCACCAACGGTAGTCTAACTTGCTTGACAGAAGATGGCCAATCTTCTTTGGTTGGTTCAGTCGAGAATTTGGCATGCAAGCTGATGTCGTATTCTGGTCTTCGGGCATTACATGACTTATCTTCGGGATCGCACCTATGGGTTTTTTCCCTCGGACTCCATCATTTACCAGCCTGTTCTTTGTGGATGCACCCGATCCACTTACTCGGCATTGTTAGCACCTTCATACTCTACACGTCTTTGTAGGTCCGAGGGGACTAACTTTCGTGCAAAAGCGTCCCGTTACATTCAACCCACTCTTTCGACTGTCGGTCTTCGAGTGTCTGTAGCCTTATGCGCCGTGTTCCGACACACCTCCCTCCACCTGCATACGGTGCTTGAAGGTCCCTCCTCATATACCCGCGAACAGGATCCGGTCAGATGGACGGCCGCGTCGCATAGGCTGTTATAATCTGTGTTTCATCGATAGTGGTCTGTGGTGTTGGGACACAACTACCCAGGTGGCCAGTGATCATACGCCGTCCCCACGGCGGGGCTGGTGGCAGGTGTTATCTTTTTCTTTCCCAGTTCGTGCGTGTCAAGGTAGGGTAACCTTGCCCTGTAAATCCTTACCGGGAGTCCGTGCGCCTAACAATGCCCCCGACCACCGTGTTCTGTTGGCAAGAAAGACAGGTAGCCGGCTGCCCCACCCATGGCTTCAACCTAGACCCTCCTCAAAGAACAGATTACACTTGCCTCTGAACCCCGTTCCCAACTGGCTATTGTTTCTACTAGGCCCAGATGGGCTTGCACCCCTACTGCTTATCTCACAGCAGCTACGCGGCGAGACTTACCTCGATCCACCTCCGGGCCAATCCTTCCCGCAGCTCAAACCGCGTTGCGGTGATCTCGTCCTTGAAGAATGCCAATCGCGGGCTTCTGACCTGACAAGGTATCACTACGGCCCCTCGCTTAAGCCTCACCCCTTCATGCGTCTAAACAAATTCGACGAGGGTTGACTCAGACTTTACCAGATGAGGTTAGGCTTCGTTACGGGGCCCCGTTTCCGAGGAGCGGGGACAAAGTAACATAGGTTATTCTGATTAACTGGTCGAAAGAATCATCCAAATCGGACAAGAACTGACTGAGATAGAGCTCTTTGAAGTTAGACAACTTCACAGAGCTCTATCTCGCTCAGTTTTGGTCCGATTTGGACGATTCCTTTTTTAATATGCAGTTAATAACCTGCTCTTGGCGCCCCGTTTGTCAGAGACGGGGCCCCGTAACGAAAACTAGATGAGGTCACAACAGAGCTATCTCCGAGCTTACTCCTCATGGGACGACGACCACCCTACCACCTGCCCATCATGTGGCGAGTCCCCTGAGACCTTTGAGTTGGCCATCCTTTCCTGCCCTGCTAGACAACCCGCGAGAGCCTGCAACCTTCAGGGGGTCTCTGATCTGGGCCCCAACGCCCTAGTCGCCGCATCACCCGCCCTGGTCTTCCCCCCCTCCCGCTTTATAGATCGAGCAGGACCACCTTCCCCCTGGTTATGTTTTCCCACCACACTTCAACAGCCAGCTGACTCTCTGCCTGCTCCTCTCCTGTAGTTTCCCTTGGTTATTTCATGTCATCTCTGGAAAGTTAGATTTCAGTTCATACCTGCTTGTCAGGTTGCCTGAGGTATCTGCTAGTTGTCCGTAGGATTTCCTTACCTTTGTTGTTATGATTTTCGCGCCCGGATGTGGGTCAAGGACTGGTATGGACCCCTTTGACCCTGTTTGGTAATGGATTTTCCCTTCTTAGTTCATATGGGTTTTTGGGTTTTCTTTTCGCTATAGCTAGTGCTCCATGCGATTTCTTGTACCTTAACAACGAATATAGGATAAAAAATTAAAAAATACAAAAAGGCCCTGACCGCCTTGGTTCTTTACGCTACCTAGTATTTCATTCATGACTCATGTATTTCAGAATACAACGTCTGCTATTCCGATATCCAAGATCCATGCCAAGAAACCACCAACCCTGACCCTGATCTGCCGTTAGGCAATCAGCCTTGACCTGAGATTGTCATTTCCGAACCTACATGCTAAACGACTATCATCATTTAGGACCTTCCTGTCGTTGTGTGCCTTGTACTAATATCCAGTGCCAAGACCCCATTACAATGAGATTCGTTGAGAATATAACAACCACCCTATGCAATTGATCCATGCCAAATTTAATTTCAACCTTCGTATGATGCATCTAATAAGGCTATTTCATGATTAGATCTACCAGTTCAGCTATATTACCACATATTCTACGGACTAGGGACAGATTGTACATAAGGAACACATCAAGGATGGATGGAGACCCTCAAATGAGATTCGTGCAGCATGATAGATCCTGAGCTGCTAGGGACAACAAAACCCAATCCTGATAAGACTATTGAACAGGGAATTCCTTCCCCATACCGGAGCTGATGTGCCAACCGAGGTCTTAGATCATTTGGAGAAGCAAAGACCGACATGACCTCCGCCAGCCCATCACAGCATTCTGAAGGGACTTCATGATAATATGCTTGACCTTGAGGATTTTCGCACAGCACGCAATATATCCATAGTGACAATTTATCGGGAATAGATACAATATAGCTGAGAGAGGGTGCCTCCAGGACCCAGACAGCTTGATAATCCGGCGATACCTCAAACTCCGGCGGTTGAACTACTGCCACAACTGCAGATATCTGTTCTTCAATTCCTAGAGTCACGTGTTTAAGACATATACAGGGCCTGGTGCACATGTACGTTGCTCTTCTGTAACCAGACTAGTCAGAACGCTTGTGTTTAGATACCAGCAGTTGGTGAGCATATGCATGCTGCTCCTCACAGGCATCTCCTGGCAAGGCTCATGGCTCTTTTCAAAATCGGGTCTGGCTATATCCATCAGGTATCGTCTGTCCCTCTAGCAGGGTTCGATTCATGTGCTGGTCCACTCAGGACATTGGTTGGAGGTACAGGCACTACGCATTCAGATCTGAGATATTACCCCAGAGATCACCATTGTGAATATCGGGAGCATCTTATGCCTGCGGCATCTCATACGGGAGCGAGATTGGCACTGGCTTGTCAAAAGGGGAATCGATTTACCCACGTTTAACGAAATTGACTAGAATTACGGATGGGGCACTATTCTTTCGCATTGTTAAACAAAATTTCAGAGGGATGTAGCCCCAAGCAAGGCTCCATTGCTCCCCATCCTTCTCTCTATGCATGAATAAAAGCTGGAGCGATGTCGCCCCTTTGAGCTGGGTTGTTTGGCTCCCTGACAGTGATAGCCTGAGGGCGTCACGACAGATCCACGAGTAGACCATATAGAGATACACATAGAAATAGAAAATTCAACTAGAAACCAAAATTATGAACAAGACTACTACTAGTAGTAGGCTATTGGTAATGGGTTCTTTCATGAGCGGGCCAATCAGGGTGTTGAGAGCACATTTGCAGGCAAAGGTACAAGGGGGTATCAGAGAGAGGTGTGATGATGCTGCAAAGATAGGAGGCAGAAAAAAGAACCTTGGGACGAGAGATATGACGGGGTAGAAGAGGGGGTGATATGGGGTGGCTGTGGGATGCAACAGGGGACAGGGGTAGGAAAAGGCATCAGGACTCTGGGGACACAAAGATGGAAAGCAAGAGGGCAGATACGTCTGCACATGGCACCCAGGCCTCAAGGGGAAGATTGATTTTTGCCTATGACCCACTGCCTGGGTATCAAAGTAGGTTTCGACTCTCGCAATGCAATAAGTGTCTGCTTCGCTGTTAAGATGGAGGGGGTCCCACACTACATGGTCTCATGCCTTAAATCCTGTGTTTCCCACAGGGCCTCTGGTGTCCTCATGGCAGGTGCTCCCAAGTGTTTCACCCTGATTCAAGTACACATGCCCCAGTGCTCCTCAATATTCCCCCTACTATTTGTCATCTGCGTGGCATCATTCCACATTGTCCTCCCTGAGGGGTCAAGTTATGCTATATCGACGACTTTGCACTCTTGACCGCCTGACTCACATATCAGACCAATATCAGAGTCCTACAAAAAGCCTTTGGGTCTATAAAAGCCCGCGCCAGTAGTCGTGAGCTGGGCATCAGTGTCCCCAACACTGAACCTATCCACTGGAGAACAACCCTTCAGAGCGACCACCCAGGATTCCCCCCCCTTCACGCATATCCCTGGACAGTCAGATCTTTCCCCCTCTTCAGATATTCAGAGTGCTCGAATACTGGCTCACACTTAACCTCGCCTCAACCACACACTTGGCACAAAGGCAGCGCTTAGCCCGGGTGCCTTTGCGGCAGTCAAGTATCTGTCCCCACCAGGCGCAGGTCAGTCTCACCACCTCTGGCACAGAATCACCATCTCGCATCTTCTGCCCACCCTATTGTATAGGGTAACCCTCATTGCTCATATCAAGGGTTTATCCAAAAAGATGGACGTCGACGTCTACTGGCACCAAGTCTAACGATGGGTCTCAACCTGTGTCAGTGATACTCCTATCCCGATCCTGACAGCTCAAGCCTGCCTACCCATACTCCATGTCATAGTACCCCACAAACCCCACATGGCAGTCTTGAGAGTAGTATCCACATCGCCCACAATCAAGCCTGCGGCCACCCGCTTGTACTGCACATCTCCCTCGTGCCTCAAGTACAGGGCCTAAGACGCACACAGGAGTCTATTTACTCACATGTTCACTCCAATGTGATTCCGCTTCCGACCCCTACAAACCATCCACCCTCAAAATTCACATCCCACATGCCTGTTGATAAACTAGAATACCTTGCCTCCCCGGTATTGGGCTCCCTCACCTTTGCTCCCCTTGTCACTGCCAATCTCCTACTACAGGCCCGCTTGCCTCCCTGCCACGATACCATGGTGGCAGCCTACAGACCCCTGTGGGGCAGTACAAGGCAACTGCTTTGGGCCGAATGGAAGAGACTTGATCCACTCCCTGCCTATCACACCCTCCCTCTGTCACTTACTACCCCTCACCCGTTTATCAGCTTGGGCAAATTCATGGCAGGACCAATACGCCAGATGAGAGCTCCGAACAGTTCACTCAGACCACACCCCTCCTGGTCATGAATCAATGACCGCAACTGCTAGTGCTACGCTGATAAGAACGAAGCATTCAGCTAGGCTATCCTTTGCTGCCTGTCCATTGCCCACCATCGGAAACCTCTCCTCCAAGGCCTCTCCGATGTGGGTCCTGACTCATCACTCTGGTCCAAGCTGAACCTTCTGCTCTCCCTGTCCCCTTTTATCCATGCTACAGGCAGGAACCGCCCCACAGATATGCTCGCGTCTCGTCCTTCCTCCTGAGCTTAGATGGTTGTTGCTTCCTCCCCACTCTCACGCCCTGTGGGCCGGCTTTTTTCTACTCCTCCCCGCCTGTGTAGTTCTTCTCCAGGGGGGGGTTAAACTGGAAATTGGCTTATGTATAGGCAATTAATTTTGATTTCCTCAGAGTATACTTTTATTTTGTTTGCCCTGGGATGGGGATATGTCCAGTGCTTGACCCAACTTGGAGATTGTTTTATAATTTTCATTTGTTTATTGTTTGTTGAGATTAAGATTTTGGTTATGCCATAGCTAGCGCTGCATGCAAACTCTTGTACCTAACAAACAATCCATAAAATAAAATAAAAAAGAATCAAATAAAGGGCCTCTGAGATAGGCCACGAACAATCTCCTCTACCCCTCAGGCAATTGAAATCTCAACACCATGAGAAATCATCCTCTGGTGGTTTCCCTCTCACCTTTTCTTATACCTTCTTGGCCTAGGAGGGTGACGCTCCTCCCATCTGCCACTCCCCTCTTGCCCATCCCGATGGCACTGTTTATGGGCAGCCTGTGTCTACCGGGTTAAGGTTACTCTCTCAGCCATTTCTGAGGACTTGCTTAGTCGCCCCTCGCTTGGCATTTTGCCCTGGTCAGGTATGGTCCACACTGGTCAGCACACAGCTGCTAGTCTTGGCTTATGAGTGAAGTAGTTGTCCTGGTGGCTCTCCTCCCTGGTATTGCACCTCCTCCTGGGAACCGTTTCAGTACCGTTAGAATAGGCCAAATTGTGACCTTTTTTCACTCGGTCGCGTTCTTACTTCTCATTGTTACCCATCCCATCAGCACTTGTCCTTCTAGGTTTCTCATGTAGCACCCTACAGCTTCAATACTGCGGCAACGCCACCACAGCCTATCCTCCTGGACTCAGGGCACTACTGATCATCTCGCTTGGGGATCGTAGCTGCACGTGCGGCTGTCTCTGCTTCTGTGTACGGGTTGCATGCCTTGAACCTGTGCCCCCTCGGAACATCCAACACCCTCCCGCCATCTTTAGGTGGACCTAGGAATCGATTTCATCCTGCCAGACACTCGCATAAGAGCTGGCTTGATGATGGATCCGTCTCTGGTGATTGCACTTGCCTCAGACTGCCCGGCCCCTTTAAAGCAGAGGTAGAGCTCCCTCCCCTGTATGGCACCATCCTATCTCTTTGTCCTGATCGCTTTTGAGTCCCTCCCGCTCTGGGTAGGAATGTGGTTCATCACTGGGCTATGGGTTGATTGACTCCAGGTTTCAGCTTATGCATATTTCCTTTCTGGATGGGCTTGAGGTTTTCCCTACATAAGCGTGTTTGTTTCTTCACTCTCCAGAGTCTCTATCTTCTGGGTTGCACATCTGTGGAGGGTTTTGGTTTGTGGTACTCAGGTCTGCAATTTCTTTCGTTGTTTCTACCCATTGTGCAGCCCCTTGTTTCCACCTCGACGCAAAGTGGTTTATGGGTTGGGCACCCTCAGACGGGATGGACGGAAGGGGTGCGCGATGGACTGTAGTTTGAGGTTTTATGTCAACATAGTATAAGCCGGATTCATTTTGTACCTTAAATAAATATGAAACAAGATGTATACAAGGAGAAAAAAATAAAAAATAAAAAAAAGGGCCTGAGAGGTAGGCACCCTCCTCGCCTTCTATTTTTCTGCCCCTCCATTTTACAACACCTGGTCGTATAGTGCACAATTCAGCCCTCCCCCTGACTTTCACTTAGGATTCTCGTACCTGACTACCTCTACCATGGCTCAGCCTGGTTCATCCCACTCCCTTGTCCCAATCAATCACCTTCCGTCCACTCTCCTCCTCCATGGTAGGCTTCAATGATGAAGTCTGCCATCTTCACCATTTCTTCCCCAAAACCACCGAACTCCTGGGTCTCTCACCAGGGCATCTGCGCATCCCCTCCCTCCAAGGCCTTGATGACCTCAACCTCGCAGAGGCTATGATCCCCCCCTTCTCTGCTTCCTCATTCATGGCATGTCTGCCATGGGCAAGGAAAGGGAGAACCTTCACCTCCAGACAAATGACCTTGAATCAAGAGTCCCCAAAACCCTCCTAGGTGGGTCTAACCACTCTCAGCAACTCAAGCAAATCCAATCCTCGCTCTTGGACCTCGCACATAGAGTGACACACCTCCCGGCTGCACTTGGGGGGGGGGGGGGGGGGGGGGGGGGGGGGGGGGGGGGGGGGGGGGGGGGGGGGGGGGGGGGGGGGGGGGGGGGGCGGGGGGGGGGGGGGGGGGGGGCGGGGGGGG
>Ga0307517_10001941_pt1 | contig 33794 bp, 39 predicted proteins | sample 23_EM_MG_FD_194515 | JGI IMG/M metagenome (GOLD analysis project Ga0307517, IMG submission 194515) | Populus trichocarpa ectomycorrhiza microbial communities from riparian zone in the Pacific Northwest, United States - 23_EM | ecosystem: Host-associated > Plants > Roots > Unclassified | place... | reverse complement strand
GATGTCACCCACAACTTTATCGTCGACTTCGTGTGGAAATCCACGAGTTTCGATCGTATGCAATTGGCCATGAAGACATTTGCCGTCGACGAGAAGAGCGTTAGTGCATACATCGTGAGTTGCGCCAGCAAGTTCGTCGCGAATTGGGGTTTGACCGGTTCTTTTCAGTACCACAAATTACTTGGTCACGAAGTCGAACCACAGTCGTTGAAGACACAGATGCCGAAACGATTCTCAGCCCCCGGACTCCCTGAACTCAATCACTCGCAGATGTATGCCGTGAAGAGCATCCTCCAGAAACCGATCAGCCTCATCCAGGGTCCGCCGGGTACCGGGAAGACCGTCACATCAGCTTCTATCGTTTATCATTTGGCGAAGATGAATCCTGGACCCGTCTTAGTCTGCGCACCATCGAACGTCGCGGTGGACCAACTCACCGAGAAAATACACCTCACTGGGCTGAAAGCCGTCCGTATCACCGCCAAGTCTCGAGAGGCCCTCGATTCCTCCATTTCGTTCTTGACCCTCCATCAACAAGTGGCCAAGAACACTTCGCACGTGGAGTTGCAGAAATTGATCCAACTGAAGAACGAACAGGGAGAGTTGAGCTCTAACGACGAGAGGAAGTATAAGACGTTGATCAAGCAGTGTGAGAGGGAGATCCTCAACGCTGCTGATGTCATCTGCTGCACCTGCGTTGGCGCAGGAGACCCCAGGTTGGCGAAATTGAAGTTTAGGACCGTTCTTATCGACGAAGCCACTCAGGCCGCTGAGCCAGGTGCGAGATACCGTTCTTATCGTGACTATTTGACTCACCGCATGTTTTACCAGAATGTATGATCCCCTTGGTGCTCGGGTGTCGACAGGTGGTCCTCGTCGGTGACCATCAACAATTGGGCCCCGTCATCATGAATAAGAAAGCTGCACGCGCGGGGCTCACCCAGTCGCTCTTCGAGCGTCTCGTCGTCTTGGGAAATCGTCCGATCAGACTCCAAGTCCAGTATAGAATGCACCCCTGCCTCTCGGAGTTCCCATCCAACATGTTCTATGAGGGAAGCTTACAAAACGGCGTCACCGCCCCGGAGAGATTACGGAGAAACGTGGATTTCCCTTGGCCAGTACCTGAGACCCCGATGTTCTTCTATCAGAACTTGGGTCAGGAAGAGATTTCCTCAAGTGGGACGTCGTTCTTGAACAGGTAACATTCTCTGCGGGTTCATGCACCGAATGCTGAAAGGATATATAGGACCGAAGCCTCCAACGTGGAGAAGATCGTCACAAAGTTCTTCAAGTCTGGCGTGGTCCCGAATCAGATTGGAATTGTCACTCCATACGAAGGCCAGAGATCATACATCGTCAGCTACATGCAATTCAACGGCTCTCTGAGGAAGGATCTATACAAAGACATCGAAGTGGCGAGCGTCGATGCGTTCCAAGGACGAGAGAAGGACTACATCATCCTGAGTTGTGTTAGGAGTAACGAGCATCAAGGAATCGGTTTCTTGAATGATCCAAGGCGATTGAACGTTGCCCTTACGAGGGCGAAGTATGGCGTCGTCATCCTTGGTAACCCGAAGGTCTTGAGCAAGGTCCGTGATTTCAGTTTGTGTTCTCGTATGACCGTTCCGATCCTCATATCTATCCTAGCATCCATTGTGGCACTATCTCTTAACGCATTACAAAGAAAAGTCCTGCCTTGTGGAAGGAGCACTTAATAATCTCCAGCCGAGCATGATCCAATTCAGCAAGCCTAAGCGATCCTTGTCCAAGGCGATGGATCAGTTCCGACGCCACGAAACCAATGCGAGGGACTACATGTCTGGTTCCAGCGATGATCGTGAGCTGATTCTTCTTTGCCCCCTTTGTTCCTTCCTCTTATATCCGCGTTTCTCAGCCCGCAGATCTGGCACTCCGAGTCGATTTGACCAGAGCTTCTATCGAACGCACGATGCTCTCGGATACATTCCGTCCGATGTCCAATCACTGCGCTCGCAAGCTACTTACTCCTCGGGGCTGCCGATGTTCGCTGCAAACGGCCCATTCGGAGCAGGAATGCATCGGGGATCCGCTGCCAAACGTGGTCCCTACGGGAGTTATGCCAGCTCCATCATCTCCCAGGAAGGACCCATTGGAACCGACAGTTCGAGCGTCGTTGGGAGCTCAGCCGGCACGTCCGACCGCCGTTCAACCAGCATGGCGTACTCGCAATCCGACCGATTGCGGAGGCGGACTTCGTTCTCCTCAACCGCTGGAGCCTCTGACATGGGAAGCCTGTCGCAGTACGATTACAAGGGACAGGACGATATCTCTGATTTGGACGACGTGAAGTCTCAGTATACGGGAACCCAGACTGGAGTCACCGTCTTCTAAACCCTGCAGGTCCGATGTCAGGCATCGTGGAATGGGGACGTCGGGTTGTACCCCTCCGACGGGGAATGGCGGGTTTGGATCACAAGCGGTTGTCGGTGTGACTAAACGCGACTCACCCGCGTCGCGCTAATGGTCGGACTCCCCCATCGTCATCGCCTCCCTCGATAGCGCGAGGAGACCTTCCGAAGCTTCTTCTTGGTTGCCACTTAGACACTGTTCACTTTGTTGTGGTAGTTCGACAGCCGTTATGATAGAGAGATGTGAATCCGAGAATCTATATGCGTGACAATCCGTGCGCGTTCCACGTGTCCAACTTTCCTCGCAATTTCAACCAAATTACTGTCAGATTCGTTGACTCTGGTGAACTTAAGCGTTTAGCGGTAACGCCCCTGTGCGTTTTCTTCGAACCACACTTGTCCTCCCCTCTGCCTAGCCGCTGGCTCTTTTTCGTTCTGAGGCCGCTCGAGATTGCCCACACGCACATTACGCATCCCATACAGCTACAGACACAACGTTGGTAAGATCCCTATCTGTACCACCCACTTTACGACAGTCGCGAAGCACCCATTCAAAGCTGCCACTTTGTATGCGTTCGTAACCCCAACCCCGTTCTGACGTCGCTGAATACCCTACCCGCCCGCTACCGCAATCGAACTGTGCTGCGTCTCCCTCCAACAGGACCGACAAGCGGAAACACCAAGCCGCCTACGACCGCTTGGTCTAATCCACCGGATGCGCTCAACCGCAGACACTCTGGAGGGGAGAATACTACCCCCACTGACCGACAAGGGTGGCGGTGAAATACATACCTAAACGTACGTGACTGTGATCTCCCCATCTTTCTTGTCCTTATTCTTACCGGCATCCTCAGCAGGCTGGTCAGTAGTTGTGACCAGTCGGACGCGCCGGTGGTCCCGTTGTCCGTTTCAAATATACGGCCTTCGAAGGGGTTTCTGTGGGTGGGATAGACAAGTTCTTAGGCATTCCTCACGTTCAACCTCCGGACAGCTACCCCCGTTTCCATCGTCCCCAACCTCCGCTTCTCGTGCCCGGTATCGCGCTCATGAGTGATCTTGTACTCGTGCTTTTCTGTGCAGATTAGATATGGATTTTTTTCCACCTGGTTTGAATAGCTCGCAAGCTACGAATTGGAGACGGTTTTCCACACAGGATTATACCCTCCCCTGCATTCCGTATTCCAATTACATACCATCACCCTTCACAAGCTTATTCTCCCACTTCAGTTGTCCTGCTGAACGAAATTCTGAAGGGGCTTGTATTATTCTCTGTTGTCGTCATCTGGGTCTTCAATTCGCAGGAATCACTGTATTCCGGGTCACTATCCTTGTGGATGTAACACATCTATGATGAGAACTTTACCAACTCACAGAAACTCCATCCCAGCCATTCTCTACATCATCCAAAGCTCTCTCAAGTTCATCACAACCCCCCTGCTGTTGTCTTCCAGGTCACACACTGGATGAGGATCCTTACAATGGCTACCTTCTCTGCTATTCTCCTGCATGTGGAGTGAATGGCCTTTTGTTACCTTGTCCTTGAAATGGGGATTGTCCAAATCCAGTCCACCCCTGCCAACAGCAATCTCCACAAGTCAGTCAACATTCTGGTTGGCAGTGCTTTGATGCTGCACTGGTGTATATCTACAACATGAGTCCACCTAAGGGCCTTCTGGGTGATATCATAGTTGATTGTTTCACATGTGGACTTACAGGTGTCTATTTCAAGACGGCCCTCAAGAACTCTAAGGCCAACAAATCTTTACACTGGAATAACAACAAAGAGAATACATGGCATACACTGAAGACATGAGGCAAACCAATTAGCTAACAAAATAGTACAGTAAAAAATGTAAAAATTAAAAAGAGAAGCATGGCAATTGGAACAAGAGGAGAAATGGAATGTAGACTTGACATGAGAAAGAAGAGTGAATGAGAGAATAGAAACTTTAGGTTCTGTTTGGATCATAGATTGTATCAGAATTGACATTGTCCTTACCATATAAGAGTACAACAGCAGGGAATTTGAGGAAAGAAGAGGGTGGGAATGTAATGAGTTGCATAAATGCATGGTGGGCATGAGATCCTGGTGAGGTGAATTTATAGGATGAGGGAAGTTGTAGTAAATCATCCAGACCCATCACAATGGTTATGGAAGGGGAATTGCACACATAAAATCTGAGTGATTTCCAGTAACTATCCATAGAAGCTTAGTTGACTGAAAGATTAATAATTTTGGGCACTTACAGGTTGCTTTCTAATCCACCTCTAACAATACCTTCTTGAGCTCTCCATATTGGTAATTCATTATCTCAATGTCATCCTCATCAATATCTGGCTTCTGCTGTTGCAAGTGTTCTAACCCCTGATCCAACTGGCCCAGAACATGGTCTAAACGTTGGAGAAGTCTCTTCTGGTGGCTCTCCATCCTGATTCCACTGAATTCCTCCCTGATTAGGACAACCATCTTATCATAGCCTTCATCATCAAGGTAACACCACCCTGACCAGACAAGGGACAAGTGTGATGTAAGAGTTTCAATGTCTCCAAGTCCCAGGATTATTTGGAGAGCACTCAGTGAACTTCCCCATTGATGACCTTTGGAGACAGGAGGGAGGGGGGGGCATTTGTTCAACCATGACCATGTATCAACAGGTAGCTGCAAGGAGGTATGGTCTGCAATTTGCAATAGTGTGCTAACCACACTCTGAGCAATCTCATCTGTACATGGAACTGCTGAGGTTGCTGATGTCCAGAATTGAACCAAGTGCTGATTGTTTGCAAGTTCTTCCCATGGGAGGTGAGGTGGTAGGATAATAAAGATAGTTCTCATGGAAACAGGACTTTCTCCATTAGGCAGCACAGCAGTAGGAGGCTGTTCAATATGAGCCTGTGTGGGATTTGGCCATATTGAGGCCTTGGCAAGATGCAAAAACATATTAAGCATCTCATGTCCCCCATCTTTCCCTTGCTGGACTGTGTATAGGAAGAATGCAGCAATAGCCTTGCGCTTGGAGTAGATTGAAGCTAGATCATTGGTGCCAACCATGGCTTGAAGTTTCTCAGCTATCTGCCTTGAAATTTCTTCTGTCTGTGCACTACTTCTAGGTCAGAGAGATAATCATCTGCTAGGTGTGAACATACCTTTCATCTAGGGTTGCAGGCTTGGTATCCAGAACATTACAGTTCAGGTCAATGGCAATGATTGACAGGCAACCAGCTATGACTGAGTTTGAAGGAAGGGATTCCAGGGATAGGGAATAAATTGCAAAGTTGAGGATCCAATGGGGTACCTTCTTGCCATTATCTCTCCTTTGGTACTCAGACTGGGCAAGCTTAGTCAGAGCATGTGTGAATAGAGTGTATTCCTGACTGGATGGCTTGTAATCCCTCCACTTCATCTGTCTACAGACATACTGTTCCAACCATGGGTATTTATGACATAGAAGTGCAAGATGGATTGCACCAAAAATGTGAAAGGATGGGAGACTATTGAAGTTGCAAATAGCAGACCGGAATATTTTTTCATAGTGTTGACAAACATCTGTGAGAGTACTAGATACTGGGTCCATGACTGAGAGGCATGAGAAGGTTTGAAGGAAGCCTTTTGCAGATTCTATTGCAAGTTGTTCCAACCCTTGGGTAACTACCAGATTGGGATAGGAGACCTTTACACAGCTGGTGAAGGCACTGAAGCACCCTGCAACAAGGGCAGGGTCAAAGTTGGGGAGTGCTACCACTGTTCCAAGGTACTCCAGAGCTGACAGGTGGTGATCCTTGTCCAGTGATGCCTGAAGAATCCATGAGATGCAGTTCAGGTCCAACAGGGTTGTTTGTTGGTCCAACCCATCTGCTGGAGTAGGAGGAGCACCAGGTGACCAGGTGCGCACTCGATGAACAAAGGTTACCAATGGCTGGATCATTGCTTGCCCAAGGTGGATGCCATCAGCTACCAATGCAAGAGGGAGTTGAACAATAAGGTGTCCCAAGAAGCCCCCAATCTTGTTTCTGGACCACCAGGGCCAATAATACCAAGTATTTTTCTGGATCACCCAGATTGTTTCTCTGAAAGCTGAAGTGATGGCTGAGGCAATTGAGCGAAGGATTCGGGATCCAGGTGTTTGATATGGACAACCTGCAGAGACTGACCCCACCACAACAATGAAAAGGAAGAAGCCAATCCCGAGGGAGGCGACACCAAGAACTACTGACGCAACTATCGTGTTTATCTCCCAGAGATAACGGGAGAGAGCGCAGGCGAGGAGCAACAGAGCGGCCTGTAGCATCAGCGGCAGTGCCTCCATCACGTGGTCAAAATACCAGGTGATGATGCCATTGAGCTTCTGCTGCCGATTCTGACTGCGTTCGATGGCATTCCCTCGCACGTCTGTCGACATGTATCGGTTCAACCACTGCTTTCCCAACATTGCGAGGAAAGCGGAGAACAGCGAAGCCGCGAGGCTGGCGTACAGGATCGCTTGGACGTGAACGATCATGCGTGGAGGGCCGGTCCATTGGGGGACAGTGGGAACGTCGTCACCGAAGGTGGTGTTGTCTATCTTGTGGATGAGGACACGGAGCAGGGCCGCGGTCTCTTCGTTTGGGTCCGGCTGGAGCTGGGAGCCGACTTCGATGATGAAAGCGGCGGCGACTGCGGAAAACAGACCAGCCTGTGTTCAGGTCAGCACATATACGTCGGAGCAACTTGCAAGACTCACGAAGACCAACGTCGTGTTCAAATCCTCGTCGTATCTTTTGTTGAACTCCTTGTCGTATTCCTCGGCCATCTTGCGGTAACCCTCGTAGAATTTGGAACGAATATCCTCTGGTTTTGAGTGCGCTCCTTGTACCTGACTACGAGGGAAGTTTCAGTGACGTTCAAGAAAGATGCGAAGTAGGGTCCTACCTGTCTCCTGGTTTCTCGTTTTCTACTGCGGCCTTCTCCTTCTTCGGCTCTTCTCCAGGGTCCTGGCCACTGTTAGGCGTTAGCCAATGGGTGTGTAACCAACGAAATTTAGAAAGCATACTCTGGTGCGTCATCCTCGAGGCTGCTCGAATCATTGCTATTCCGACGTTTCTTGGATCTAAGGTGCGACTTGATGGTCAGTAGCCGTCTAGTGGTTCATGGGCGCCGGGTTCATACCGTCTTCGCTTTGTGTTCGCCCGCTTACTGGAGTTGGAATCTTCCACGGTCGCAGATCCTGCTTCATCGCCTCCGCCTTCTCGACTGCGGGAAGAAACACGAGTCAGAAACGAAATCGTGGACCTTCGAGGGACTCGCCTTTCCAGCGCGATCTCTTCCAGACTCGCCATGCGGAGGGATATTGTCGAAACTTGCTAGGATGTGGGTAAGTGGGTGGTAGAAGGAAAGGTGGCGGGCGTTGGGCGTTGAGTGAACGGATAACGGCCCGTTGCCATGAGGTGGTGCCAGGGGTTCTCGTGGCACTAGCGCTACGCAGCCACGAGCACGGGCCCGACAATGGGACGGTCCGTCTCGCCGGGCTCATATCAGCGTGTGGTCTTGCGGGGTATGTTGCCCATCGCCACCGGTCAATGCAGTTTGAGATGATGGACTGACGAAAAGCGGTGGTAGGACTCCGATACCGAGCTGGGAACCAAGCGTGCAAGTACAAGGACGATGCCCTCACGAGGGGAACAAGTGATGGTTTCGTGCGTCCGTCCCCCGGAGGAGGGAAACCCGGCGACCGGATCACGTTCTCAGAGTTCTCCCGTGACATCGGAGGGGTTCTCTGAACCTGAGACTGGTTTCCGGTCTACCTCACCGCGGTCCTCTCCTCCTGCAAGATCATTCTGGCGACACTCGGCAGTGTGTGATATTCTCCCCCGGAGTAAAGGTCCCACTGTCACTCTAGTATATGGGCGTGGTTCAGGGATACGGCGGGTCTCGTTTCCCACTATCAAAACTTACTATCACACGGTAATCCGAGCCATCGCACATCTTAACTCTACGTTAGTCTACGGCCGCCTCTCCCACCAAGACCACTGACGACACGACGTTGAAGGAGGCAGAGACCGAGATCGCGACCGTGCTCGTCCACTTGGAGAAACTCTTCCGTATCAGGAACTTACACCGTTCCCCGCTCCTGCAACTCCCCACAGAAATCATCATCCACACCTTATCATTCGTCATGGAAGATATGGGGGTCCTAGCTCGTTTGGTATTCGGTATTCACCAACTGGTATAGCATCTACGGAATCATGTGCGACGTGACCTCCCTATGTGGGAGATGAATATATCGCTTGGACGGCATGCAGAGGGAGGGCAGACGCGACCTCCACGACCTCCAGGTAATTATGAACGACGATAGGCAAATCGAAATACAACCAGCAATATTCAACGTTTCAGCGGTTTGGCGAGGCCACCGGCAGGACCCCCAACGTCCCGAATCGCAAACCAGAGTCCGCTCAAACGGCAAACGTTCTTTCTGATCGCTCAAATCAGTTTTCCGGAGAGTCGGGAACACCAGACCTGGTGGTACTTACAGCTTCTGTAGGTCACGTCGACACATCCATTGACCGGGGGAAAGGCTGTCAAGTACAAAGCCGGCACTACTCGTGACCGGTTCACCACGTCCACGGCTTTCGCGATTTGGAGCACCGGCGGAAAACCCGTCGCAGCGCGATTGCAAGAGAGGAATCCGACCGGACGGGGACACTGGAACGCATCCCTCCGAGGGAAAATATCTGCTCGGTGTGACCACTTCGGCGCTATCGTGACTACATGTTTCAGGTCTGGGATCGCAGGTGCCTGCCCCGAGATGGCCCTCAAAAACTCCAAGGCCGACCTCTGGGTGGGGAACGTACAGTTCGGTTTGTTTTCCCCGGCTCCCACCCCACTCAGCAACCATTTCGAGCATCTGTGACAGATTTCAGCCGTTTGTGAGGACATACCTAACCTCCTGATATCCCAGACGTGCCTTGCATTCGCTTCCCACTTTAGACCGCGCTTCCACTCTCTGGGTACGGGCCCGTACTATCCACTCGAACGTGATGGAACAGTCGATATCTGCTTGCTGGCTACAAGTCTAGAAAGCTGTTGATCCTAGAATAGGCGTGCTCGGTCGCATTCCCATCCTGTATATCAAGTTTGCAGCATAAAAACGACACAAAAGGTGAGGTACATCGTCTACAAAATACCGCATGCTACGAGCGGAAGAATATGAGTACTTGAGCGACACCCCACAGAGGGGAGGTCTACGACTGTGATAATGCGTTCGGAATGAAACACCTTAAACAGAAAGCAAGGGAGAAAGATATGTGTCTGATATAGACGCAAAACAAAAAACAAGGCGAGGTGGATGACAGCATGACAGGAACGTAAGGCGGGGGGAGACAAGAAAGCGCAGCCCACCAACAGGGCCAAACACAGTTAATCTTCCCCAACTCTGAGGGCGACCAAAGAAACCCTGGCCTGTCGGAGGCTATCGATCTCCGTCTCAAGAGCATCGGCAGCCGGACCAGTAGACCGCTCTAACGCTTCCCCAACCACCGTCAGCCTCCGGTTTATTATTAACAGGCACGCATCGAGGAATGACCTGTTGTCACCTGGGACGTTCTCCTTCATAACCGCCTTCAACCGCTTCTGAACTTGAGGAATCAACTCCTCGTACTTCCAGCACAAAACCGCTGACCAAAGAGCCAAAGCGTCCGTGTTTTTCAAGGCGCTGATCGCGTCTATCAACTCTGGATTGTCGATACAACTCCTCAAAGATATATCGTCGTCCGGAACCGAACCGAAGTATTCCAGCAACCTCCAGTTCTCCGGGACGATATGAGGACGCCAGTGAGGGGAGTTGATCATTCTGAGCAGAACCACGAGAGAGGCCCTCTGGACATCGCGCGTATGCTCGAGACGCTCGACGACGGAAGCCAAATCCATACACAAACTCATCATTTGGCCAGGTCTCATGATTGGATGGGAAACGTCGAACAACCTGTCGCCGATGAGAGGAAGGAAGAGGAGGGCAGCCTTGCAAAGCTGGGGAGGCTTGTCGTTCTGGAAGAGGCAGCAGATATTGTGAACGAATGAGGGGTGTGTTGGGGCAAAGCGCCGAAGAGCCTCAATGGTGGGTCCGGGGGAGTGAGCCAACGCACGCAAGGCGTTCTGAATCGGCTCATGGTGGTCTCGACCTCCTCTGCCAGTAAACTCGAGGTGATGCTCCAAAAAGGCAAGAATCTCTTGAGGATCTTCGACCGATGGCAAAAACTCGTCGCACTTGTAGGCGCCTCGCAAGGCGAGACGAGAGGCTTCCCACTTCTTTTCCTGAGTGTAGGGGGGAGAAATCGGAGCCTGCATAACGACTCGAAACAAGTCATAGCTTCTCTGAGTGATTTCCTTCTTGGAGAGGGGGGCGATGAGCTCCATGGCCTCCAGAGCACGGCGAACTTCATCGGGTGTGAGAATCGGAATGCTGAACCTCCGAGTGAGTTCCTCGTAGATCCTGCCAATCTGAAGGTTGACCTGGTGACTGTAACAGGTAAATTTAGCCTCACGCCATAGAGAATGAATGCAAACTCAACTTGCCTCTGATCAATGGCATATATCCCATTATCAGGCGGGTTGAATCCGAGGACCAGACCAACCATGAAGAGACAATTGGCTACAACTGATGCTGGAGGGAGAGGATCCAATCGAAGGGAGTAAAGAATGAATCCCCTGATATCGCCCGGTAAGGAATCATGTTTCTCGAGGATATCATCGGCATGAGGGAAAAGGATTATGGCCATCCAAGTATGGTGTGGAATAGTGAAGGAGAAGTTTTGTCAGTCCATGATTGTCGGTGATTCCCAATTACGGAAGACGTGGTCAAGAACTCCAAGGGTGGATTTCAGGTCCGAGTCCCCCTCGAAATCCCCTAGTCGCATGTTTTGGTGTCGCGCCGAGATGGATTCAAATATGGCCTTATCGAGGTCGCAGCCGGAGAGAAGAAGGCGCTGAGAAATCATGTGGACGAGGGCTTTGGCGGTGAGGTAAGCCATCTCCCCGAAACCCGGTATCACTGTGGGGGGTCTAGACGAACGGTCAAAGCATTCCAAGAACACATCGTAGAACCTTTCCAATGGGACGGCCCGAATGTCAGAGTGCCACATGATCTCGGGAACGACCCTTGCAATGGCCATGGTGACATCTGCATCCAACGACTTCCCCAACATCCAATCAATGCAGCCCGAGTCGAATTTGTATAATCCCCAGAGTGGCCGGTGGGATGGATCGGCCACAGGCGATTCTGTGCGATCACCAGGCCGGCCATTCCGATCGAATGAAACTGGTGTTCCCGAGCTGCGGAGACTTGGCCGATTCTTCTTCCGAGTGAATATTCGCCAGAACCAATCCAAACATCGACCGAACAACTCCCAGGATTGCTTGAGGTACTCCTTGTGTTCGTTGTCAAACCGAATCAAGAAGCGAAATATACGGGAGAGGGGAGTTTGGAATGGACAGTTGTAGGAAAGGGTAGCGGCAGAAACTATAAGGAGGTAGAAGAGAAGGCCGAATGCCGTGAAACCGATGACCACGCTGGCAACAACCTTGTTGGCGACGTAGAGGTAGTTGGAGAGGGCGTAGCCCAGGAGGAGGAGAGCGGCTTGGAGCATCAGGGGTGGACACTCCATCACAAGGTCGAACTTCCAGGTGACCATCCCGTCCATCTTGCGCTTCCTGTGTCGGCCGCGTTCGATGATGGATTCAAGCTCCACCGAAGCATAGCGGTTCAACCATTGCTTTCCCATCATGGCAACGAGGGCGGCGAGGAGGGAGATTGACAGACTCGAGTAGAGAATGGTTTGCACATGGATGATGGTTCCATCGGGGCCATTCCACACGGGAAAAGCGGCATCGGCACCGGTTGGGATATTCCCAAGCGCGGAGCTGGCGATAATCTTGAGGAGCGCATAATTCATTTCCTCGTAGTCCGGTTCGAGCTGGCTCCGAACGTCGACAATGAAAGCGGATGCGACTGCGGAGAACAAACCGGCCTATTCCCCTCAGACCAATACGAGAATGACACCAGGGTCGAAATGCGGGAAATGCTCACGAAGATCAGTGTGGTATCCAAGTCCCCATCGTACTTCTTGACAAAGTCACGGTCATGATCGTCGGCTATGCGATGGAATTTATCGTAGAGTCCGATGTGAGCTCTGTCGTTCTCCCCGAGAACGCTTGGGTGGAGACCCGGGAGGGGTACAAACGCGTCGTCCTCCAGGCTGGAGCGGCGAAAGAAAAAGTTATTAGTAAGGTAAATGATATAGGGGAAGTCATTTCGGCGCACATTTTTGGATTGATAATTACTCCCGGGTCCCGGCCGCTGTTTGGTTTCAGTCGTAAGATCTGTAACCGATGAAACTTGGAAAGCGTACTCCGACGATTCTCGAGGCCCTCCGAACTGTTGGTATCTCAATGATTTTTCTGGCTCTCCCACAGGGTCCCGGCTACCCCCAGGCGTTAACCAAATGAAATACCACTGGTGAGATTCAGAAGCGTACTTCGGTGCGCCATTCCCGAGCCTGTCTGAGTTGTTGGTACTCCGGCGCTTCACAGATCTGAGGTCGGAATGATCAACCGGCCATCTTGTGGTAGATTGACCCCGGACACGCACCGTCTTCGTTTTGTGCTCACCCGCTGACTGGAGTTGGTATCTTCCCCGGTCGTGCATCCTGATTTATCGCCCCCGCTTTCTCGACTACGGGGAGAAACACCAATCAGAAACGAAATCGTGGGCCTTCGAGGGACTCACCTTTCCAATGCGATATCTTCCAGTCTCGTACTGCGAGGGAGCATAGTTGAAACCCGTCTGAATACGGGCGAGTGGATGGTGGTGGTAGGAGGGAGGGGAGGTGGTGGGCATTGGGGATTGAATAGATAGATAACAGCCTTCCGCCATGAGGTGATGCCGGATGTCCCCGCGGTGCCAGATCCACGCAACCGCGACCACGAGCCCAATAAGAGGTTAAAGGTTGTTGGCGGTTCGCCGAGCCCACGTCAGGGTGCGACCGTCAAATGGATATGTCGTCCAAGCTACCGGTCAATGTAATGCGGGGTGTTGGAGGAAAGCGGTGGTGACACCCTTGTGCGGAGCCGGGAACCAAATGCGCAAGTACAAGGACGGCGGTCGCATGAGAGGAGTGAGTAGTGGTTTCAAGCGTCTGTGTCCTCGGAGGAGGGAAACCTGGTGACCGGGTCACGTTCGAGTTCTCCTGCGACCCATCAGACCAGCTTCCCTCGACTCTGAAGTTTCGGCAGTTAGCTGGCGTGCCCACGAAAGCCAACCGTTTCCCCCGTTTCCTGCAAAGATCGACTTGCACCCCGAACTTTCCACGCTCGCCCTCCCCGTCGCTCTCAGTGGCCTGTTTGCAGATTCGACCAAACCCTACTTACACGAGTACAAACGCTTGCCGGCCCCCGCCGCTCTCATGACGAGCTTCGCTCTAACTAAATCACCCCGGCCTAGCGATATCCGTGGTGCAATACGACGCGCTTTCGTATCCCGTCCAGGATGCAGTCCTGCTCCCCCTGCTGGATCTCATCCTGGGATATTCGCTTCGGATTCTCTGCGGTGGTTGGCCTGCAAGTTGCCTGTTTTCTTCTCGATTTTCAGCATCATCTGGAGGTGTGAGCATGTCGCAAAAACTCTATTGGCTACTGGGGGAAATTGTCATTGGTCAAAGACAAAGCCGACAGTGACGGGCTCATCACGTGCACGGCTTTTGCAATTTGGACTCGACGAAAAAACCTTCGTAGCACAGTTGCGAGAGAGGGAACTGGCGGGATGGTATGGAGACACCGGAATACATTCCTCTGACGGAAAATATCTGGTCGATGTAACAGCTTCGGCGCTATCACAGCTGTGTTTCACGCGTTCACGTCTAGGCTCGCAGGCGCCTGTCCCGAGATGGCCCTCGAAAGGTCACCGACCTCTGGGTTAGGGATGTCCAGCTCCCTTTGTCTGCTTTGCTTCACGCTGCACTCGGCAACCATTGTTTCATAACCGACTCCAGCCGCTTATGAGGATATATAAGAAATATCCTGATAGTCTCGCATTCACCCGTCGCTTCCACCCCCTGTGTGCTACGGCTCCGTACTGCCCGCTTGAGCACGGTGGAACGGTCGATAGCCAGTTTCTGGCTACAAATCCAGAGAGCTACTGATCTTGGAATATGTTACTCGGTCGCACCCCCGTCCCGCGTATCAAGGATTTCGTATTTTGCGGTGTACGTAAGGCGACTGGAAAAAAAAGTGGGAAACATCGTCTACGCAATACACGCATGCTAGGAGCGAAGTAATATGGACATTGGGACGGCGCCCTACAGAGGGGAAGTCCATGCTTGTAACGATGCGTTCGGAATGAAAAAATCTTGAGCAGAAATAGAAGGGAGAGAGATATGAATCTGACATAGACGCAAAACAACAAACAAGGCGAGGTGGATGACAACATGATAGGAATATGAGGAAGAACAAGACGAGAAAGTGCAGCTCATCAACGTGGTCAAACAGTGTTAATCTTCCCCAACTCTGAGGGCAACCAAATAAACCCTGGCCTGTCGAAGGTTGTCGATCTCCGTCCCAAGATCACCGGCAGCCGGTCCAGTAGACCGCTCTAACGCCTCCCCAGCCGCCTTCAACCTCCGATTTATCATTGACAGGCACGCATTGAGGTGTGGTCTGTTGTCACCTGGGACGATCTCTTTCATAACCGCCTTCAACCGCTTCTGAACTTGAGGAATCAACTCCTCATATTTCCAGCACAAAACTACCAACCAAAATGCCAAAACTTCCGGATTGTTCAAGGCACTGATCGCGTCTATCAACTCCGGATTGTCGATACAACTCCTCAAAGGTATATCGTCGTCCGGAACCAAAGTGAAGTATTCCAGCAACCTCCAGTTCTCCGGGACGATATGAGGACGCCAGTAGGGGGAGTTGATCATTCTGAGTAGAACCGCGAGGAAGGCTTTCTGGACATCGTGCGTATGCTCGAAGCGGTCGACAACGGAAGCCAAATCCAAACACAGACCCATCATCTGGCCGGGTCCCATGATCGGATGAGGAGTGTCGAACCACCTGTCGCCGATAAGAGGAAGGAAGAGGAGAGCAGCCTTGCAAAGCTGGGGAGGCTTGTCGTTCTGGAAGAGGCGACAGATATTGTTAACGAATGAGGGTTCTGTTGGGTCAAAGTGCCGAAGAGCCTCAATGGTGGGTCCGGGGGAGTGAGCCAACGCACGCAAGGCGTTCTGAATCGGTTCATTATGGTCTCGACCCCCCCTGCCAGCCAACTCGAAGTGATACTTCAAAAAGGCAAGAATCTCTTGAGGATCTTCGACCGATGGCAAAAATTTGTCGCACTTGTAGGCGCCTTGCAAGGCGAGACGAGAGGCTTCCCACTTCTTCTCCTCAGTGTAGGAGGGAGAAATGGGAACACGCATGACGACTCGAAACAAGTCGTAGCTGTTCCGAGAGATTTCCTCCTTAGAGAGGGGGGCGACGAGCTCCATGGCCGCCAGAGCACGGGAAATCTTGGGCGTGGAAACCGGGTTTTGGAACGTCCGAGTGAGTCTCTCGTAGATCCTGTCAATCTGAAGGCTAACTTGGCGACTGTAACAGGTCAGATTAGCCTTACTCATAGAGAATGTATGCGGGCTCGATTCACCTCTTGTCAGGGGAGGATAGAGCATTTAGAGGGGGCTGAAAGTCAAGGACTAGACCAATCATGAAGAGGCAGTCCGCTACGATCTGCGCAGGGGGGGGAGGGTCCAATCGAAGGGAGTAAATAATGAATCCCCTGATATCACTCGGTAAGGAATCAAATGTCTGGAGGGCAGGAATGGCATGGGTAAAAAGGTTGGAACTCATCCAACTGTGGTGCGGAATGGTGAAGGAGAAGTTCTGCCAGTCCATAGATGTCGATGATTCCCAATTACCGAGGATGTGGTCAAAAACGCCAAGAGTCGATTTCAGGTCCGAGTCTCCCTCGTAATCCCGGAGGCCCATCGTTTGGTGCCGTGCTGAGATAGACTCCAATGCGGCTCTCACGAGCTCACTGCCGACAAACGCAACACGCTGAGTAACCATGTCGACGAGGGCTCTGGCGCTGAGGTACGCCATCTCCCCGAGATCCTGTTTCACTGTGGGGGGTCTAGACGAACAGTCGAAGCATTCCAACAATACGTCGTAGAACCTTTCCAATGGGGCGGCCGGAATACCAGGGTGCCAGACGATCTCGGGAATAACCCTTGCAATGGCCATGGTGACATCTGCGTCTAGCGACTTCTCCAATGTCCAGTCAATACAGTCCGAGTCGGACTTGTACAATCCCCAGTTCAAGGTCATGGGTGACTGGCCGGGTGGATTGGCCACAGGCGATTCAGTACGATCACCAGGGCCATTCCAATCGAATAAGTCAGGTGTTCCCGAGCTACGGGGAATCGGCCGATTCTTCTTCCGAGTGAATTTTCGCCGGAACCAATCCAAACATCGACCGAACAACTCCCCAAATCTCCTGAGGCACCTCTTGTGTTCGTTGTCAAACCGAACCAAGAAACGAAACACACGGGAGAGGGGAGTTTGGAATGGACAGTTGTAGGAAAGAGTAGCAGCCGAAACTATGAGGAGGTAGAAGAGAAGGCCGAATGCCGTGAAACCGATGACCACGCTGGCGACAACCTTGTTGGTGACATAGAGGTAGTTGGAGAGGGCGTAGCCCAGGAGGAGGAGAGCGACTTGGGGCATCAGGGGTAGACATTCCATCACGAGGTCGAACTTCCAGGTGACCATCCCGTCCATCTTGCGCTTCCTGCGTCGCCCACGCTCAATGATGGATCCAAGCTCCACCGAAGCATAGCGGTTCAACCATTGCTTTCCCATCATGGCGATGAGGGCGGCGAGGAGGGAAGCCGACAGACTCGAGTAGAGAATGGTTTGCACATGGATGATGGTTCCATCGGGACCGTTCCACACCGGAAAAGCGGCATCAGCATCGGTTGGAATATTCCCAAGGGCGGAGCTGGCGATAATCTTGAGGAGCGCATGGTTCATTTCCTCGTAGTCCGGTTCGAGCTCGGTCTGAACGTCGACAATGAAAGCGGATGCGACTGCGGAGAACAAACCGGCCTATTCCCCTCAGATCAACACGAGAATGACACCAGGGTCGAAATGCGGAAGATGCTCACGAAGATCAATGTGGTATCCAAATCTTCATCGTACTTCTTGACAAAGTCACGGTCATGATCGTCGGCTATGCGATGGAATTTGTTGTAGAATCCGATGTGGGCTCTATCGGTCTCCCCAAGTACGCTTGGACGGAGACCTGGGAGTGACCTAACCATGTCATCCTCTAAGCTGAGTGCGGCGAAAAGAAAGTGATTAGGGAGGTAAGTGATAGAAGAGGGGAAGTTAGTCGGCATACCCTTTTCGATCGAGGGTTGCTCCCGGGCCCTGGCCGCTGTTAGGTGTTAGTCAAAAGATATGTAACTAATGAAATCTGGAAAGCATACTCCGACGATTCTCGAGGCTCTTGGAACCGTTGGTATCTCAACGATTCTTCCGGCTCTTCCACAGGGCCTCGGCTACTGCCAGCCCAAGTTAACCAAATGAAATATCACTGATGAGATTCAGAAGCGTACTCCGATGCGCCGTTCTCAAGGCTGCTTGAATCGTTGGTATCTCGACGCTTCCTGGATCTAAGGTCGGAATGATCAACCGGCTATCTAGTGGTAGATTAACCCCGGACACGCACCGTCTTCGTTTTGTGTTCACCCGCTGACTGGAGTTGGTATCTTCCCCGGTCGTGCATCCTGATTTATCGCCCCCGCTTTCTCGACTGCGGGGAGAAACACCAATCAGAAACGAAATCGTGGACATGCAAGGGACTCACCTTTCCAGCGCGATATCTTCCAGCGTTGCCCTTCGAGGGAGCATAGTTGAAACTCGCCTGAATACGGGCGAGTGGGTGGTGGTGGTAGGAGGGAGGGGAAGTGGTGGGGATTGGGGATTGAATAGACAGATAACAGCCTGCCGCCATGAGGTGATGCCGGATGTCCCTGCGGTGCCAGATCCACGCAACCGCGACCACGAGCCCAATAAAAGGTTGAAGGTTGTTGGCGATTTGCCGAGCTCACGCCAGAGTGCGGCCGTCAAATGTGTATGTCGTCCAAGCTACCGGTCGACGTAATGTGGGGGTGTTGGCGGAAAGCGGTGGTGACACTCTTGTGCAGAGCTGGGAACCAAATGTGCAAGTACAAGGACGGCGGTCGCATGAGGGGAGTAAGTAGTGGAGGAGGGAAGACCTGGTGACCGGATCACGTTCGGGTTCTCCTGCGACCCATCGGACCAGCTTTCCTCGTCTCTGAAATCTCGACAGTTGGCCGGCGTGTCCGGGAGAGTCATCCGTTTCCTCCGTTGCCTACCAAGCCACTAAATCACACCGGCCGAGCGATATCCGTGGTGCATTGAACGCGACGCGTTTTCGTATCCCTTCTGGGACACGGTCGGGCCACTCCCCCGTTGGACCCCCGACCCCGGGAAGTTCGCTTGGGATTATTTACGCCGTTATGGTGTGCGAGGAGTGTGTCGTGAACAACTGTTGGCCTGCAGCGTGCTGCCTCGTTTCTTCCCTCTTTTCACCGGCCTCAGGAGATGTGAACATGTCATGAAAACCTTACCGGCTGATTTTTAACGTGTACATTACAGGGGGTAAACTGTTCAAGACCTTTGACACTCCCCCGTATCCGGAACGCTTGCTCCTGGCACACATTAAGCAGACAACCCTCTTGAGCAGTGATCGATGATCGATGATCAGCCGCTTCCCTCAAACGCATCATACAACTTCTAGCCCCTACTTTCCTCAGCAAGCCATGCAATGACCTCCGTGAACTCCCTCAGAGACAACACCCTCCTCTCCTCTGAATTTGAGGCTGGATTCCGGCCCAGCAATGACCCGGAGTTGTTTTGGCGCGCATGTATATTCCCGCTCTCGCTACCCTCGAGATCCGTTCGCGTTCCTCCAGCTTCACTGTCGCGCGGCCCCTACGTCATTTCGTTCCTGACGACCGTCTCCCGAGAAGACTCTTCTCGGACCCTCTGGTACTCGAGGTCGGGAGGTTCAATCATTACGGGAGATCGATTCTGTGAAAGTGGCCCTCGGCAGTTTCAAAATTCAATTCGACTTCGACGTTGGTGATGTCGAGGCCAATCACAACGCTACTGCAGCCCATGTGTTATATTGGTCCCACCGTCCGTGACCACCTTAAATTCGAGTGGGCGGAATTTTTCGGGTTCGCCCTTTGGTTGAAGTGCTTGGGGTCGACTTTTTCGGTGGCTGGTACAGAAAGTCAGTCCCATTTCCACAAACGAATTGCCCATGTGCCAAGTGACTCCCAGATGATCCTGACGGGATTTGGCGTCTTATCAATGAGAAAATGGTACAATTGGGTACGATGTATTGCCTGAAAGTTCTGATATATATGAACTTGTCGTGTGTTGAGAAGTGATTAGCGATTGTGCACAAGTCAACCGCGCCTCTGGGTTGGGGCCAGGTTGACTTACGGAGAGCAGACGCGACTTGCAGGCAGCCACGAATGATGAGAAGAGATTCTTGCGCAACCAATGTGGCCTTGAAACGCAACCAGCAATCAACCTTTCAGCATTTTGGCGAGGTCACCGGCGGAACCACAAACATCCAGAATCTCAAACTAGGACCACTCGAATGACGAACGTTCTCTCCGGTCCCTCAAGTCAATCCTGCGGAGAGTCGGGAACGCCAGGGGTGGTGCTTAAAGCTTCTGCTGGAAGCGTTGCTACTAGGATCGGGGGGGGGGGCTGTTAAAGACGAACCGGTCCCGACACCACTCGCAAACGGGTTCACGAATTTTGCGGTTTGGACATCGACGGGAAGCTGCCGCAGAATTATCGCAAGAGAGGAACCCGGCGGGACGGGGTCACCGGAGTGCATCCCTCCCGACCGGTGGAAAATATCTTGTCGGTGTTACTGGCGCGACACGCCCCGCGTCGTGCCAATAGCTCGACGCCTCCATCGCTATCGTCTTCCTCGACAACGCGGGGAGTCCTTCCGAGCCTTCTTCCTGGTAACACTGTTCACTTTGTGTAAAAGTTCGACAATCATTGTGGTGGGGAGGATATACGAGTGGAGATGTGTGACAATCCGTGTGACCCACCGTGTTTCGCGTCCAAGTCCGCCCCGCGATTTCGATCAAGCTGTCGGATCCGTCGACCTTGGCGAGTGGTTCCCTGAGCGTTTAACGACAACGCCTTTGTGTGTTTTCTGTACACCACACGTGTCCTCCCCTCCACCTGGTCGCTGTTTTTTTCTCTCTCTTCGAGCGAAAGGCCCAAGGTGAGATCGCATCCTTCGACGGTCACAGCCAGCTAAGGGTACGGTTTAGCCGTGGTCATCGTTTCACTCCGAAGCACCGTTCGGTCTGCGTAATCAGAAGTCAGCCATATAATACGCCTTATGTCACTTCGAAAGGCTGCCGCAATAGCAAGAGCTGCCGCGAAATCTCAGCTTTCATCAGACGAGGACGAGGGGGGTGATGGTTGGGATGAGGGGGAGAGCTCAAAGCCGAAGATGAAGGCCAGGACGAGGGGACGGACATCCGAAGGCGGTGGACAGCAGAAGAAGAGAGGCCGTCCTCGGGCCCTCACCATTGATTCCTCTGTCACAAGACCCGACTTACCCCAGCCGACACCGAAAGCGCGGAAATCATTCGATTCTCCTCGGAAGACTAAAGGCACTAAACGACCGTCGACCGCCTCCGGATTGGACTCTGACCTGAGCGAGCTGTCTTCACTCGAGGATCCTGACTCCCCTACACGGCAACGAGTGTCCCCGTCGTTTCCTGAACCGGTCAACGGCTCGCCGCCCAACACAGGAAAGAATCTCCCGAAACACAAACCGATATCTTCCTCGATTCCCCCCCGCTCCCTCATCTCATCCGCCTCTTTCACACTCGGTGCCCCTCCAAAGACGCCGGCTGATACATCGAGGGTAAGGAACATCCTCAGCGGAGTGTTGGGATCGGGCAAATCTGTTCTGGGCCGGACAACATCTTCGCCGAATATCTCCTTTTCCCCACCCACCCTCTCTTTCTCTCAGGAAACCTGGAGCAGAGACAAGCTTGGTTCGTGCGTTTGGGTCTTGGTCAATCGATCCGGGCATCCGCTTGACAGGCGAGGTGAAGCGGAGGCATATTGGTGGCCAGCCGAGGTGATTTGATTTCGTTCATGTTCAGCAGCGTTCTATCCCTAAGTATGGCATCTATGTAGGTTATATCCCAGCGCGGAGCAATCCCTATCGACCTCAAGTTCTTCGGACGTATATGTGACACCGCCCCACCTAAATGCAGCCTGTGGACCCCATCTGGGGCTGTCACCTGGCCAATGCTTCTTCCCTCTGGCGGAATGCGTTTCACGTCGACAAACTATAGCCTCGCAACCGACAACTCTGCAGACCTCGACTTCTCTGCACCAGCGAAACGACCGCGGACCGACTTGGACGATCGATGGAAGGTTGCTACAGACGAGATGATCCGTACGGATGCTGAGAGGAACGATGGGTTTGCCCCTCGACTAACCTCTCTCCAGTCTGGAATGACCTATGAAAGGCACCAGGACCCTGACGAGGTCACCACTGAGGGCGATCTGCTGGATGAAGAGGAGACAGAGGTCCACCACCCTCTCACGCCTTTCATTGACCCCGGACCTGATCCTATGCTCAACATCCCTGGAGAGGGGGTCTTTGCCCGGGTCAACAATTCACGGACAGAGCACTGGCCCGCTACCATCACCGAGTATATCCCTTCCACCTCCCCCAGGCGACGGGGGAAATACAGCATTGTGTTCTTCGACAAAGTAAAAAAGAATGTCGACAGGGCACTATTTTACACCTCTCTGGATGATGGTTTCTCTACATGCAAGGTGACTCCTCTTTTCGAAACCCGGGGGATCATTGCTGTTTATGACCGGTTTTGTGCCAGCTAGGGGAGATCCAGTATTGCGCACCAGTTGATGATGGGCGAGACGAGTCTGATGATGAAGAGATGGAAGGCTTGGACCGACCCCCTTCACCTGTCCCTTCGATATCACTCCACGACCACGATGAATTCTGTGGTCTGGACCTTCACCAACAGCTTGGGTGCACTAAAGAAGTCCTCCAGGCCATTTTGAACGATTCGTACTCACCTGTGCGGTCGCGGCATGAAAGGTTCATGAGAGGTGGGAAGGAACGTGTAGCACTCGACAAAGACGCGAGCCTCAAGGGGGTGATGACCTCTAGAGAGGTGTCCAAGTTGACCAAGCTACTGATCAGATGGGTTTTGAAGGATTCGGTCAAGGGGGAACAGGTGATCGAGGACTGTGAGGTCAGCATATATTCTTTTCTTTGACACCAGACCGGTAACTTACGCCTATGTTTAGGTTGCTACGGAACCTGATGCAACAACTGAGTCTGACCTCCCCTTGGAACCCCCTCCTTCATCATTTTCTGGTTCGGTTTTGAGCCGGGGTTCTGAGGTGCATCTACCCCTTTGCGCTCCCTTGAGCATGCTCACTGAAAAATCTCAGGAGCCGGAAGAACTTTCTCCACATACTTCCACGACCGCCCGTCCGCCGCCTCTAAGGGGATGCCCAGCCTATGAAAAACTTACAGTACGCGAAAAGCTTGATGTAAGCCTGTAGTTCCAAATATTTGCGGACAGCACTGATTGATCGCTCCGGCGGGACAGTATTGTACGAATATTCTTGTACCCGAAGCCGTTCTACAGATATTACTTTGGAGGAGTGGTGACAGGACTTCAACCGCGGTTTGCTCAGTCGAAGAAGAAGAACGGTTGCACCGCATCGGGTTGGCCCTCGTCCAACAAAGCTCCGATTGGATCGGTAACCTCCTCCGCCAAAGAGACGTGCTCGGTGGAGGGGGGAGATTGAAGGTCGAGAAAGGAAGGAATCGGAAACTGAAACCTGCGTCGACGGTCGATGGTGGGACGAGGTTGAGACCGAAGTTGCGATGATATTGAACGATTACATGTTTTTACCCCGGACTCCTTTCGTACCGTCGGTACAACTATTTCTACCAATGTACATACATAATCTTCCCAAGCGATCTTCATCCTCGTTAGGCAGAACACTCGGCGCTACGGAGCGGTGTCAGAGGACGGACAGCGCTTGATCTCAAGGTCATCTTGGAAATTCCCACAAAGGTCCGTACCACTCTAACTTTCCTCCCATCTCGCCACCGGCATTGTAACGCCGGTATCCAGATCTAGACCTCTCGGACATGGACCCCCCACTCGATTCCGACACCAAGTCATGTCCACCCCAGCTCGCTCAAGAAATTATCGACGAGATCATCGACACGTTCTCAGCCTGTAATCACAGAGCTGCGATCGTGCCACTCACGACTGTGGCGAGGGGGTGGAGGCCACGGAGTCAGAGACAGCTATTCCATACTCATACTCTCATGATCTCCGATGAAACACTGCAAAAGGCTCTGGAAGACACCAGGACCTGTTCACCAGCCATCGTGTTTTCTTATGTTCGGGTCCTATTGCTCCACAGACCCGACACGGGGATAGGACTCGGGGACGGCGCGTGGTTGTTACGCCTGTTCACCAACGTCGTGCAACTCAAGCTCCGAAACTTGTCGTTTCGAGGCGTTACCCTTGATCAGGCCACCCGTACCTTTGGTCATTTCGGGCGGACGGTACGAAGGTTGCACCTCGCAGAAGTGAGATTGAAAGCCAAGATGTTGATGCACCTCGTGGCGTGGTTTCCTATTGCTGACGATATCGAAGTTCATGCCGGTCTGCCCAGAGATGTTGGACTGATCCCCGTGGAGGAGCCAGTGATTAGGAAGTTCCAGGGAAGACTCCTGTTGGATTGTCTCCGGGGATTTCACGGGGATTTTCTGGATTTTATCAGCGCTGGCTCTCCATCTTTCGACACTCTCACCGTCGCTTATTGTCGAGAGTGTGAAGATCAGATTGCGAGGTTGATAAGGGCTTGTGGAGACTCCCTGAAGACCTTCCAGTACTCAACCGGTAGATCAGGCAAGTTTATCTTTGGTCTCTGAGATTTTAAACACCGCTGAACACGTATTAGGTGGTACACGGGCGGACTATACCGTAGTTCACGCGTCCCTGTCCACGTGCACGCAGCTCAGGTCCCTCTCGCTCCACCCACCTCACGATTTCGATCGGGAGAGATCCGTTTGGAGCCTGCTGTTCGCCATTCGGTCGCGATATCTCGCGGAGATCAACATATTCGTCAAGCACATCCGAGACCTGATGAAACTGCCTAACAAATCGGAGTGGAGCGATATAGACCAAGAGTTATGCCGGCTCAGTGAGCAGAGTACTGGAGCTGTGCACCCGTTACGTGTCAGCATACACTTGATCCACTCCGACCACGACGAGCAGAATCTCAGAGATCGTCTCGAGGAGACTTGGCCGTTGTTCTGCAAGAAGGGGGAAGTGGTCTTTACTTAGTGGGTTCTGGTCATCCTCTCTCCTCGTAGATGTTACTTATTAGGTGCGCGATTAGCGGGAGGTGGGCGCCAACCTATGGAGGTTGGGATTCCAGCTGGAATTTCTAGGGTAAAGCCACTCCGGGAGGTATGCCCTTCCCCAAGTTATTTGCACGTGATCTCACTGCCCGACCTTCAGAGTAGATGGTCGGGGTCTACTCTCTAGACGAGGAGAGGTGAAGCTACCGGAGAGCAAAGAGGTTACCGGTAGTGCTTCCCAAAGGGACTTGTACGGTATGACATTAGCCCACCGCTACCCCCGAGGTCATGGGTTGGATAGGTATCAACTTGGATGAGGTGTAACGCAATCACCTTATGGAGGTTCACGGAGGTTCCCAGCCGCACATCTGACAGCGGTTGCTCTAGGATAGTTTGGCCATATCCGGGTTGTAGAATGACATGGATCCAAATGCGTTTGAGCATCAACTACAATCAACACCAGAGAATGAATGGCCTTACGAAACCCAGGTCCCGACTTATCGTACTCGCAGGACACATGCCTCCGGCCGTGGTTGCTGTCCAAACTCTGAGAGCTGGTAACGAGCACAGGCCGTGCATATTAGACCAGCGACAATTCGAGCTTCACGAGTAGCCATGATTGATTTATAATTCGGACCTGCAGCTGGATAACACTGTACACACTCTGGAAGTCATACGTTTGATTACGAATTCTCGTACGCCCGCTACAAAACAAAGCCCCGCACCGTCAAGGAATCCTATTGGTCCGGCAGTACCCGAAAAGGCTGACCGCCGGTTTCCTGCCCGTAGACGGACAGCGCTCGATCTCAAGCTTGTTGGTCCGCCCGTCATAACCTCACAATTACCCTTGTCCGGGGCACCTTGGAAATCCCCGCCAACTAGTATGTGCTGCTCCAGCTTTCCTCCCATCTCGCCGTTAGTATTGTAACACCGGTATCAGATCTAGACCTCTCGGACATGGGCTCCCTACTCGATTCCGATAACAAGTCACACCCGCCCCAGCTCGCTCAAGAAATCATCGACGAGATCATCGACGCGTTCTCTGCCTGCAACTCCAAGGCTGCGATCGTGCCACTCACAACTGTGGCGAGGGCGTGGAGGTCACGGAGCCAGAGGCAGCTATTCCGTACCCACACTCTCATGATCTCCGATGAAACACTGGAAAAGGCTCTGGAAGACACCAGGACCTGTTCGCTGGACGTCGTATTTTCTTATGTGCGGGTCCTATCGCTCCGTGGGCCCAGTACTGGGATGGGGCTCGGGGCCAGTGTGTGGTTGTTACACCTGTTCAACAACGTCGTGGTACTTGAGCTCCGAAACTTCTCGTTTCAAGCCGTTACCGTTGATCAGGCCGCCCGTACGTTCAGTCATTTCGGGCGGACGGTACGAAGGTTACACCTCGCAGGAGTGAGATTAGATACCAAGATGTTAATGCACCTCGTGGCGTGGTTTCCTGTCGCTGACGATATCGAAGTTCGCGTCGGTCTGTCCAAAGCTGCTGGACTGATTCCCGCGGAGGATCCAGTGATTAGGAAGCTCCAGGGAAGATTCCTGCTGGATGGTTTCCTGGGACTACACGGGGACTTTCTGGACTTTATCAGCTCTGGCTCTCCATCCTTCGACACTCTCACCGTCGCTTATTGTCGAGGTTGTGAAGAGCAGATCGCGAGGCTGATAAGGGCTTGTGGTAACTCCCTGAAGACCTTCCAGTACTCATCCGGTAGGATAGGCAAGTTTATCTTTGGTCTCTGAGATTTTAGACGCTGCTGAACGCGTATTAGGTGGTACACGGACAAACTATACCGCAGTTCACGCGTCCCTGTCCACGTGCACGCAGCTCAGGACTCTCTCGCTCCACCCACCTCACGATTTCGATCGGGAGGGATCCGTTTGGAGCCTGTTGTTCGCCATTCGGTCGCGATATCTCGCGGAGATCAACATACTTATCAGGCACATCCGAGACCTGATGAAACTACCTAACAAATCGGTGTGGAGTGATATAGACGAAGAGTTATGCCGGCTCAGTGAACAGAGTACCGGAGCTGTGCACCCGTTACGTGTCAACATCCACTTAACCCACTCCGACCACGACGAGCAGAATCTCAGAGATCATCTCGAGGAGACTTGGCCACTGTTCTGCAAGAAGGGGGAAGTGATTTTTATCTAGTGAGTTCCGATCATCTCTCCACTCGCGGACGTTACTTATTGGATGCACGATGAGCGGGAGGTGGGTGCCAACCTGGGAAGATTGGGGTTCTGGGTGGCACATCTAGGGTAAAGCCACTCTGGGGGGTATGCCGGTCCCAAAGTTATTTGCACGTGATCTAATTGTCCGACCTTCAGAGTAGATGGACGGAGCCTACTCTCTAGACGAGGAGAGGTGAAGCTACCGGAGAGCGAAGAGGTTACCGGTAGCGTTTCCCAAAGGGACTTGTACGGTATGACCAGCCTACCGCCTCCGTGGTTTGGGACAAGAAAGGAGGGATGTCTTCATTCTGCCACTTTTTAACTTCCCGAGATCACCGGTTGGATAGGTGTCAACCTGGATGAATTACGATGCGATCACCTTATGGAGATTCGCGGAGGTTGGTCATTCACACGTCGGACTGTACTTGTTCCAGGAATGGTTTGGTCGTATCTGTGTTGCGGAGATGAAGTGGATCCAAATGTGTTTGAGCATCAACTATAGCTAACACCAGAGAATAGCCCCACGAAACTCAGGTCCCGGCTTATCGTACTCACAGGGCACACGCTTTCAACCGTCGTCCGATTGCAGTTCGGTCTCTCAGATGTGGTAACAAACACGGGTCGCGGTTATCAGACCGGTGACATCTCGAGCTTCACGAGTAGCCATAGTTGATTCGTATTTTGGACTTGTAGCTGGACAACACTGTACATATTTTGGAAGTCATACGTATGATTACAAACGCCCCATCTCGAGGAGCTTGCTGCGTTCGAGGATGCTGCATTCACCGTCGACGGATGGTGACCGCGTCACAAGGTTCTTACCACAGTCACGTCAGAATAAGCGCATAGTGATACAACGGGGGAGACACAAACCAATGTAGTCGACGGGAGAATTAGGACTGTTCTGGAGTTCCCTGAGCTTAGACATGTAAGCGTCAGGGATCTTGACGACAATGCTGGTGATGAATCCCTGGTAGAGAAAGTAAATATCTAGCTGAGATGGTACAGGTTCTGCTGCGACGGACCACATTGTACCTATGCGTCACATTGCCTCCTACGTTTGGGCGTTTCTATCAACACAGTAACATTGTCTCGCAGAGAACGAGGGACGCACCATGCGAGTAGATATTATCGAAGTACGTCTCGATTTGTTTTGGGGTTGCATAAAATTTGAAAACGACAGTGTACTCTATGGGCCAAAGGGAACGGTTAGCACTGCGTATTTGTACGGGGAGGTTTGCGTACTTCCGGGCATGGTTGTGGTTAAAGATCCGTGTGGAATTAAAGTAATTATTGTCCGCTACAACCTAGGGATATTGTTTGAGCGTCAAGGGTCCAACCGCGCAGCGTCATTCTACCCGTCACGGATAGACTCAGTGACGTCGTCTTTATCCTCGGGCCTCGCCCTCCGATGGCTACAGACAGCGAGGGAGAATCCGAAACCCAGCCGAAGGATCCATCCCAGTGATAACGTCGGCCTCTCCTCGTCCGTACGGTATCGTGATCGGGTGTGGAGAAAAAAGGATGAGTGAATGTGGGAATGACAGCAGGATGCGTTTCGAAAGGCCGTTTTCCGGGGGACGCGGCTCCAATTCGTCGTTTACCTTTGTCTTATTCAAGGGGCTCGGCATCCCGGCATGACGCACGATGCTGGAGCTTGGTTCCGGAATACGTTTTATTCCCGTCATCAGGTCACTCACTGAAGTTGACGACATAACCTCGACTCGAATCGTGAATGGTTGGCAGCTCTGCAGCCGGGGACAACCAGGCCGTTTACCCGCTGAGCTTGAGGTACGAACCGGCAAATGCCGGGATGCCGGGCTCCGGTATACGATCAAAAGGTGCACAACGAATTAGAGTTGTATCCCGGGGTCCCCGCTGTAGAAACCCCTTGCGGTGGAACCTCAACCTCATTCCGTTTCACATCCAGATTCACCTCTAAGCCGCGGCCTGGTAGGAATCATGAGCGTCGACTTGGACTGGGACAACTTGACTTCGGAACAGTTCGGAACTCGCAAACCCGTTGGTGGAGCTCACCTCAGCCCCACATCCTTCCTTCATCGGTCCAGTCGAAGACTTTTTGTTAGAATTCGGAAACGTCCCACCAGACGTGGAAGTTATAGACATCCGAGACATCCATCCGGACTTTCTCGAAGAAGGCGAAGGACAAGACGGGATGACGATTCCATTCCGAGCGATCAACCTGCCCCCTCAGCCCACCGGGGCCAATCGCACCAACCTGAGAACGGTTATGCGAGTCAGCCATCGGAACCCGTCGAAGAAGAATCGGTTGAGGTGGAGGATAAATTTGAATGGGTGCTACGGAAGGCCCTCCGTGGAAAAGGTCTAGAAGGCGGTCACTACCCTCCACATCCTCCACACCCACTTTCTCATCTCCCCGGACAGGAGCGATGGACATACCCGGATCAACACCTTCGCTCCATCGCGGTGTACATCCTGGGTCGCCCTGGAGTCCTGCCATGTCCGACTTTCTTGACTTGCACGCGACGTCGTACTACTCTCCCTCGATGGCACAAGGTCTGAAAGGGTCGGTGTATGGCGGGAGCGTGTCAGGTCCGCACCTCGCTCCTCCAAAAAGTGGGTCACCTCATCTGCGACGCCGGATACTCAGAACTTTCCGAACCACGGACCAGACCCCACGATGAGTTCCGACTCTCAGCCTTTGAAACGCGAGCGTCCGAACCTACAACTACACCTCCACATCTCGTGGGAATCGAATTTACGGCTCACGTTGGCCACCTTTGTAAGATCTCACATCGGAGCTCGGAAGATTCGATCATGCGGGATGACGGCGAGAGGAACAAGAAACCGCTTCCGATTGGACAAAGGCTCCTTCTGAACATTTATATCAAGATTGGGATCTGTTAGGAGGATAAACATGTGATGAAGAACGTGGAGAGGGTCGAGAGGTTTATTCAGGGCGTGGTCAGGAAGAGTATCGTAGAGGAGTCGGTATTTTGGAACTTTCATGCAATGATCCTTGGAGCCGGGTCGTAGCAGTGCATGGTGGAGTGTGGCGGGGTCTATATCTTGCCGCTCGTGGGTCACCTGTACTACCCCGCAGTAAGGCTGCCTGCTCTGCGTAACCTGGCGTCTGACTGTACTTATTCCCGGGACGTTTACGTCCAGGTCTTAGGGACTTTTATTCCTCAAACCTTAATTTTTCGGTGCGAGTACGTTGTACTTGTTTGGCCCGGCACGTGCGCTCGTGCTGTAAACGCGAACGAAGATGATCTTCAGAATTGTTCACTCTTCTACCGCGTCCACAGCGGTTCGGCAGATGTCCGCTATGTCCACCATAACTTTCACCGAGTCGGGCTTCTATCCCTATTCGACCACCAATGTGACTACGACAGACCTTGGTTTGTGATCCTACAACTGTTGGAGTCCCGGGCCTGCCGCCTGTCGGCCCTAGGCCTTATGTATCTGTACAATCCTTTGTTTTGCGCCCTCCGATATGGAATCAGTCAGACGCGCGCTTCTCGATCTTGAACGGAACTCAGCCAACTGTCATCGGTAGCCTTCCTTCTGTACACTCGGTTTGCCATGTGACGACCCTCCATCACTCTTTCCTCCCGGCCGTTGGCGCTGGCAATCCTCCCATCCTCGTCCTGTTGGTGCATTCTGGGATGTTGCTCAGCGTCCTTGTCCTTCTCGTCGCCTTCTCGCAGGCTGGTGTTCACGTCGCAGTGGCTGCGACCAAACGTACCGGTGGTCCTGTTGTCAGTCTCAAATATGCAACGTTCGAGGGGACCTCGGCGGGTGGGGTGGATCGGTTCTTGGGGATTCCTTATGCCCAACCCCCAGTTGGAAACCTCCGTTTTCGTCATCCTCAATCCCCGCTTTCCGTTGCGGGGAACAACCTTGTGAGTAAACTGGCGCGTTTTCACGTTCCGTAGATCAGACAGAGATATTGACCCTTGCTGTTCTTCCGATGAATCTCAGGCTACGAACTTCGGCAATGCTTGTCCCCAACAGAACTTCTCCCGAATTTACATCCCGAATCTCGACTACAGTATGTTGAATGGGATCGCTTCAACAGCCAACACGTCTGAAGACTGTACGCGTTTCACCAACCTCCGAACTACCGTTGGACGAAACTAACAATACTCCAGGTCTTTACGCCAACGTGTTCCGTCCTGCCGGTGTCACGGAACGAAGCAAACTCCCAGTTGTCGTGGTAAGCACATATATAATTCAGAACAAGAACGTTCCTCTGATGTGTGCTATGACTGGTGATTCGTAGTGGTTCTACGGTGGGGGATTTGCGATTGGTGATGGATCTCCCTACGACGGCAGCGCCTTCGTTCAGCGTTCAGTTGAACTCGGCGAACCAGTCATCTATGTAAACTTCAACTACCGCGTGAATGCTTTCGGCTGGCTCGCCGGAAAAGAAGCTCTCGCCAGAGGAGCCGCCAATGTCGGCTTACACGACCGTGAGTATCATTTCGATCAACGAATTTTCGCGGCCCCCGGCCTTTGCTTCCGCGTGATTTTCTGAACACTGAAGTACTGACACTTCGGGTATTTGGCAGAAAAGTTTTTCCTGACCTGGATTCAGACTCATGTTTCCAAGTTCAGTGGTGATCCGAAAAAGGTCACCATGTGAGTGTTTTTTCCCCGTGGGTCCATCGCATGTCATCACCTCAGATCGTTGGTATTGTTCACATCATACAGCTGGGGCCAGAGTGCAGGAGCTTTCTCCATTACCGCACACCTCGCCACGACCCCCGTCAATCCCCCATTCACGGCCGCCATCTTCGTACGTACTCGCCATCCTGAACGCGCTCCGAGATCGTTAATACTTTGCTCACTGCCGTAGCAATCTGGATACACGTTCCCCGTCTACAAGACCGACAGCCAGAAACACCAAGCCATCTACGACCACTTGGTCCAGTTCACCGGATGCACTTCGGCTCCGGATACTTTGGAATGTCTCCGTGCTGCTCCATATCCTACCCTCATGGACGCTGTTAACACCACCCCTGATATCGCCTCTCCCAACGGAATGGATTTAACTTGGAGTATTAGTGTCGATGGTGATCTTATGAAGAAATCTCTGAGGCAGTACATTAGTGCGGGAAGCTACGCTAAAGTCCCCATCATCGGCGGCGGGACCGACGATGAAGGAACGTGAGTCCGGCCCCGCCTTCCCTCCCTCGTGTGAAGATAAGAAGCTTAAGATCTTCGCTGTGTTTCCAGCCTCCCCGCTCTTAACAGTCTGAATCTTACGTGGGTCCCCTCAGCGATTGTACACCTTGATGCGCAGGTTTAATCCTTGTACCCAAAGAACTGACGCGGATGTCATGGCCTTCATGAAGGCGCACCTTTTCATCGGAGCTACTGACGCTCAAGTCAACTCGGTTGCTGATAAGTATTCTCAGGACCCTGCAGAAGTAAGGCTTCTCTCCTAACTCATTCACACCACGTCCTGACTCACAGCTCTCCCAGGGTTCCCCATATGGCACCGGAAACCTCAGCGCTTTGACGTGGGTTGTTGGCCATTGGTCCCAATACTTGAGGCTGACCTATCAACTTTTACAGCCCCCAATTCAAGCGTATAGCCGCTATACAGGGTGATCACAACTTCCACGCCGGCCGCCGTGCCGCATTCTCAAAGTATGCTACCACCCAGACCCTTTGGTCATACTGTTCGTCTCCCCGCGTTAAAGTGACTATGATTCCAGGGCGGGAGTACACTGACCTTGAACCCTTTTCATCTAGCGTGGAATCGCAGGAAGGACCTCCTCTACCTTGGCTCTTTTCACGCTGGTGACGTTTCCGAGATGTACGGCCTCGGTGACAATGTGGGCACGGATGCTTTCAGTATGCGCACTTTTCCCCTTTCCTCCCTCTGCGATTTCGGCCTCTAACGAAGACTACTGCAGTCAACTTTATCAACCATCACGACCCCAACCACCCAAGCGGTTCTACAGCCACCAGCCCATTGTCGAACATCACCTGGCCCAAATACACCCTCGACAGCAAGAAAATGCTACTGTTCAGCGATGATTCCAGCGAGGCGTACACCACGATCCCTGACACCTACCGCCCTGATGGGATCGCCGCCATAAGCGAGGTGCAAATGGCCCTGGGAGTCTAAAGGGTTTCCAGACCAATTCTTCCAGTCGTGTCGAGGTTTGTGCTCCTCTCCACGCTTCGTGCTTTGTTTTTTACCAACAAGAGTTGGGTTCACGGACTTTTACGTTGAATGAATTATCGCGTTGGGAGTATATGCGCATCTCACGCGCCACTGTTGTTTCCCGCGCCCGTATTTATACATACATACACCACGACTCAACCACTCCAAAAGATTACCTGACCGTTGGACCCCCTCCTCAATTCCAAGGGGCCCTACACGAGTTCTGCCAAACTCCATCTATAATTTGCCCACATGCAACAGACCCCATCCGGTAGCAGTCATTGCCCACTGGTATATATGCCAGTTTATGGTGTAGCAGTTCCAGACCCATCTCTGGTAACCGTCGCAAGACATGGGAAGCACGTATTCATATCCCTCACTCATTCGACACCTATGAAACTTATTCCCGTAAAATAAGACACCGCCTTGTTTACTGATGCCAGCCTCTCCTCGCCCGTACGATGTTGTGATCGGGCGTCGTGAAAAAAGGGTGAGTGAATGTGGGGATAGCAGTAGGTTCAAGTT
>Ga0307517_10001940_pt1 | contig 33794 bp, 28 predicted proteins | sample 23_EM_MG_FD_194515 | JGI IMG/M metagenome (GOLD analysis project Ga0307517, IMG submission 194515) | Populus trichocarpa ectomycorrhiza microbial communities from riparian zone in the Pacific Northwest, United States - 23_EM | ecosystem: Host-associated > Plants > Roots > Unclassified | place... | reverse complement strand
TGGAACTAAGCCCCACGTCATTTTGCCTTTTACCACACACCTGCCTGAGTCACACTGCTGAAATATTTCTAAGCTCGAGACCCGACCCTTAATCTCATACCCTAACTCAAGCGCCTGTATGATAGCGTGGGATTTCCTTATTCTACGTTCCAACATTCCAGCGATCCGTCCACCTCGTACCAATTTGACTGCCTTCCCCCCACCATTTGCCCACTCGAATCCACACATCTCCAATTGGTACCGCTGTCCTATCCATGGTGACCGGCTATTGGCCCAAGGTTTGTCGATCGCTCACTATCAGCTTTCATAGTTCTAGTTGGCTGCACACCTGCAGCAGGTGGGATCCAGTAACAGCTTACAGAAAAAAAAGTCCACCTTCATTCTGCCAAAGGAAATGGGAAAAAGGTCGATTATTTCATCAGGGCCAAATGTCCAGGTATAAAACTCATCCATTGAAGCTTCCTCGATTGGGACTGTTGTCATCGCCTTAGGTGTAAATAAAGGAAAGGAGGCAAAGGTAGACGGCAGTAGCAACAAGATGGTTATGGTATGAGATCCTTGTGAGTATCTAAGTGGAGGATAATTACATAGCATAATTACCAACCTATATATAAGGGTTATAATCAGGAATCACCTTTAATCACGCGGAAAGGCACTGAGTGCCTTCGTCACTGCATGGTATTCAAGTATTAGATCCTCACCTTGGGTTTGCTTTCAATAGTTGCGACAGCTTCCAGAGACCCGGTACTTGCAGGTTTGATTCAAGATTTGGTTGCCATGTAGAAGCGAATGCGCGGTATGAGAGTCTTCAATTGGAACTAGTCAACTCGCGTAAAAGATCAAATTTGGTTACCTCAGATTATGATTGAACAGGGTATATCAACCCCTACTGGATTTGGACTAATGCTATGGCCAAAGCATAGCGGTGAATACCAATTCATGTAGCTGCTACCCAGCCGAATCCTAGAGTGCAGCTATTTTCAAAAAAGTAATTCACATGCAACCATACACCACCAGATGCACAAAATTCATATGCACAGAAATTCATACGCACAATGGTTCCTACGCATACATGTGCGTATACACAATTGATAGACTCGAAGATTATGCGAGCAATGAAATTGATCACAGAATGGAAGCCAGCTTGGGTACCTAGCTTAGCTGGGCCAACTTATAACCTTCATTCATATGCCTACCACAGCTGTAGTTTTATATAAATATCATTCCGGATCCAAGGGAATCTGTTACTGTACACGGATAGCTAGAACCATCTCAACTTAATGTCTTCCCAACCAGAATCTTCCACGATGGGCAGCCAACAGAGGCTCTACACCAAGGGGGCAAGAAGCCGGACCTCTTTTTGACGGTTCCAGGAACGCCCTGCACGCGAATACTCTCCATCTTTATCCCAATTCTCGGTGGAATCCAGCCCATATGGGAGTGAAGGCCCGGTAACACCAACCCCAAGACCTCTGACTGGTGTGGCCCGCGCCCCTCTTTCAAGTTCCACAACACCCTTGCGCTCCGATTCGCTAGCGCTGCCCCCTGGAAACCAAGATCACGCCCGGAATCTGCATCATCCGCTAGCAGTAACTTTGTCAACAAGTGCCACAGTTACATTTGAGATATTTGGAAACTTTTATCTCTATACGGAGGAATATCATGAGAGTTGGATGGAGTGGTGGCAAGGCACACCAGGGTATATAGCCTATGCTGCGAAATATGCTGGCAAGAAAAAGATACGGTAGAAGTCGGATCTTCGAGGCACAGGGGTGTGGAAATACTTTAAACAATGTGCCGACCGTTTAGGTAGTGCTATTGGCACGCTGAGAGTAATGTGCATTATGGGCAAACAGGTCCTAGCTCACCCAAGTGGCACGGGGACTAGCTCGATGCATGACCATAACAGGTGCTCCCCTTGTCGGAAATCGAGAAAGATTAACAGATATGATGGGCGGGCTGAAAGCCCGCCTGGTATAGACGTTCTTACACTATTGCAAAAAGGGACTAAAACTGGAAATAGGCGTAGGATTATCGATCAGGCCACACCAGCAGGATTCAATCAGAATGATTGCGAAGAATACTTTCTAAAACCGTTTTTAGCAACGAATCTCGCCTTTAATTGCTCAAAGAACCGTGCCTTTCGTCGTGTGTTCAAGTACATTCGTCCGGGAGTCGAAATCCTCTGCCCAACGACATTAACACGGCATTTGAAACCGCTGGGAAAGTCTACGGTGGATGATAGTCGAACATTTCTACCTGCTGTAGGAGAGATTTCTCTGGCTGCCGATACATGGACTTTGCCGAACAAACTTGCTTTTTTAGCAATTGTGGCTGATTGGATCTCAGATAGCTGGCACATGGAGGAGGTGCTGATTGGGTTGGAGGAAATCAGGGGTTCTCATACAGGGGCTAATATGGCGGGGATAATTAATGATGTTCTAGCCAGATACGGGATTCAGGATAGAATTCTGGGTTTCACCAACGATAGTGCCAGCAATAACTGAACGCTTACCGAAGCCTTAAACAATGCTTGGAGTTTACTATAGGTTGAATGGTGTCAATTGGAAAATCATATTCCATGTATGGCCCATGTTGTTCAGCTTATCCTCGGGGCATTTATGAGTTCGATCAAGGTGAAATCGCGGAATGGTCATATGCCGTCTGGCTTTAAGGCGGGCTATATTGAGAAGGTTATGAGATTGGATAACAGCTTTCACAAAACAGTAGAAAAGGTAATGTGTGTAAGATCTCATACCTAGCACCTATATTACAAATGCATACGCACAAATTCATACGCACAAATTCATACGCACAAATTCATACGCAGAAATTCATACGCACAAGGGTATATGGACAAATTCATTATTCCAAATTGAATGCGCGCCAATGTGAACTTAGAACCAAGTGTTTTCCCCATTGTTCTCACCTAAGATACCTTTAGTGAGAGATAATGGTAATAATGGTTTATAGCATCGGAAAATGAGTATTGCGGTTGGTGCTTCACCTCAACGGCATCAACACTTCATCGAGATACTGAATAACCGGGTTAAGATCCCTACTACACTACTTTATGATGTCAAAACACGGTGGAACTCAACCCTAAATATGTTGGAGAGATCTGTACGGCTACGGGAATTCACCAAGGACTGGTTACAAACCTATGCCGAGTTTACGCCTCTCTGGTCAACCCCGGAAGAGTGGAGGCAGATTGAATACATCTTGGAGGTACTTCAACCGATACGATTTTGGACTTTGTGGATGTCAAAAACACGTGGCGTCACCATTCATCGAGTGTTTCAAGTGTATCAAGATATCTTTGATCATTTGGAAATGCAAATTTCCAAGTTAGAACGGAAGCGGATGCAATGGAAGGTTGATATTCGTGAGGGCCTAGTGAAAGCTAAATTGAAGGCCGCCTCTTACTATGGTAAAACAGAAAGTCCAAGAGGTCTTCTGTTCGGCATTGGAACTTGCCTAAATCCCTATTGCAAACTCAACCTTTTTCGAGAATGGGATCTTGATGCCAGTGGGGATACTGAGTATGAGAAGTCATATAAAAAGGAGTTCATAGCGTATTATGATCTGTACTATGCACCAATAAATAATCAGGCACCTGACATGTCAATTCCACGGAGTGGTCTGAACAGTCGATCCAAACACCTTTACTCTTCGAGACACAGAGCAGTTATCCTGAGTGAGGCACTAGCGTACATCGAAACCGATTCGGAGATTGAGCCGCCCGAGCCAGACGCTGAGGCTACGGATCCCACACGTGAGGCCTGCCCAGCTGGGATTTTTTACGAGGCAAATATACTGGAGTGGTGGAAGGTTAATGCGGGAAGATTCCCGAATTTAGCTCGGATGGCTAGGGATATTCTCGCTGTTCAAGGGGGTAGTGTTGGAGTAGAGCGGGTGTTTAGCATGGCAAGAGATGTGATTCCCTATCGGCGCTCACGACTCAAAAGCAGTACAATTCGATCTTCAATGCTGGTGAAATCCTACGAGAACGAAGAATTACGAAGAGAGCTAGCAGGTCACGATAGTGAACGGGAGGCAGAAAAACTCGAAGAAATGGCTGCTGCGGAGGATTATCGTTATTGGGCTGATAGGAAGGAAGAAAGTATAGAGAACGATAATGGCTGTATCTCCGATGATGACGAATCACACAAGAAGGACACTGAATGGTCTTTTGTTGATCAGGATGGCGGGCGAGCATTTGGAAGAGAGCCAAAGGCTATACTACGTGAGGGTCGACTGGTTGAATCTCAATATGCACGGCCTGGACCACCTCGAAACCAAGGTGTAGATGACTTGGGAGGCTCCGAGGAATCAGATCCTGAAGAAAGAATCTCGGATAGTACAGTCAACATGTATGTTGCATCGGACACTGATGAGGAGGAAGGCTCGCAAGAGGGTGAGGCGGAGATTCCCGCTGAAGGACTGAGCTATAGTGTTCGTTACGGGGCGGGGCGGGGCGGGTTTTCACTCACAAGGCCCCGCCCTTACACGGGGCCCACCCGCACTCATTCCCTGGACGGGGCCCCGTTTGTTACCACCCATTTTTAACGGGGACCCGTCCGGGGTATGGGTGGGGCGGGGGCCTGAGCGGGGACAGGGGCAGGGAATGCCGAAAAAGACACCCCGCCCCAGGCCGTTGAGCGGGGCAGGGCGGGGAAAAGGGCCGGGGGCCCGCGTTTTCCGGGGCCCCGTCCGCCCCGTAACGAACTCTACTGAGCTATCTTGAAAGTATCGACCAACAGGGTGACAAAAATTACGGCTGCATAGCAGGCTCAAGGGGCCGCCTGGAAGAGGATTGTTCCTAGGAGGAGGCTCTATCGGGAACCACTGATTCACTACCGGTTATACGTGTAACCCGCAGAAGAGACCAGACAGGAACTAATACGGCGATTGGAGTTCCACCCAGCAAGCGTGCCGGAACTGGGGGGAAAGAAAAGAAAAGGTCCCGTTTCCACTAAGTCAATTTTCGAGTAAAATCATTATAAAATCATAGAATTTGACTGAGTAATTGAGAAGGCATTGTTACTATCCCCTAAGTTATCCTAGTGGCCAAGACATGCCGAGGAGGTGTCAAGTCAACAATGTATACGGTAGTAAATGACGAGCCGCCATGAATTGATTGGAAAATGCCCCATATAATCGGGGGACTGCATGTGGGATCGGACGGACGCGTCCATTTTCTGACCCTCGTCCGCCCGATCAGACGTGCACACCCCAAGTAAATGTCAGAGTGAGTAGAAGGATTCTATGTTTTCAGAGGCGGAAATTCAAGAAGTCTGAATACATTGTCCATTTATTCGAGTTCTTACGATAAGCTATAGGAACAGGAGCATCGTCATGAAAATCATACGCACAGAAAAATCATACGCACACAAATCATACGCTCAGAAAAAATCATACGCACAGAAAGATCATACGCACACAAATCATACGCACACAAAATCATACGCTCAGAAAAATCATAGGCCCAAAATAATACACTGGTAATGGTGTCGTAGATAATACGCACTAGTGCAAAGGCTAGTTGCATTGGCTCTAGTTAGTCGAGTTTGTCAGGTCATAGCGTGATTTGTCTTCCCCTATATTCTTTCTGTTTCCCCTTTTCTCCCATAGACACAGAAACCGTTCGCCCGCCGCCCTCTGAATCTATGTCCCGCGCTGCGCCCTCTTGAACCCAAGTTCCTCCCCGCCCAAGTCTCTCCTTACCCGCCATCCACTCGAGCACATTTGGATACCTTTATCGTGGCTCTATACCAACCGCACTTCATTCTATCCTGCTTTGAGCGGGAGGGAAGCTTGCTTTGAGCGAGTTTGTGTGGCTGCGGAAGACTACGAGAGGGCTATCAAAAATGAAGAAGAGGGATGCGGAGAAGCGCAAGCGGCAGCGCGAACGAAGAAAAGCTGCGAATCACCTCCACAACTCTGAACATGGGAGTGAAGATATTGCAAATTCTACCATGGATGCCAAAGGTGTGTTATTCTCTGCTATTTAACCGATCTCTCTGCATGGGCTTGAAATTAGCAATTGTTGTATTTAGCTTTCAACTCGGTCGCATATCTGTATTTAGGGCATATACTAATCTCCTCGTCACTTGTATTAGATTCGGGGGAACCATGTTTACGGCTGGATATGGATAAGGTTTATTCAATGAAAAGGAATATTTCCCACATGTTGAAAACCCCCGATTATCCACGCGTCAGATACCACCAATGTGGCGATTTTGACGTTCTGGACTCAATCCTTTCGCGACCTAAACGGCAGCCGGATAGCAACTTGAAGGAGCGTTTCGAAGAGGAAAATGAGCCCCAATTACACCGGATCACCGGTGACATTGTTATAATAAAGGACAAGTAAGTAATTCATCCTTTGGGCTAAGACTAGGCTTATATACTAAACTATCTTTAGGCAAGGCGTCCCATGTGTAATCAAAGCTGGAAATAGCAAGGCATGTTGGCTATTACGGCAAGTTGAACCGGCGGTACACAAATATGTTGTGTCACGGAATATAGCGGCAGATCATACCCGACATGGTGCAAGCGGTACGCAGAAGCGCTATAGGCCAAGCAAGATGGAAGGTGCTCATACCACTCACAAGGCTGCGACTAATAGTATGAAGGATGCTAGAACCCTGGGTTCTCCTGCAGGAAACGGGAGCAGCGAACATAACCCGGACCGTACTTTGAGAACAAAAGGCTGTGTCATTGAGCACCATGCCTTCGTTCCACGAATGGGATCACGAATGCAGAATATTGAACTTGGACCCGGGCCAGCCCAGTCATATAACACGAAATCAGCAATTCACGCACTAAAACAATTCGGCCAACAGCTTTTACCATTGACTCAAACCGTTGAGGCGCTATTTCACACTTTCCTCCAGGAGGAGCATTCCAAATACAGAGCAGTCTATGAGACCATTTACAATGGGAAAGCTGACAATGTGGACGAGTCGTTTGGAATATGGACCTCCCGCTCACTGGTTATCAATGCGAATACCAATAACCATAAGGATGTGGAGGACGTATGCCATGAGTGGTGTGCGATAGTAGTATTCGGAGACTTTGAGGGCGGCGATGCCTACTTTCCTAAGCTTGGAGTCAAGATTGATTGTACCCCTGGTATGTAGAGACTCCCGCCCATCGTATCCAATTCCAATAAGTAACTAACATATATTCTCGAGGTTCCATGATTTTCATGGGTTCCTATGCAGTGGAACATTATATTGGCTCTTTTGTGGGAAATCGGTGTAGTATTGTCCACTTTACACATCAAGCAGTGCACGATCGATATGTGGAGAAGATGGGGAAGCCATTGTGGGAGTTCAATAAGATGCCTAAATGGTGGCAGAAGTTGCGCATGCATCTGAATGTATAATAATGGTCCTAATCATTGATTTTTCTATTTGGTATGGGTATACACTCACACTCCGCTGTCCCGGATCTTGATAATCTAGATACCTCGCTGTGTCGTGCGAATCACAGTAAGTTCTGAATTTCTTTACACCAAAGCCTAGCCTGGTTTCCCGGATCAGGCGCTATGCCGGGTGGATTCTTCGGATTGTGTCCGTCCGGGATAGTGGGGTGCTCGTGTATACTTTTGAGCTTGGCCGGCCCTCGTTTGCAAGGCTGTGCCCCCAAAATCATACGTCCAAACTATACGCCCAAAGCCATACGCCCAAAACCATACGCCTATAACCATACTCCCAAAACCATACGCCCAAAGCCAAACCATACGCCCAAACCCATACGCCACAAACCATGCGCCCAATACCATACGCCCAAAAGGCATACGCCTAAAGCCAAACCATACGCCCAAACCCATACGCCAAAAACGATGCGCCCAATAGCATACGCCCAAAAGCCATACACCCAAAGCCAAACCATACGCCCAAAACCATACGCCCAAAACCATACGCCCAAAAACATGCGCCCAAAACCATACGCCCAAAAGCCTGATGCCCAAAAGCCATACGCCCAAAAGCCATATGCCCAAAGCCAAACCATACGTCCAAAAACATGCGCCCAAAGCCATGCGCTCAAAACCATACGCCCAAAAGCCATACACCCCAAGCCAAACGATACGCCCAAAGCCATACACCCAAAACCATACGCCCAAAACCATACACCAAAGAGAGTCACCTAAAACCATAGCTTTTTATACACCATAGTCAGCGCCCAGTTTAACCAACTATCCACAAGTTTAGGGTAAGTGATTGCCTGAACCTCAGACCAGATTTAAATAGTGGCTAGTATTTGGGTGGATGGCTTGCAAGGCATGTGAGACGTGACGCCTAAACCAATTGTCTTTGAATGAAAAGCCCCAAACTGAATGCCGAAAGCCATAAGCCCAAAGCCATAAGCCCAAAGCCATACACCCCGAATGAGATCACGAAATGATAAGCCAGAGACAATATCCTCAGGAAGATAGGAATCGTGCATGCACCACTATACAACTATACGCTTAGAGTTATGTACTCGGAATCATATGCTTGGAAGTACTTAGAAACATCCCTAGATTATACGCTTACAATCATATACTGAGAGGGATTTCCAAAGACTTTTTATCTCAAACTAGAGGCCCCAATCATAGTGATAATGTGAGGACTATATTCAAATCGTATCTTTAGAGATGGTTGCCGGATTGCTATATGGAATATCCAAATAGTGGAGTCATCATACTAGACATACGAAGTAATTAGGGGGTGTTTGGCCAGCCAATTCTGATCGCAAATTGTGATTTCAGATCAGAATTGAGAGGCCAAACACCCCTTAGATTTCAACCTGCCATTTGTTTAGTCAGAGAATATCACTCGTAGGAATAAGTGGGGTCCCGCAAAGGGGCAAGAGTGGGGGACGAGAAGACGGGGGCCGTTTAGGCAATCAGGGGGGAAAGTAAAATAGCCGCCCCGCCCCACAGCCCAGCCAGGGCCCCGTGTCATACAGGGGCGGGGAGGAACGGCAAAGAGTTGACCCCGGGCCGGAGTAACGGCGGGGTCACAAAGTGAAAACCGGCCGTGCACCGCCCCGTAACGAACACTAGGCGCAAGGCACAAGGAGCCTGTTTCCAGTGTGGCGAAAGCAGACACATGGCAAATCAATACCCAAAGAAACAAGTCAAGACCAACGATGTTCGCCTCTCGGAAGATAGCCCAGAAAGCAGTGAAGGCGAATATCAGCCCAATACAGACAGCACAGAGGAGCTAGATGGCAGTGGCTCTGTCAGGACCTACAAGACTACAGTAGGCACGCATAAGGATAGGCCATTCCAGGCACGCGAGTTTACTATCAACATCAATGGCAAGCCCACCAGAGCTCTCACAGATACTGGCACCATTGGCGGTACCCTGATATCCAACAAATTCGTTACAACACATAATATCCCCTACCCAGCTAGGAAAAAACCCGTCACCCTAAAGAGGGTTGTTAAAGGATGGCGATCAACTAGGAACTTCTCTGTTGAGGTTATGATTCAGCTAGGCAAAATGAGAGTCGACAAGGTGCCTATGCTAGTCACGCCAGTATCAGACTATGATATCCTCATCAGTATGGACGATCTCCTAAGGCTAGGAGCGGTCATCGATTGCCAAAAGAACAGCATTTAGTTCTCCAAGTACAAGGTCAGAGTTACCTGGGACGGAAAATCGAGAGAGTCTAGATCAGCCATGACGAAGTCACAGGAAGTACCAGACTTCCTGGCGATGTTCCCCAAGGTATTTGTCAAAGAAGTACATGAAGAACTACCTCGAGTACGCAGGATTATGCACAGAACAAGCCTCAAAGACCCGACGAAGCTTTGAAAGACACCCACATTCAAAGTGCCACAAGCACTGATGACCCGATACAAGCCATGGATCAACAAGCAGATGAATGCCGGTATCTTCCATAGGACCAGTGTGCCCGGAGGAGCCAGCATGTTTGTGGAAGCAAAAAGCGATGGCAGAATCCGCCCCATGGTAGACCTCTGCTTCAGCCATGATAACACCCTGGCCGATCACACACAGATCCCAGAGCAGAACACTATACTAAATGCGGTGGACAGAGGACGAATGCGCAGCAAGATTGATCTCAGTGATGCCTATTTCCAGACGAGAGTACACTTAGACGATGTAAAGTACAACACTATCAAGACACCCTTCGGCGGGTTTACCAGTCTGGTCATGATGCAAGGAGACATGAACGCTCCCAGAACCTTTGTAAGAACTATGGAAGACCTATTCCATGACGAATTAAGCAAGAAGATACGGGTCTACATTGATGACATTTTCTTTTGACTGATACCTTTGAAGAGCACATTAATGACGTTAGGAACGCCTGCAGTAAGCTGCAAAATGCCGGCTATTATGCCAACCCCAAGAAAAGCTTTTTCTTTGCCACTAAACTCGATATCCTAGGCAATCTGATCGACGATGATGGCATCCACACTGCACCAGAGAAAATCCGGACCACAATGGACTGGTCAAGACCAGAAAGACAGTAAGAACTGCAGCTATTCAATGGAATAGTTAATTATATCTCTCAGTTCATTCCCCATATAGCGACCATCACAGCCCCGCTCACGGCGCTGAGTCGGAATGATGAATGGCTAGGGACGGATCTGCAGGAAGCAGCCTTCGAAATGGTCAAGCGCGCTGCAAATAAGCCCAAAGTCCTTAGACCGATCGACTATAATGAGCGAGATATGATATGGCTTTTTACAGATGCATCACCTAGAGGTACGGGCACTTGGATAGGCCAAGGACGAACCAGAGATGCAGCCAGGCCTGCAGCTTTCCACAGCAGGAAGCTGACGCCATCACAAAGCAACTACCCCACACACCAACAAGAAACGCGCGCAATTATTGCGGCTATGGAAGCTTTCGCTCCCCATTTGCTACACAGGCAATTTACAGTGGTTACAGACCGCGAGAGTCTCACCAAACTCATGACACAGAAGAATCTCAATGGACGACAGCAGAGATGGCTAACGCAGATCAGCGCCTTCAATTTTAAAATAGATTACCAGCCAGGAGCGAAGAATTTCCTAGCAGACTACCTATCGAGAATCCATGAGGGAACTCCAGGGCCATTAGATATAAGCCTCAAGGACCCGACTATCGAGTATGACAGCCTTGAGCTACCAGTCCCTACCGAACCCCTACAGATCAATACAAGCTACGCCACCTCTACCGACTTTAGCATTGAATCAGATGAGGCCATGTATCACTTAGGCGAATCCCAGACCTCACCCACCCTTACCAGCAGCGACTCGATCAACCGGTGCCGTCCTGAATACCTCATGGAAGAGATTACCGGCAATGCAGTAACCTGTTCCCAGAGGCGTAAGGCCTCCGCCTCCTCGCCAGCTACATTCAGAGCACCTAGCAACAATAGCAGAATAGCAATTGGAAACTCTTGGAGTGATAATAGAACTCGCCCAATCACTAGTGAAATGGAACGATGCCACTCAGAAAGGGGCTGGATGTCATGGACTAATGATGAATGTGAAATACATAAGGATGATAAGGAAGGTGCGAGCTACAGGTCCAAGGACCCTAAGGTCCGGAAACCGAGCAAGAAGAGTAGGAGAAAAGAGCAGGATAGGACTTCAACATCGGATATAGCCCTTGAGGATGGCTAGGCCTCGCGCCACAATATCCCATACCTCTCAGAGAGCCTCCCGCCCATCCGCATGAACGATACTATCCTAGCAACCACACCTATGGCCTCGCCGGCTTTTAGTCTCCTATACAGTCAAGCAGGCTATGACTCCGATGAGGCTACCAATGCCAACCAATTCCTAAGCACTCTACACTGTCGCCTAATGGGAATCCTCGCCCAGCGAGTCAGAGAAGCCCTTGAGAAAGACGCCCTCTACACAAGAGTCAAGCAAACTGACAACAAATTGCACGATTCCATCTGCGATGGCGTTCTACTTGCCCAAAACACCAACGCGTACGAAAACCTTTATATACCGGTAGGACCTCTTGAGAAGGGAGTATCCCTACGGGATTTCATACTCAAAACTGTCCATGAAGGCCTCGGACATTTCTCAGCTTACAAATGCGACTCCTATGCGGCTTGTTTCTTCTGGTGGCCACAGATGCACCAGGGCTTTGTCCTATACTGTCGCTCATGCCATAAGTGCCAGATCAATAACGAGCCTACTACCCTACCCTCTGGACGATCCCTCACCGTCCCCGAGCCCGATGAAGCCTACCAATCTCTAGCCATAGACTTCGCCGGCCCTTTGAACAAATCTGATGCCTATACCTCTATCATCGTCATCATGGACCGGTTCACCTCCTACACACATCTCATCCCCCTCAAGGACGTGGCTACCTCTGAGAAGATATTCAAGAAACTCAACACTACTATCTGCGATGTCCACGGCCTCCCTGTCAGCATTGTTCTGGACCAGGACTCTCGCTTTACTTCTAGGTTTTCGTCACAAATGATGAAGTCCCGTGGTATCCAGGGCTGGATGGCGACCCACTACCACCACCAAACGAATGGCCAGGTTGAGCGAAGGATTCGCACCATCAAACAGCTAATGAGGAACTTCGTTAACCTCAGACAGAACAACTGTTCCGGCGCCCTCGCAGCTATTGCAGCAACCATGCACGGCGCCCCCCATCAATCTCTAGGCATCTCCTCATACCATGCCCTCTATAGACGCCCCTGGAAGATATTTAACCTTGTCCAGAGGTCTACCAGCAAGGTACCAGCTGTGGACGATATCTTAAAGGCCCAAGAAGCAACGAGAATGGAAGTTGACATGGCCAGAAAGCATGCCAGCTTCCGCCAGACTGTCCAAGCGGACAAACGCCGCAAACCCCTAACGGAACCCTTCAAGAATGTGAGCAGAGTTCTTGTTAGAGGCCGCCCTTATACCTCCTCCCCTGGATGATTCAAGAAGCTAGAACCACGCTAGTTCGGACCCTTCAAGGTCCTAAAACATCTACCTGACACAGACAACTACAAACTACACCTCCCGCCCAGAATGGCGCGCCAGAAACCTTACTTCCACGTCTCTTCCCTAAAGGAATACAGAGAGAACGATCCCCATAGATTCAAGTCGCGCAGAATGGAAAAGCCAGCACCCATCCTCATTGACAATGCAGAAGAATGGGAAGCAGAGCAGATAATCGACTACCGCCACCAGAACAACAGGCACGAATTCCTGGTTCACTGGAAAGACTATGAGCGCGCGGACGACTTCTGGGAACCGATCGAGAACCTCTACCACTCCCTGGAACTCAGACAGGAATACTGGGATGCTAACTACCAAGTAGAACCGGCGCCCCAGATCATCTCCCACCACATTAAAGCTTACTGGGAACCAATGGAAGTTTCCTCCACACCAGGCACAGCGAACAATTGCCCAGACGACTTCTGGGAATCCTATAATGACGAGGAATACGATTATATGAGCTCTGAGCAGGACTATTTCCCCACAGATAACAACAGCCTCCTATGGTACACCGACGAGACCGCTGAGGACAGCGATGACTTTGGAATGATTGTTGATTTTTCAGAATAAGGGAATGTAACATGTGTACATGTCCCGGTAACGGTACACAGGAGCAGGCAGTGCAGGATCTCCTATGTTTAGGAGATTTATATTTGGTTTATTTGATTTGATTTCAGCTCCGCCACTGTCTCTGAGTCAGATAGGTTATGCTATCGGATTGCTATGTTTGGTATGCTTTGCTGGAAGTTTGTATTTAGCATTCCGGTTATGGAATGGTCATGTAGTACTGGTGAAGGCTGAGTTTTGTTTCTTTCTTTAGTCTTGCAGGATTACAGGATTCCGGTATGTCCGCAGCTACTGGTAATGATCATGATTGCAGGAAGGCTATCGCTCTTGGGTTTTGTATTTAAACCAGTCTCCTGGCTAGCAGGAGACAGCAGACTTCGACAGACCTTCAGTCTAAGAATACACTTGGTTGAATGGCAATCCCTGAATCCCATTTGTCCTTCAACTATTATCTCTTACTTCCGGTCCCATGAAGCCGCCCATAGCACCAGCGCTAGCAGGTCTATCGCCGGTCCTATTGTATTTGGGTTAGACAGGAATAAACCTGTTACAGTTTGTCATCTAATATTCTTTGGGAATTCATCTGGCCTATATGTTGTGCTGGATGATGGCCCTGTTTCTGACGTCATTTTCATTGGGATGGTTAACTCTGCTACACGCTGGTGTGTCTTGCCGATCTGAACCGCGATAATGGTAACCGTACACCTTGAGATCCAACATGTCCTCACGATGAGGATTTGAAAAGAGCGAAGCTCTAATTGTTTTATCGCTGTTGATGAAGACATAATCCATGCTATCTAGCTCTCGCATATAGGACCTAGGTCACCTTCTACCCCTTTCGCCTGTAGCGCCAGGTATGTCACTGATTTCGTGGTGAGGGACAGATCTGTGAATCATTGCTGACAATCCATGGATGTCATAGGAATCCAACTGGGCCTGGCGAACACTACACAATTGACATGAGGGGGTTGTCAATGGAGTAAGCAATAGTTTGAGGCGATGTTTACTTTATTCCTTTCAAATTTGGATAGAGCGAGACCATATCGCGACGGCAGGAAATAAACAATATGCATACAGCCCAGAGGCTCAAGTATAGCACTCTCTCTGTATCTCATAAGTTAGTAAGTAAAAACATGAAACAAGCTGATGATATAGAAAGTGAGTGCCTTGGGAGCTGAGGGATGGGTGCCGGGAAAACACCGGGGGCAACAGGTTGGTTTCGGATCGCTGTGGGGCCTTAGGCAGTGGATCTGGTAACATTTGCGCCGGGGCACGGTGATTATCCGGTGAACTTGAATCACGTACCAGTTGCCGGTGTGCAGGATGATTACCAGGTTGAACAGGTACATCGGAACCTGCTGCAGCAACACCACATTGGGGAGGCTATCCGAGCTGTGAGGTAGCAAGGACGTTGACTTGTATTGCCGGGCCATGTGGACCTGCAGTACCAGGAGGATCCAGTCTGAGGTGTCCACCCCTAGGGACCTTTGGACAACGAGCACTCAGAGGAGCCTGTCGGATTTTTCACGCAGCAGGGACATTGACTTAGCCATCTGGTACGTTTGGACCAAACGCACCTGTGGGAGCCTGTTCGAGCTGTCTGCCAGCATGGCAGTTAGGACTAGCAGCACCCAGTGGAGCTTGGCCGAGTTGTCAGGCGGCAGCAGGGACAGTGACTTGAGTAGCTGGTATGTTTAGACCAGAGGGACACGGAGCTGTGTGTCTGAGATGGCCGGCAGGAGGGATGTTTTGAATAGTCATATTCGGCGGTGACTGTCCAAGTGTTCCGGCAGCACAGAGATAACTTGTACACCTTGTATGTTCCTACAACCCGCACCTGGACGAGTCTCGCCAAGCTGTCCTGCTACAGGGACATTTGGAACAGCTGCATCCCAGTGAGCCTTTCCGCGTTGTCTAGCCGCACTGATCTTAACTTGTACAGCCCGTAGGTTTGAACCCACTGCATTCGGAGGACCCTATCCGAGTTGTCTGCCTGCAGGGACGTGGACAGCGGGACAATTAGGAGGAGGTTGACCTGGGTTCCCTATATCCGTCGCAGCTGCCCACTGATTTGAGGCCGCTGATGGTGATAATGATGCGTACACAACCTGAGGGGTGGGACTTGCGGGATTTGGAACTACCATTTTCCCTTTGTTATTTGTCTCATTCAACTTCTGGCAACTGTTCTTAACCAGTTTCACGAATGCCTCTTCGATATCCTCTAAACCATGTATATCATTGGCTGCCACTGCGGAGCCAATCAAATTGCAGGCCGGATGCAAGTTCTTCATGACTGTCTATATTGGCATGAAGTCGGCCTCAGGGAAATCTTGGGCCAATCACTCATGCTGGCACAAAGCTCCCTGCGATCATCTGATCTTTTGCACAGTTTCGCCACTCTGTGTACATTTTCTTTTGAGCCTCAACTTGTGTGAAGCCCATTTTTTGTTTATGAGCACTGACGGCTTGACTGCGTGGGTTGGTGCAATACATGCTGATTGCCTCTTGAAGAGCACTAGGCAGAAGTTGAACTGTCCGTCCCGACCCAAGGACTCCGGCATTGTGCAAGAATACGCACCGCTGCCTCATATTTTGCACTATGTCCCTTGAGGGTTTGTTTATATTTAGAGTTGATTTGGAGATCCTAGGCTTGTAAACATAGAGGATGTTGGTGATGTTGTTGATATCGGATTATCCCTAGTATGACCTGGCTGCTGTCGTGATCAACCTATATTATATATACAACACTCAGACATTCAAGACAGTTTAAAAGAATCATGAATTGTTTGAATTGTTTTCAAGAATTAAGATGCATCAAGAACTGCCACCTTGGGTGTCCATTGGTTTTTTTCGGTTATTTCCGGTCTATTGGAGTGCAAGATGATAACCAGCTGATACAACGTGACTTCGCAACACACAATGCTAAACCAGTTCAACGGCTAGTAATAGATCAGTGTATACAGCGCTAGGTCCAGCCTCTCTGCGTCATCTGCACCTATTAATACTGTGATGGCAACAACATAACACTACAAGCACCAACACTGTTCTCCCGAAATTCGCGTTGCTGAATTCCATTATGCAGGTCAAATGTTCATTTTGTCGCAAAGGATAGGAGCATGCATGCGTATAAGAGCAACTTGCAAAGTCCGCATACAAAGCTTGATATGGTACTTGCATTGAGCATAGAGAATGCACCTGCGGACGGTGTTACCGAGCATGGAACCAACCTATCCGACGCCAAAAACCCATCGAACACTCCAATTCAGAATATGAATCACATTCTGCTGGAGATTCAGCCAGTAGTGAGCATGACACACCTGCTGATACACCTATACGGGAACTCAAAACAGAAGTACTGGAGGACAACACAAACCAGGTCGCTGTGCAACAGGAGGATTATCCCGGTGCTAGTGCCGGGGGAAGCCATAGGACTGCCTGAGGTTAAAGAGTATAAGGAACAACAAAGGGATTTGTGCGAGAATCCATACAGTCTGTTTGGTTGTGCCCAAGGTTTTCAACTTGAATCTTGGTTCTTTGAGAGCAACAACTTAAAGACGCAGGCTAACAATTAGTTTTCAAATCATATCGGAAATACGACATCCTTTGGCTATGGCTCTATCTATACCTTTGAGAATCTTCTCCCACACATGGATCCATATAGTCCCTATCTACGATGGTTGGAGGGACATGTTGAGGACAGTTAGAGCCCATTACGATTCTTTCATCAGAATCTGCTAGAATGTATGAGATATCATCGTCACCCACTAGCCTATTATGATCCCTTGGTCTATACACCGCGCTGTGAATATGACAAGAGTGGACAGATAATTTATGCTGAAATGCCTATGGCTAACTCGTGGTGGAACAACCAAGTACTGCTATATAGCCTCTTTTATGTGAAAGAATAGTAATTGATAACAGAAAAAAGTCCCGTAAGGCGTGAGTGTTATTTCAATCATTGGGATGTCAGATCAGATCAATGTCACGGGCCTCTCTGGATACATGAATGTATGGCCAGTTTATATGACGATCAGAAAGCTTTTGTCAACAATACGTAACAGACCTGAATCACTGGAGATTCAGCTTCTTGTGCTATTGCCCATGATGCCCCAGGTCGCATAGTCCCCTAAGGCTAACAAACTCCAGAGACTGATAAATGCCGACACACTATGTGGCCTATTCAAACTCACTTTTGGGCTATTGAACCGTCTGGTGCAGGAGAGCCCCCCTATTGATTATGCTGACAGCAAGATCCGGAGATACTTCCTGATCATCTTATTGTGGATTGCGGACTATAGGGAAAATGTTAGCCTACACGGGATCAAATCCAAAGCCTGTCCTAAATGTGAGGGGCCTCCACAAGAATTAGAAAGCTGATCTGGTCACCATTGTCCTAGAGATTATGCAGGCTACAAATACTATGAACACAAAAACATCTCCCTGGATTCAGAGACACACGACGCTGCTCATGCTCCCTACCCGAATGAAACTCATGGTATTAAGAGTGCGCAAAAGACCTTTCAAGAACTGGTTAGAGTTTTGACGCCTGATCTGCACAAGCCACATATGCTGCATACAACATATCTTGGACACTTCAAGCATATGAGGGACAGGATTCAGGGATTTCTCAAGAAAAATGCTTGACAGCAGGCCTTTAACGATGCCTGAAAAGGTTTGCCCCCTTGCCTGGTATTCTTTGTCACCAAAAAGGCCAATAGGGAGGTTAAGCTGTGGCAAGAAAAATAGGTGACGTATCTCGAGCATTCTTTGTTGGGAGTACTCGCTGTAGGATTGAGACAGCCTAATAGTCCCCAAGTGCAACCCTTCAGATGTGGGATCACATGTGTCAGGTCACAGCTTGACTTCACCATGATAGCTCAATACCCAAATCATACACCAGAGAGTATATCTTATATGGAAGAATATGTGAGGTGGGTCCACCAGACGAATGAGATCGTCTTGGAGTTGCTCATATCTCAACCCGCCTATCACAAGGGAGACAAGCTGGGCAAGGAGCTAGGCCATCAGAGAGCCCTAATAAGGGAGTAACGGCCGCCACTGGCATTCCAAAGGCACTGGATCCGTGACGACAATGGTGAAGAATATAACTACCAACATATGGAATTCACCCATACCAAATCTAATTTCCACTTTGGTAAGAAGCATCGAAGAAGGCACTTTCCCAATCACAGGTCCAAGTTCCGCAATAATCCTATATATTCTACAAAGTATGCAGATCTCCCACACAAGGATCAAATCAAGGCTGGATGGCGATACTCAAATAAGATTGACGCAGCACACCAGCTCCTGAACAGCTATGGTCGTCCACATGCAATGTGGATGAGACCATTGAACTTGGAATTCCTTCACCATGCAGGAGGTTATTTACCAAATAATGTGGTATTATTGTTTGTAGAACTATTACAATAGTTCTATCTTGGCAATGCATGCTCTGTGACTATCACAATAGTCTCAAGATATAGGACTTAGGTTCTCATAGTGGAGAAGTGTGTGGAAAGAGAGAAACCAAAATTGTATTGCAATTTCCTTAGTATAGAAAAGTACGGAGATAGTTGAGTGAAGATTCTATGTCCTTAGTGGGAACCAAGTGCCTTATATACGTATCTTTGTACAATCTTAACCGTGGTGACTCATCCCCTTGCATCACCTGACCCCTATAACATATCGCGAGTCATAGCATGAAATCCATCAGCTGATTCTCTTGGGTCAACTGCTCAATATCCGTTTAATGAACAAAAACCTATAAAACAAGTCATATCCTCAAATGCGTCACATGCCTCAAACCAATGACTCACAACCAGTCATGTGCAAATGTCATTACATCATCTGAGATCACAATCATGAGTCATAAACAATCAATCAATCAAAACATAAAGATGAGTCACGCTTGCCTAGTCTTGTGAGATACTATGAGTCTAATCACATTATAGTGCAAATCAAACATGAACTTATGATTAATAAGGATTAGTCATGTGAAATCTGCGTTGTTTAGTCACGATTTGTGACACCCATTCATTCTTTGACTACTTTCCTTTTCATAGAATTCGGCTCTCATGTTCAGAAAATATCTGTGATTATATGTTTACCTGGAGTTTGATATTATTTGTTAGAGGGAACGAGCAGCATAGAGGCCTAGGAGATCATTTCTTGAAGATTACAACTAGTTCTATCAATCACCTGGGCTTCGTAGAATACCTCGAAGTATCTCTTTGCTCATGAATGACCTTCTCAGTATAGCACCACTGCGTTACATTCAATAGGTAGTTAGTGATAATCCCCTGCTAGTACCCGGTGTCAGGAATTCTTGCTAATAACAATTCTAGCTCTACTTCCCAGATTCCTTTTCTTATCATAGGATTCCTGTTCTTGTTACAATACTCTTTTTCTTATGACAAGATTCCTTTTCTTATTAGAATAGTTATTTTCCCCTTGCAAGCTTCCTTTTCTCAGTCGAAGATTCGGGTTAACATCACAAATACCTTGACACTAACTCAGGATTCCTGTGAAGTGTTCTCTCTCTAAAAATATGAGATCTTATGATGCTAGTGATCCAGGGGTAATTCTCAGTAGTCTTATCCTGAATGGATCCATTACCAAAGAAAACTTCCTTGACCCCGTGGTGAATGTACTTATTCTTAAGAAAGGGTTTTCACAAGTTCAAGAAGCAACTCTGGTCTAGTGTTTATCCTACAGACATTGCTCTTCAAACAGGGAAATACAATATTGATTCACTGGGTATCAAATATATTTTCTTCATTGAATAGTGGGTCCAATAGTTGATTTACCTAGGGCCCATTAAAATGACTGATGAAGATTCGGTGCCTAAGGCATATTTATATAGTTTGAGTGGCTGTTAGGATAAATTTCAAAATGAAATCTGTGCTGGGAACCACTGATCGTTTATTACTAGGGTTGAAGATGCTAATGTGAGAATTCAAACCAATAGGTGGGATTAGTTTGAAGCCACCCACATTTTGCCAATGAGGCAGGAAAGCCTATGGGTTCAAGATAATAACCGGAGATGTGTCAGCGATATGGATGATGTCCCATCATCCTGTATCCAGGGCTGCCAAAGTGTGTTTCTGTTTAATGTGGTAATGCATCAGGATTCTATCAGTTCCTCATATCAGTCAACTTTCATGATAGGTATAAGATTGTTGTTTTTAGTATAGGTGATTTTGGGGTAGATAGTAGAGTTCTAGATTCTCTATCTTGCAATACAGGTAACCTGCAGTCAATGTCTCACATTTTGGTATAATGGTATTTCCAGCGATCAGGTCTAACCAACATGAGAGAGGCTGGGAAAATGATATTCTTCAATGATGACTGACCACCTGTGATCGATATCAGAAATGGGATCATTGCTGATCTATAGCTTCCTGCAAGGACTTCAATGGTGGGGGGTACAGGGACTGTTACCTTAATGTGATAGGTGAAATGTGATTCAGGGGCGATTTGGTTATTGTTTATTTTCTATTATTATACTTGCGGGAAATTATAGTGGCTCTCATTGTTAAGAGGAAATCTCAGTAATTGCTGAATGCTGTGACAAAAGGTGGACTAACAAGTATTGAGTAAAAGGTAGGTAATCATATTTTAATGGAGAAGAAAGGTGAAAAAGTAAATATGAAGAAAACTAAAATATATTGAGTTCTTAGTATCATCCAGGTGTTTTCTGATAGGAGTTTGAGGGGGGAGTATATGATACTACTATTCTGCTTAATCTTTGCTGAGTAAGCATTAGTCTGGATTTTTGTCTAGTGACTGAAAACCAGTTTATAATAGTACAATATGAATAGTGGCTCTCCCTCGAGACCTCAATGGCGGTATATACTGATCAAGGTGTTCTCTCACTTTAGTTTTTATTGACACTCTTTCAAGTTCACCTGTCCTCCTATGACCCTCGCCCTTCTGATCTCCCTTTACCCCTCAGCCCTATACCCTCCCTCTATTTTTTCCTACTACTGCTCCCCTACCCTCTCTTCACATCTCCCTTTTTGACCATCAACCTCTCTCCCGCTCCCCTTGCACCTTCTTTGCACTTCTGTCTGAGTTTCCCATCTCACTTCTTCCCCTTCCCCCATTCCCCACCTTCTTCCTACATTTTCTGTCCATACACCTCACCTTGTTTTCTGGTTTACACACTACCTACCATTTCCTACAGTATCTGTGAGTGCTTATTGTTAGTCCATAGTAGGCATACATTATATATGTTAGAAGGAAAGCAGCTCTCCTATAAAACCTCAAGGGGTATACTACATACCCTCTTAAACTTCTTTTCACTCACCCCTGTGGAAATACTGCCTCTTCCCTCTACTATCTGCATATTTGTCCTTTCACATCTTCATAAAGTTTATTACATAGTACGGTGGGGCATGCTTTCATCTGCAAGAGCCAACTCTCATACTCAGCTATGTAGAATATATTTTGTCTGCTACTCGCCCAGCTCTTTTCTTTGGCGCGACCCCATTATTTTCTAAACTAGCTACCAGTTCTCCTTACCTATTTTAAAAATATCCAACGTGGGAATATCTATTATCAGAGATAGGAGTAGAATACCCTCAAAAATATACTCACTGGTCTGAGCCTTTGGCAAAATAGGGTAGGAAACCGAGTCAGAAGACCATAGTTTACCATAGACCTGAGGCCTTGTTAAGTATCAACACTTCCCACTTCCCTCTTCCCTTCTCTCACTTCTTACATCACTGTTCCCTTTTTCGTATTCTCTCTCCCCCCTCTATTCCCCTTTTAGTAAGTTACCCTCTGTTCATATTTCTATCCCTAATAGACTACTCACATAAGTAACAAAAAAGCCCTTTTCTTGCAACCTTAAGACAAGTGTTGTTCTTTGTAAACATTATGTTTGTTTAGTATTTTGTTTGGTAAAATCCTTTATATCACTTTCATGTTATTTTTTCATCTTCTTACTTATTTTCCTTCTCTCACCTTTTAGCAATACTTCAATATTGACAGCTAGTGATTTCACTTGTCAAGCAAGAAATATACACTACTAATAACTATTTAAGGTTGCTGCTATAACGACCATATATGTTGATCAACTCATTGGATTATTTACATATTAAATCTCCCTTCCAATACATTCTAGAGATAGTGTAAGAAATTATAATAAAATATGTTCCTACTTGAAAAATCTTTATCATTATTCTGAACATGTTTATATTAGCCCTTCCTAGATATATCTTGGTTTATGATAAAGACCTTTGGGTTTACAAATCCTCCTTGTTTTTCAAGATTTAATTGTGCCTAACAGTTTCCCGCCTGACCTTCAACTCATTTATCTGGTTCTCATAAACTAGCTATTATTACTTCCACTCCTTTGAACTACAGAACCACTTGCCCATCTAAGCCTACCTACCCGTCCAGTAACTATACCCTGCTCTTCCTGCTACCCTTCAACATTACAGATCCTTTATCCCTCCCACTGACTGTTCTGATTTTTTGGTATTACTGTATTAGTTAGTTAGCTTAATAGATATAATATTACTATTAATAATAGTGAAAAAGATATCACAAATGTAAGAGCTGGATTTTCTACTAATAAACTCATTTGAATATCCAGTCATGATGAAGATATCACATCTGAGCGAGTAGTAGAACCTTGAGTAATGTATAATTGTCCTTCACACTTGTTTTTCTTAAGTGCCTGTTCTCATAATTCTAGTCCTGTAGCCATGATTGTGTTTATATAATCAATGGATCGAGGAAAATCCCCGCTCACTATTCAAGTATTGAGTCTCAAAATACTAATTTATTGGCTTATGTGAGTAGATATTATAACTGCCCGTGCCCTCTTGTCTGGCTCAGTAGTCATTCTCTTTTCATCTCAATTATCTTTACAATTAATTGTATCAACTACCTATAAAGTTATCATTTTCGAAATTGATATCGTTTGTACTTTATTTTCTCCTGTATTCTGGGAACCTATTCCTAAGATGTGGTTTATCTCATAAAAGCTTATACCAAGTGACCAGACAACTTCAAGCTCTGTGCCCAACTTGGTAAACCCACTTGAATATTTCATTGCCGAACTGTATGAAGCATCAATTGAGATAAAAGACCTTTATCCTTTTAATCTGCTTTATGTAATTTATATAAATTCACTTTCAAGTTATTTGTAGACCATCTTTCCCTGAGATATCTGGCAGTTACCAAAATTCAATTCTTTTTTCCTACAGGTATTCACTTCCCTGTTTGATTTACTTCTTGAACCAATAACTTAAAAATATTATTATTAACCACTCCTCTTCACATCCGAATTATCCTGAGGCTATTTTACTCCTAATTCCGTGATTTGATTACATTTTTGAGAAACTTGTTCGTTGCTCAGAACAGAATAGATAGCTGAAAGCAAGATGAGAAATGAACAAGTGAGTAGGGTACACTAAAATTCATATCAGGCGATTGACAAAAGTCACATGTAAAAGTGCCACTGAAGAAGTGTGTGCACATAAGCCTTGGCGCTCCCCAAAAAAGGCTGTTACTATTATGTAAATGAAACTCTATGCACAAAGGAATACAGCACTTCAGCCCAAAGAAAGAGATATGAAAGAAAAGTAAATAAAGAAAAATCAACATCCAGAATGACGCCTCTGATGTCAAATTACCCAACGTAACGAGATTGGCATGGGCTAGATGAACTTATCTATCATTTCTGGTTTCATTGGATTCCCCTCCACGTGTGCTAGGCGCACCAGGCTGGCAATAACTCTAGGGCGTCACTGATATGATGGAAATTGAATTTTGAGCCAACAATTGAGAGTTCACGCACAATTCTTGACAGGGTTCAGATAGGGGCTATAGTCAGGCCAGTCTGAGCATACAATGCCAGTGTCCAACTTAAACTAACCAAATGCGGAAATGTGAATCTTTGAACTATCAGCAACTAGTGAGACCCCTTCGACTGACCATCCCGCCTCCTCCCACAATGGAGGAAATCCTCCCCTCAGTATCTCCTCACAGTGGCTTTCTGAATCTATCTCATCCTTGTTATTTGGATGTAGATACTCTTCTGGTTGTCTCTAGCGAATAAGAATAACCTGGCTCCACTGGCCGTGGTCTATTGCAGCCCAGAACATTGAAGATATTGATGCTCCTTTGCAAGTTGCAGGATGATATCGATCCTGAAGCTCTGTTCCTGTCTTCTGTCAGTTCCTGCCATAGTTCTTCCTCACTCCAATCTTAACCATTGTCTTATAAGAGTAGAACTTCCAGTACCAGTCCACCACTATCCAGTACGGCCTATAGAAACATTCTATCAACCTCTGCCGGTTGCTCTTCTTATGAAAAAGTCTTTGTAAGTGGCAATTCGCAGATGGAAGTAAAATTTGTAAAGAGGTTTTGAATACTATGTGGATAACAATGCAAGCTTGATTGGTTTCTGATTTCAGCTAAAGCTGCCCCTGAATTCATCTCAGCTGGGCGATCCAGTCTTCTGAGCTAGGGCAAATTTGGTAGTGTTTTCTGGAATGGGTACTATGTTTGAGTATTTTTGTCCCTTTCTATTTACAAACCATTTTGCTGATAACTGAAGAAGTTATGCTCATACAGTCGGCAATTGCATGATATTAATAATCCTCCGGGTGCAGCTGAATAATCTCAATACACTCTAATTGTGAGCTCTCTCTCTAAGGTCTCACATCATTTCGTCGTATTATCTCAATTGGTCCAGGGTGCCTAATGGGTGGTTGCTGTTTTATTGGAACTGAGTATGTCTACTGAGCTTTTTGGTCTCACATGTAGTTTACAGTTTTATATCAGAGATCGTCAGTTTCACAACCTGCCAATCAGTCCTCTCTTAATCAAGCAATTTGAATCAAATCTTCATTCAAAAATTGGGGAAAGTGCCGTCATTTTTACTTTTCCATCCTTTTAGAGGCCTTTAGATATGATGGTTGTGAAATAATTGGAAGAGCTTTGAGTGGAGTATTTGTCTTGGCTCAATATCACATTATTTTGTATAGGCGAGTCATGGCTTGTCAGTATTTCTAACTTCAACTTCATAATATTATCTACCAAAATAACCTGTATTTATCTAATAATATGTCAATATCTAAGGTGATTTTGGAAGAAAATTTGGATTATACTATTAAAATTGTCTTTTTGGTAATATAATGTGTTAGATATGAGGAGGGTGAAGTTGATTAGTTGAGGTAGTATGGTGGTGTACCCAATGTCTTGGCACTCCGAGCACATATTAGAAAACAATCATGCCTCTGGATTGGGAACTTTGAATATTCTCACTCAGATTTAACTAATGACGAAGCATAAAAATTGCAAGTATCTGTTTCTCATGAGAGCATCTCTGCTTTGAGCATGAGGGAATGTGAAGTGATTGCGGTGAGGGGAGTTGAAAAATAACAGTTTGCCATGGTGCCAAGAACGTTTCTACACCACTGTGAGGTATGGTGCAAAGCGTCTAAAGCGTGTACCTATCTGGGTGCACCCATGTAACGCCTAGGATTATTGAGAGCATAGTGTTCTAAATGTGTGTAATTGATTTTGGAGGTAGACAGTTCAACTCTGGTTCAAATTCATGTTGTTTTATAATTATTTTTCATATAATACTTAACACAAATGCAATGATTTAGATTCTAGTATATTAATTAATTATCTAAAATATTGGATAACCGTCTATAGGATTTATAGTCCCTACTCATCAGGTCAGATGCTATTAGTTATAGGCCAATATTATTGGCAATTTATCAAGTAATATGAGGAGGATAGAATCTCAGGTTAGTACCACGTTTCATGCATTGAAGTGTCGAATTGTCTTGCACCTGACTCTGTTTTACTACGTATTCAAATTGAATGCTGTTAGGAGCAATGCTTGATTGGCCAAATTCAGTTCGTTCATTATGTGATTGATAGGCAGGATGGATAATTGGGCTGAATTATTTCAATACTCTTTTCTAGTTGTATCAGCAACAATTGTGTAGTAATGTATATTCAGACTGAAATATTTGCTAAAAAACAATAATATAGATGAGAGTTGAACGCTTTACATTCAAAATCCATTGTTCACATTTGCAACCCTATACCCTCAATAAACTTAGGCATTACATAGATGCACCCAGATAGGTACACGCTTTAGTCGCTTTGCACCATAATAAAACACTTAAACACCGGAGCCTGCCCCAAGCCCTTTGACACAGACCTTCCTGTGGTGCAAGATATACCAACCTACTACTGCTCTAATTCTTCCGCAAACCCCTAATGCTTGAATGCAAGCACCTAGTCCTCTAGATATTGGACTTTGTACCTCCCTGTCTTATGACGATAAGACTTTCCTCTAACGAGACTATAGTCAACGATATCAACATGCACTACAATTAGTTGTTCCCCATTAACAAAATACCTAAGACAATGTGTTTGTTACAGTCATCATAGTGTAGATTGAGCCTGAAGCGAAGACATTATGCCAAGAAATCACTCTTGGTCCTAGCCAACAATATAGGGATGAGCTATTAAGCTTACCGAATCCAAGATATATGAAAATGTGGCTGTGGATAAAGCTTGATATCTTCCAAAAGCTCAATTGTACTTAGTCACTCTGTTTAGCACTCTCTTAAGAAAAACAGCCTTACACTAATTATTAAGTCTATCATATTTTAGCCTAACCCTGTGCTTAAGATATTATAATATAATAAAACCCCAAGTCAGGTAAATAAATTGCAAATAAGAATTGAGTATCTGATCCGATTTTGAAATGTGGATGCCAAACACTACCTGATTTCAAATGATCATTGCAAGTCAAATTATGATTTCCAATCATAATCATGGTGTAACAAATATATACTTGGTTTCTATGATTTCCCTTAATGTTAATATATTTCTATGCATTAGGCTCCAGTTTGCAATGAATTTAGTTAAAAGTAATGTTGACATTGGTCTGGAGTCTTATAGGATCTTAGTCACTTGAACCTTCAGCAATGAATTAGACTGAATTTTGGTTTCTTTGTTGACCAAGCACTAGTTGTCTACAAGCATATGGAGCCCTTCTTCAGCTCCAGCAATATTTGCATTGACCTCTATGCTGCTATCACTAGTTATCATGTCCTCTATCATGTGTTGTGTCCTTAGCCTCTGCAGCTTGAACTTGGATCCGTGGCTAATGTTGTTAATCCTGATTACAATATTATTGCTATTCTGCTTTCTACTACACTCACATTTCAGATATCCGGACAGGGTTTATTGAACACCAACTGCTTATTGAAGACAATCATGTTTTGTGTTGCTGTGCCATCAGGGAGCTGGTCGAGATGATGTTTACTGGGTCTCTTCGTGAGCAGTAGAAATCATGCCTTATGTCGTACACCACCAACATAAGTGCATAACCACAAATATTAGTTCCAACCAACGTTATGAAATGGCTATTGAAGTATACAATATGGCTTTATGCAATCACTTAGGCCTGGAAATGAGGTTTGGCTAAAGAGTAAGAACGGAGTAGTCTGAAAGGTTTGTTTAGGTAGGATGTCTTTGGTGAAGAAACATATTTGAGGAGAAATATTGCAAAATAATTGTAAAGAGTCTGGAAGATAATAAGCAAAAAGTTATGATATATGTATTGAGTCTGTGCATGAGACACTCAGGAGGTACAGAGTGTTAGTAGTAACTTTGAAAGACATCTCAGCTATGTTAAAACTTTCAAGAAGGGTCCAGATCTAACACACTAACTGCAACTATGAACATTAGGCTTAGAAGAAGTTGTCAATGGAGAAAGTTGGAGAACATAGGGGTTGAAGAGGTAGTGGGTTTGGGTGAATGCTCGGGTGTAGTGGAGATGTTTTAAGATGACGGAGGAACTTGTACAAGAGATACGAAAGGTTTCAAACTAAGAGATGGAAGGAACATGGGTTACACAATGAAGTTAGCAAAACAGGCAAGCATAGTAGAAATGTTGGGGAATGTTTTTGTATATTCAACTATCTGTACTTATAGGACACTACTGGCGATGTTTGTCAGAAATGGCCGCCCAAGGTGGTGGTGTAAAATGAGACCTTCAGTAGTGTCCCCAAGGTGCTAGACCCACTAGTAGACCTTTGGGCTAAGGAAAATATAGAGCTACTAGGAGTAGACAGAGGAAAGAAGAATACATAGGGAAGCAAATATGTGGTATTTGAATAAATATCTCGCTTTATGGGGATATTGCAATCGACTTTAAGCCGGGCTGAGAGCATCTGAGTCACCTACATTCCTAGTGTCGTCAGCACCTCCACCGAATAAAACTACCTTTTATATCACAGATTATTACCTCTCATCCCTATACAGAGACTTATCTTAAACCAACTACAACCCAATTCATCAATACACGAGATCACTAGTTTGATCACTCCATCCGAGATGTACCGTTAGATATATTGTGCAACACTCGAGCTCACCTCGACCAACTATGGGACCTGGAGTAGTGGTATTGTGGCCTTCCATTCGGGTGAAGATGTAATCAAAATCATTCAGGAAATCAACCACCCCCCCAAGAGCTGTGAACAACCCTGCAGTAATCCAAAAGGACAGACAAATACAGCACACTCATTGTGAAGGCATTTACTATTATTGTGTGATAGGGTCATGCCACTGGACTGTAGTCTAAGGCACATCAAGACAGGAAGGTGTGAACTGAGGACAGTGGCTTAGTGTGAGAGTTAGGAGATGACGATCTGCAGTTTGTGGGCCAAGGTTGATCATGTAATGGCGGATCAGAGTTAGGGTTTGTGGCTTCTTGGCATCGGTCTAGGTTATCAGAATAGAAGTCGTTATATTCAGAAGAACCGGAGATGAAAAAAAATACCTGGTAGTGAAAAGAATCAAGAAGATATGTGGAAAAGGGCTTTATTATAGACTAAGGAACTTCCACCATGGGATTTTGCCGTGCCCGACTCATACTCCAGTTTGAGTCATATATCTGCATAACCAAGAAAACAATACAATTTGTGGTATATGTTACAAAGGTATTCCCTCGAAGCAACCATGTAACACAATAAAGAATACAATAGATCCCAATAGTTATCCCAACGTGAATCTCACTAGGTAAACATGAGTGCAGGGCACACCCCAGGGCCGGGGTCCCATAAGACTTATGTTAGTAAAGGTAAAAGTTTAAGTGGGAACTATTGATTGATTTCATCAACGGCTTTCAGGTCATTGATTGATTTGGCTGGCTCCCAGGGTATTTCCTTGTAGTCTTCTCATTTCACAAGATACCTTAGCCGATTCCTACTGCAAATGGAATCCAAGACCTCTTGAAGATGCGATTCTTCTTCTCCTGCCACTGCTACTAGTGGAAGCCGTGGGATCATTTGTTCTTCAAATAGGTCATTGCATGTGAGGTCCAATAGCAACACATAGCAGTGCCTGAGAATGTTCATCATATTTAGTAGGTTCCGACCGTAAGTGTGGATTCCAATCTACTCCTTAACTGGCTAAGAAACACAATGACTTTTATTGTGTAACTTCGGTGAGGGCCGACATGGCTGAATTCCGTTTGCATTTAGTCAGATATTGTCTTGGACCTTAAAGCAGGGAGCTGGAAGCTGGTGTCTGTCAGCGTTCCCTAGTTTTCTTTGATGTGTGTACCCCATTTCAGTGCTAGTGTGGGCATCAAGATGAATCATGATAAGAATAAAGTATTGTGCTTCTTGATCATATGTCGTAAGGGTTTGTTCATCGAGAAAGTGCATACGAAGATCATAGCCCTAAGAGGCAATATAGGGAGAAGTAGCAGTACTCTCAGATGCATGGTTGTTCCCAATGAATGAAGCTATTGGTCACTATTGACACCTATGGTCCTGTTGATAATTTACATATAACTGTAGGTATTGTTCCATGATAGCGTTAACTCATTCCTTTGAACTTTCAGTTTTGGGATGGAATACAGTAGATCATTATTTGTCCATCTTTAATCTGCCAGAGATGGTGGCCCCAAATTCAGCAGTGAACTGGTATCTACAATCACCTCTAATAGTAAGTGGTAGTCGATGGGGTTTCCCAATGTTATTTACTAAAGGGTCACTAAGAGAGAGAGCATCGATAGAGGGACCGGAAAGGATACGAGGACGCATTTGCGTTAAATCATATACCACTACCCAGATTGCTTAATTATATTACTCCAGGGTAGGTAGGTGACACAGTTAATTGATATATCCTGCGATAGTCGGTAGAGAATAGACAGAGGACGAAGGATGGTAAATAGAGCATGCCGAATTGTTCAGCTTCATTGACTGATATGCCAGGTGGCCATATATGACGCAATTTCCCTGTGCATGCTTGGCTAGTATTAAAGTTGGGTAATTAGTTGATGTATCTTGAACCTAGCACTATGTCCAGCCGGAGGAGGGTGGTGATTTTCCTGTATAATGGCAGGACTCAAAGGTTCCTTGGCAAGAAGGAAGAGGCGATGGGAGTCCGATCTTCGATTACCATCCTTGGTATATTCCACCCAGGATACAAGATGGGTCTGTGGTACCGTGGTTTCAACATCCGAAGTATGTGATTTGGGAGGAGGTCCGCGTAATAAGTTTCTCTCGATAACTAGCGGAATAAGAGCAGTCCGAAGTGATGGGTAATTGTCACAAATCGTGACTAAGCAAGGCAGATTTTACATGACTAATACTTATTAGTCATAAGGTATGTTGGGTTTTTCACTATGACGTCACTTGACTCATTGTTCTCACATGACTAGGCACTTGCGAGTCATCATTATGTTATGATTGGTTAATGTTTTCATAACTCACGATTGTGATGTCATATGATGTAATGACTTTCGCACATGACTCATATTATGAGTCATGGGTTTCACGCATGTGACTCATGTTGAGGACATGACTTTGTTATGGGTTTTTATTGGTTAACGGTATGCCTAGTATGAGTCATTGATGGATTTCACGCTATGACTCATTATGAGTCATAGAGGTGATGAGTCACCAGGGTTAGGGTTGTGAGAAGATGTCTATATAAGGCGCTTGGTTCTGAGCAAGAGAGAGCCCACGAACCATTGCACCAACACCTCCAGCGATGGAAATCTCAACACCACGAGAAATCATCGCGACTTTCCCCCACGCACCTCCCTTCTCCCATGATGGCTGCTGCCTAGGGGTTGACGTTAAGCCATCTTCCCTCCTCTCCCGTGGCCAATAGGCCTCACCTCCTCGGTGTTCTCGTTCCTGCTCTTCGTTGACACCCGCTCATGAAGTTCTGTTCTTCCCCTTACCACGCACTTGCTTTGCACCTGGCTTAGCGCTGGCACGGTCGGTAACCCTCCTTCCATCGTCAACACACGGTCGCTAGTTTCAGGCTATCGGTGAAGTAGTTGCCCTGGTGGCCGTGCTCTCTGGTATTGCACTCTCTCCTGAGGCGCTCGGTCGGTACGGTCGCCGTTCGAAAAATCGTCACCAGGTCTCCGTCCTCCGTGTTCGTACTTCTTGGTCGTTGGCCAGCCTTCCTCGCTCCTCCTCCCGGTTCTGTCCGCTGGTACCGTACTACCACATCCTCCCCAGCTGGCACCTTACTGCCTCATCCGCTCCCCTGCCCTTCGGTTCCCATCGCGTCTGGAATCCCCTCCAGTAGTGACGGCTTCTGTCCTATAACAAGGGACTACATGAGAGATCCGGTAATCTCGCACTGGGTTACTGGAAGGCACCCCCCCTCCCAGCTGGCACCTTTACTGCTGAGTGGCTCTCCTCGCCGGGTGGCTCCCCTCGCCTCTATCCTCTCTCGCGATTTACTCTACGGTCGCACTCGCATTAGGTTACGCTGTGTCATGGTATAGCACCATCTCCTTGGCCCAGGCTCAAGTCCGAAGCGCCGTCTACGCCTGGGCTCCCGCCCGTGAATCCGCCTGCCCCTTTGCCGATAGGCTCGGGGTTTTTGCTTAGGCTGCAGACAACAGTAGTTTTCTACCCCCCTCCCGTTGGCGCACGAGGTGCCCAGCAAACTTCTTTCCTTTGTTCAGGGGGCCTGCCGAAGGGTTTCTTTGCTCCTGTACATCTTTATGTGGCTTTCTTCTTGCGAGTTCTTTCCTATGCTTTCCTCCCCCTTAACATATGTTGGTGGCTGGTGTGCGGTTTGGCCCATACCATAGGGTCGTGGAGGTACGGCGAGTCTTTCTTGTTTGATTGTTTTCCTACGGGTGGGGGGTATTTGTTTGTCCCATGACGAGGTGAAGCGGGTCGTTGGATTGCTTATAGGTTTTGTTTTCTCCATAGCTAGCGCTGCATAAGGCTTTTTGTACCTTAAAACAAGGAACGCATGATTACGAAAAAAGGCCCAAGAGATAGCCACGAACCATCTCTCCTCCACCTCCGGCGATTGAAATCTCAACACCACGGGAAATCATCGTCACTTTCTCCCACTCACCTCTCTTCTCCCACGATGGCTACTGCCTAGGGGTTGACGTTAAGCCATCTCTCCTCCTGCACTGGGGCCCGGCGCTCCCCCTCCCTGCGGTTCTCGTTCCTGTTCTTCGTTGACACCCGCTCATGAAGTTCGGTTCTCCCCCGTACCCCGCACTCTCTTTGCACCTCGCTTAGAGTTTTGCACGGTCGGAAAGCTTCTCGCTTCGTTCACGGTCGGCGTTACGGTGTCGGAGACTTGGTCAATGTTGGCCCCGGCTGGCTGGGCTTCTACCGCTGATGGGGCAAGCCACGGTTGGTAACATCACGGTCTCGCTCGGTTTGTCGGCGTCCCAAATGCCCTTGCTATGGCCCGTTTGTCGTTTGTGGCTAGTCTGTTCGCGATCCTTCCTCTCTCCTCCTCCCGGTTCTGTCCGCTGGCACCTTTACTGCCCCATTTCCGCTTCCTGGCTGGCACCCTACTGCTCATCCTTACCGGCTGGCACCCTACTGCTACACTCCGGCTGGCACCCTACTGCTACTCATTGTCGGCTGGCATCCCCTCTGCCCGGTTGCTCCGCTCGTCTTCTACCCTCCTGACCGGAGGACCCCTCCTCGGTTACGCCTAGTCGTGGTATAGCACTGCCTCCGTGGCTTTGTCCAACGCATTTGATCGATGTAATGACGTGCCCAACCGTACAACATGGTTTTGGTGGGCCCTCAAGTTCCGAGTATTCATATGTCGCCGGTCAACAATCCTCCCCCCGCTAGTGTTCGTTACGGGGCCTCCGGGGCCCCGAAACCGGCGGGCCCCCGCCTCAATTCCCCGCCCCGCCCCGGTCAACGGCCCGGGGCGGGGCGTTTTTTTTTTTAACCCCTGCCCCTGCCCCCGT
>Ga0307517_10001939_pt1 | contig 33828 bp, 39 predicted proteins | sample 23_EM_MG_FD_194515 | JGI IMG/M metagenome (GOLD analysis project Ga0307517, IMG submission 194515) | Populus trichocarpa ectomycorrhiza microbial communities from riparian zone in the Pacific Northwest, United States - 23_EM | ecosystem: Host-associated > Plants > Roots > Unclassified | place... | reverse complement strand
ATCGCAGCACTTGTGTCACTCATTGGCCAACGAGTTCAATCTCGTATCCCCGCCGGCTACTATGAATCACAAGCGTTGACCGTGTGGATTTTACGGAAGAGATACCCAAAATCAATGACAGAGTTTTCGCCAGCTACTCGGTTCTTTTTGGAGCATTTCTTTTCGATCAGGAGACCTAATAATCGCAGGAAGGTTATAGCGCTCTGGGATGGTATAAATCAAGGAAAATTGACGGTCGAGGAGGCAGTGGCTTTAGTTCCCACCGAAACGCCAGTGAAATATCGTAGGAATGACTTCCCAGTCGTTTCGTTACGACTCGACGAAAAATGAGGTGACTGGGTGTTAGTTGTTTCAACCGTGAACTCATTTGTGAGCACAAGAATGACAGATTCTTTCCTATTCGATGCTCGAGGAACTTGAGTTTTGGCAGGGGATCCGGACTAGAGGTTGGTCTCTACGTTTTCACCTGTTCAACTTCTCACTTATCCTTCTAAGCATTTTCGGTTCATTTTATCTTCACACTGCATTCGGGCGCGAAATATGCAGATATTTTGCATTTGAATTTATTGGTGCGGTCGTTCAAACACATTTTGGCATGTCTGCTGTCGCAGACTTTTTTTCTTCGAGCACTATTTGTGAATGCAATTCGCCTCAAAGATCTTTAATCTATATCTCTGAGAAAACGCATGGCTGAGAACCAAAGACGAGTCGCGACTCGTAAGTTGAGGCCGCGTTCATTCGCACGCCAGTCGCAGTCGTAGAAGTCATGGTAAGCAGCAAATGAATTAGCTGTCTTGAATTTAGATCATGCGACTCAAGAATAACCCAACTCATCGAGTATGTCATCGAGTATATCATCGTCCAATGGTTCTAATGGCAATGGTCAACGACTAGTAGAATGAAATGGTAAGACTTACCCAGAGATTTACGAAAAGCCTCCATTGCCCTCTCATGCAGCTTTCTATTTTTCTCGGACTCGGTATGCAATAATAAAGTAAGTGTAACGCTTGATCCAGGCATATGATATTTGCCAAACATATGGTGGAGATCTTAGAGGGATTGCCGCCGTCGCATGGTGAGGATCGAGGTAAAAAAGATTATCGCCTTGGGAGCCTACGAAATAGTATGACGAGCCTGGTCGACCACCTGCTATACCAACGGACTGTGGGAACTCGTAATGTCTCTGCAGTCAAACGGTCGAGCAAAAATAAAACATTGGTAAGCAAAACGCACCATCAAACTCGACATCTGCACTTGCTTTGAACTGAGCATGTAAGGCATGAAAAAGGTCATCTGCATCCACATAACTTTCTGCTGCCTATTTTATGGTTAGCTTTGTGGTCATCTCGTTAAAATGCTTTTACGGACTGCTATCCCAAAGTCTTCGCCCTCGTCACTATCGGTGTTCCCGTGTGGCCTCACACGTTTTGGTTGCCTTTCTTCCAAGGCTTCATCGTCTTCTCTGGCATGCTTTAACCCTGTGAGCACGCGTACTGCCTCGGAAACCTTCTGTCGAGCACGATGCTGTTGTGTCAGGTGCTGTTGACGTTCTCGGCATGATTGACATTGCTTATATTGATAACTGGCAGGGACAAGAGTTTTACAGTGAGATTTACCACATTTTTTGGGTGGAGAATATTCATCTAGAATGTTGTGGAAGTCCATCGTGAACAAAAAAATTCCTGCTTGGCAGAAGATAATCGGGGTGACTCGGACATTGCGTCATTATCTGGACAAAGTGTCACTATCCCATACAGCTCTCCACAAATCGAGCGGCACCGTCATAGGTGCATAATCCCTCATGCACATGGCCTGCGGCCTGACGGAGTCCACCTCCAAGCGAGGAAGGAAGCACAATGATAACAAGGGCTACTTCTTATTATCTCTTACCGGTCCCATATGATCGGCTTGACGGTCGTTATGTGCGGTACATGGGATGTATAAGATAGTCGAGGAGGAAGGACAAGGAGATCTCGCTCTGAGGGAGGGACGAAGTCTGTCATCGTTGCGGCCGAGTCGGCCGGCGGTAAGTGAAGAATAAAAACCTGAGGGAGGGTTTGAATATGGCAGCCCGAATACAAATCAATCTTAGGTTCAAATATTCTATATGGGTTTCCCTTTTTCACTTGGCTATGGTTCTCAGAGTTCTAAATAAGCGCCGGCGTCACCCCGGCGCTTAATCAAGTGAAGCAGCGCTCAGGAATGAGATAAGCAAATTTTATATTTCCCACTACCCCACCTGGCACCTTTCCGCCCGATTGCGAGACGGGTGGGTTTTGCTACCCACCACCACCTTCCGTACCCTTCGAAGGCCACATGGTGTAATTGCTCGTCCAGGTTCATCTTCTCGCCGATTAGTTGCATTGCTGCTGCTGTGCAAGTCTCATATCTTTGTGTGAATACAGAGAGTCTCCAGACAGGCAGAGCTGGATTGACCAAAGAAATGCGTCATCAAGGAGCAAATGTATTGCTAGTGTCGAGGCTCTCCATTTGTGCTGCACAAATGTCATAGAGGTGATCTTTAACTCGTAGATAAAATTGAACTTGTAAAAATTAAAACGATTTAGCGAACTTGAAAAGTTCTTCATCTTCTGAATCCAGGCAGATATCCACCAAGTTATCCCTGTCAAACTCCGCCTCTGAATCTTCTCTCAGCATAACAGATCCAACGTCATCGCTGCCTTGGCAAATGGAGCCGCATGATCAGGATCATGATCAGTGCAGTGATCATCGTCACTATCAGAATCAATGGTAACAACCCTCGGTTTTTTGTTGCGCGAAGAGATCCTGAGATGACCCACGAATCCCTCTGAAATCAACTGGTTTGCGTTGTTCTCATTTCCTGGAGAACCACTGGTCGACAGGATCAAACTGCTACTATAGTCTGGACCCGGTGAAGCCTGGGTGCTTTCTTTGCGGTTGGCTAATGCCTCCTGGATGAGCAATAGACGGTCGTAGCGAGCAGCATCATTGGGGGAACGTAAAGCTACTATAAACTGTTAAGGTTTTGGAAAGAAAGAACGGAAGGAAGCACACCATTCCCTGGACCTGCATTGGTTGGAGGAATGGGAGGTTTGTTTTTTAGTGAAATATTCCTTTGTGGGCATTGGAGCTGGCACCAGTTGTCCAGCCTAACTAAAAATCAAGTTCCAAGGCACAGATAGGACAACGTGCCCATCAAACGTTAACGGTCAAACTTTCAACGTTCAACGTTCAACGTTCAACGTTCACACTTCAAGGAACCAAAATTTAAAATCTCCAAACATCCGATCATTCCATATCATAGGCAATGGAATTGTAATGCCTTGCATTTTTTTTATCAGTCAAGTGCCCAGATGAACCAAGATCTACTTCACGCTCTTGCCTATTTCAGGGGGAACTAGCTGGTCAGGCTTTTCTCCTTTCCACTGTGGAATCTTTGGAGAGACTATATGCGATAGGACAAAGGGGAAAGGGATGGGAGAGTCAAGGATGGCCGCAACATGATACCATATCTTTCGACAAAGGGATACCGATAATATATAGTGCCGTTGCCTGAAGGCCCGGATATGTGTATAAAATTGTCTTCTTCTCAGAGGGAGTTAAGGCTTGGGTCGGCGACGTAGGGACTGATAGAGAGTTTATGGAAGTCGACGGACTTCCCTTCGTTGTATCCGAATCCTCCATGTACAAAATAGTCGAGAACGTTCGGATTCAGAAGTGAAATGAATGCAGATACGGTGATGGGGGGGGTATTCATCGGTGAAATTCAAATGGTCCATAGGCAAATTTTCCGGGATGAGCTCCCTTGTAGGGTAGGGTACAAGTAAGAGACTTGACCAATAGTTTTCGGACCTAATACAGGTACTCAATGATTGACCTATTCGAGCGGAAGCTAACATATCGTTGGTTTCTCCCAGGTCGGGGTCTGGCATTGGCCGGTCCAAATATCGTCTTCTTCGACAACGTTCCAACCAGAATGGCCCTGCGTATACCATTCATTATCGTCGGGATCCATGAGTGCGGGTGAGTCTTGGTACTAGTACTCGTCCCCTTCAATGCAAAAACTCTTTCATCGACGGCAACGGGCATTTTGGGAGTGATAGTAGGAATAGGATTGGAGTCATTGTTGGAGGAGGCGTATGACGTGTCGGTGATGACAGAAAGCATAATCAGGGAATTCACGAGTTTGGATTCAACAGGATCTGCTCCGGCTTCGTACTTCTCTTTGCCTGCGGGTACATCGAGGTTGGCGATGAACACTAATGCCGATTTCGAGTGGATGGAGATCAATGGGGACGTAGGGGTGGTTTCCGTAGGAAAAATGGAATGGGATCGAAGTGGGTCTGTGACGAGATTGATATTCGAAGGGAGAAGCATTGTCGGAGGATTTCTGGAGGGGAGCATGCGGTCCGTAAGCTACAACATATACGGGAGAAACGGTAAGAGTTGTTCGACCACCTGTGTCTTCGGCTATGTCAGTTCCGTGGTTGTTCAGAAGATTTTTAATCATACCCTGGTTTGGGAAAATGGCTCCTGGTTCTTCCCGAGGACGTTTGTAGTTTCTTTGTTGATTTGCGCGTCGTATTTGTCCTCTGGCTAGTTCTCTTCTCCCATGGGGTGTGATATGACTCTCTTGAAGGAATTGACAGGCAGGAAACACGAGGAGATTGGATAGGGCGGGCCTGTGGCTGCAAGAATTTGTCTGTAAGTTTTCTATTAGGGAAAAATGGTTCTGGAACGGCTCACCCTCTAAATCCATCTGGGTTTCGGCAGACGTTGCATTGCCGTCAAACTCGTGGTGATCCTGTCCCTTCGTCAACTCCAAATAAATGGGCATTGGCATTGCTATTTGTTCTTCGTCATCTTCATGACCGAATCCACGGGTCCTCGTGCCTCCCATGTTCAGATTCCCCTTGATCTCAACTTCATCCTCTCTGAAGTTTGGTCATTCTAATTCCCGTCTTCTTCTTCTTCAAAGATTCCACGTCTTGTTTCAAGAACCATTGTTTGGCCAGAACTTCCTCGAGCGTTAGAACCTTCTCCTTTAGCGAGGGGAGCGACAATCGTGTCTCTCATAGTTGGTCTTGAAGGTCCTAGAGTGATCCAGAGGCATTAGGTGGATGATTGTTTTGTTATCTTCCCCAACGATATCTATACCGAACTCCTGGTTTCTTTTAGAATATCGCAGAAGAATATTGAGTGTGGTGACATACGACGTGGTCGTTCCTCTTCAGTTCGAATGACTCCAACCCCTGACCACTTAGCGTTGATGAAAATCCCCTTTGGATTCGAACGCCATCCATAAAAATCTCTGTAAGATTGAGAATGGGTTACCAAAAAACTGAAATTGCACCTTACTGTTTTCCTCCCGCATGCTGTCGACTAAGAATCAAAGAAACCGTCCCGTTTGGCGCGTACTGGCTTCGCCCTTGTCTGGCCCCCGAGGTGTGTTGATTACTGAGGCTGAGATGATTGGCGGCCAGGTGTAAAGGGCGGCATTACTGGTGGCTTAGAGGATGACGAGTCATAAGAAAGAAGATGGTAGAGCCGTGATTGGAACCTAGTACAATGAAATAATGAGGAACCTGCGGATGAAAGTACTTCTGTACCTACATCCCGGCACTTGGGCAAGTGTGGAGGTCGGTGTCTAAGAGTTTTCGGGCAATGGATCCTTAGCTGTTGGTGAAACATTCTCCTCACATCACTAGAACGAAACCAGCGTAGGTAACGATATTGGGCTCAAACAACGAAAAATCGTCACTTTTCTAGGATCCTCTCCCCTTCAGTTTGGGTTGCATGTCTAAAGGGCAGCATGTACAGAACCAGACGCGAATAGCCAGACAGAGCAATATTGGACTTGAAATTTTTCAGAGGTCTGGAGATGAGAATCTCAGGCAACGTCGTTCAGCACGTTATTTGTATCACTATATATGATATCAGCCGGGGTCATGACAGCTTCTTTCCACTGATTATTAGATACCCGTTAACATCACAGTCCATTAGAAATAGTGGAGCAAGTATATACGATAGTGAATTCCTACAAATAAATAGGTTATGTGCATCGAATTCAGCGAGATCCAAGTATTGCAGATTGCTGTGTGTTCCTATCGCAACTCTTGAGTCATCCAAGTCGACTAGAAAAATATCAACATATAATTTTGTAGATTACAGTACTGAATAACTTACGGTGGCTTCATTGATAATTTGGTCCAGCTCCTGCAGAGTTGCTTCCAAAGGAAATGGGAATGCGTCCTCATTCCCAGTTTCTGATGATGACCACACGTAACCTGACTGCAGAATAGGCTCTGCAAGTGTGTCTAGTCGGGTCCTGGGGCTCACTTCGTTCTTGAGACGGGTATTCCAACGTTCGACTTTGCAGAGGATATGCTCCACGAATATCGGATTAAATCCTAGCAGTTCCTTGTTCTCGCGCATCATGTACTTGTTCAGATGTTCATAAACACACATGAAGGCACAACGAACAGACCCGCAATCTGACAGAACAAATCCAAGGTTCCCTAGACCGTGGTAGGCTCCAAGATTGGAATTGTCGTAAATCCAATCCGCGATGTCCACTGGCTCTGGCATCGCAAGAATATCTAGAAAAACAAGATTGTTGACTAGTTGGAGAGGGGTAAGACCTTGAAGAAAGCCTTTGATGTGAAGCTTGACTACAAAGTCTAGCCCTTCCTTCCAGGTTTTACGACTGCCGGAATAATGGTTGGGATTTTGGCCAGCAAGATCACCTAAAAACTCTATCCAACTATCTTGAACGGAGTTTTCGAAGTACGGAGAAAATTTGTCTTCCAAGGTCATTTTCTTCTGTGCAGGACCCTTGACCGTTGGAGTTGCCGATAGTAGATTACATGATTGACCCCAAATCTGCACATCATCTAGAGGGATATAACCTGGAATCAACCGTCCTCCAACACGACAACCAGTACTCCGAGCAGCAAGGAGAGCAGCATTATGATCCATGACTTGTTCAAACTTCCAGACCATACATTCCAACGAATCTGAATAGAATCCCCCGTGAGTGGTGATAAAATTGAGCAAAGGAGTCGTTTTGTTGCCTTGGCCGGTGCCCATCCAAGCAAGCAGATTGGATAGGCCGTGGCGAGTTGTTAATTTTGAACCAGGTAGGTGTGTTTGCAGGAGTAGAGCCGTTCGATTATATTGGCGTACTGGGTCTGTCTGGTCCCGGTTGTGCGTGGTCGCCGAAGTTCTGCTTGCATGCACTCCAGTTAGGACACGGAAAAGAATTTCATTCCCTGGTTTGAGTTCTCGTCTCTCGTTGATTGCTTCACGAAGGATCAAACCGATTAGTGAAAACTTGGGACTTTGATTGTTTGGCAGGAGTTGTTGCCGAGTAATCGGAGAAAAAAGTTTCTTTCGATTGCGCCTCGAACTAGTCGATTGAAGGTTCGAAAAGTCCTTTGATTGTTGAGAGGAAAGAGAACCGAATTGCAGCCCAACTGCTTCCAAATGAACAACTCTGCCAAGTTCTTTGCAAAGGGGGATAAGATTCGGGTCTTCCTGCATATGCAAAATCAACCAATCGACGAGGGGCTGAAGAGCTGACGTTTCATCCTTGAGCACATTGCGGGCGAAATCTTGGTCCTTTTTCAGACGTTCTCCATAGATTAGCGTAGGACTTGAGATCAGGTCGATCGCTTGCAGAGATGCAAACATGGAATCAGTTCCGCATACTTGAGCCATGCAATGGAGAATTGCACCGCGGGCAAGCGCCCGGTCCCGAACTTGTGTAGGTTTTGATGCAGTCCGTCTACCACTGTTCAATCTGCCATCTATACCCATGAGATGCGGAACAATAAGCTCGAGGGACCACAGTTCTTGAAGTAGAGTAGCGGTGCGTTTGCAAACTAGAGCATGCCGATGAATGGTGTTGCCACGCCACGACCCGCTGAAAGACTTCTGATAGCAGGATTTTCTGAGTGAGATTTGTGAGGATTGATTCCCATGAACATAGCCAAGTAACTCGCTCGGAAGAATTTCTAGGTTCACAGATTTCGAAGAATCGGGGATGGTAGGGGGCTCGTCATTGATCTTTTGTCGCTTCAGCCTGGCTTTAGATTGCTTCGGGTTTTCTTGTTCATTGATAACAAAGCGAAATATGTGGTCGACAAGGCCAGCAAAGCTGGGCGATATCGCTTTCAGGTGGTCGAATCCATGAAGATGGTAGACCGAAACGAGCTGATCTGCTAATTTAGGTGCGTAACGCGCATGCCATAAATAAACGGAGATAAGAGATCGAGCAGTTTGCCACTGAACGAGGCGTGCGATGATATGCAATTTTGCCGTGTCGGCGAGGATGTCCGATATGCCTTGAGCAGCATGAACTGCTTGATACAGGAGGATAGGCCCAGCCGATAACGACTTTTCAGGAAGGACTGAGAGATAACTATCCATAATGTTGTGCTCGTTGTTCCGGCGAAACCAGTCGGCAAGTATAGAAGCGGTTGATGCAGGTTTATTGTAAGCCTTGATTGTACCAAGGCCACAAGAATCCTGCAATGTATGCAACTCCCCGCGAATCCTATTCGAATGAAGAAAATTAGTGAGTATCTTCAAATTCCCTCCCAGTTTGGTGGGATCCCAAAGCCCACTTCGAGACAGAGCTATGGTAATGGGTCGTTGGGTTCCACTATCATCAACTTCTTCAGTGAATAGTGATGGATTCTCCCTTTTGAACTCGTCTAAGAGCTCTAGGCAGCTATACCATCTTATCAGAGATATCATCATCAACTAAATTTGACATACTTCAGGTCCTCAAGACGTAGCCAAGACGTTCTAGCATACCCCATCCATTTGACTTCCCATTCTCGTTGTCCTACAGCCTAATGATTGATATTTAGTTTAGCATTGACCTTCAAAAAAAGACAACCGGACATGATTAATCCTTGTTGATACTATCTTCTCAACTTCGTATTCTGAATCATCAGACTCGCTTTCTCCATCACTTTCATCGGTATCTCTGGTTCCATGCCGGGAGTAGGCACTTGTATCTAGTGTCGAAGAATGTTTTCGCTTACTGCGCCGCACTTGTCCTTGCTCTGAATCCTATAACAAGGCCTTCAGGCAGGTAGCGGAAGTCAATCGAAACCAACTTACATGTCTTATTTCTGGTTCTAGCTCCAATGTGTTTCTCGGTTCAGGAAGTCCATCAGTTGGTTGTTCGGTAGGGTCTGTAGAAGTCGAGTTTTGAACCCTGGGAAGAAATTGACGGAGAAATTCAATGGCTTTAGAATTTCCCAAAAGACTAAGATTTTCCAGTATCAGCATATTCTCTAAAACTTTCCATTCGTCAACAATTGCTTACCGCTCTTGTTCAATGTCTGATTGAGATGATTTGCCTTTTTCCTGCACAGTCAAGTAGGCCTTAAGAAATCTGATTTCAGCGACACGTCAAGAACAGGGGAGAATACATGTTTACCCTTCCGTTAATTATCTTTCTTCCCAAAACGCTTTCAATATCGGGTGTGGTTGTATCATCATTGTGCATACTCGCGTCCGCAAGTGAAGGGACGACAGAACGTCGTTCGGTTGGCTCGAAGGCTTGCTGTACAGCAGCTGTATCAATTTGGACCCGGGTTTGAATTTGCCATTGTTTGAATTCATGCCGTTCGACATGGATATACATCGCAGTGCACTCTGATCGAAGATGCGAATAATATGAGAGATACTTCATCACCAGTGATTGATCGTGCCTGGGATGATAAGGGAGTGGTTCGAGCGAAACTTCTCTACCATCAATGGATGTGTACGAAATCGACTTCAATAGGGTATTAAGGTCGATGTCGAGATTAAGGTTTGCCCAGCGGAGCTGATTGTGAAGACAGAGAACCATTTCACGTCCCATCCGGTTTGCCCACGCATGTTCTCCACCCAGTGAAACGAAACCTTCCGACGTAAAGGTGCTTTGTTGAGCGCGATATGGCTGCATCGTTCCAAAATTCCCAAATATTTGTTGCGGTGACACGTTCATACCCGCATTTCGGTTTGTGGCAGCGCTGGTCTGGTAAAGGACGTAGCCAATCCGGTTTTCCGGACCTGCATGATCCCAAGCAGCGCTCAGCTGTGACTCGACCCATTGACGGTGTTGCTCTGGATCTTCAGTTGGGGCAAATCCAGAGTGCATGTCATTGCCCTTGAATACGAGAAATACAATCCAGGCCCCTACTTCCCGGCAATAAATACCGCCTCGTCCCAAACAAAACGGACCGGGATCACCAGCTACAATGCCAAAAAGAAGTCTAAGAATCAAAAACATAGGAAGTAAACGTGCTCACTTGGACCAATGTGTAATAAAAGAACGAAAAGTGTATAGCGGGTGAGATCATCTAAGGGATCTGGGTGCCAAAAGCCTTGGTATCCAAGTAGCTCCTGTAACAGCTTCCCCAATGACGATACATTGAACTGGCAACTGGTAGGGCCAGGTTCCAATCCACCAAAGGATAAGACATTGTTGTATTCACTATGGAAGTCCGCCATGGCCATTTCAAATTTCGAAGTAGATTTCGACATTATACGGCGATAGAGCTGATGAAGGATTTGTAACACAGTTGCAATCTGCCGTCGTGCAGCTACTGTATTTGCTTGACAGGCTGGAAGCACAACTCCTGGTCCATCTCCTTTGGCGACGGTGTTGGCCAGACTATAGGAACCATTCCGTGAGCCCAGTGGCGGATTTTTTGCAGACCTGTCATTTCGTTTGAGACCATCGAGAATGCAGAGACGTGGGATTTCTGGAGTGCTATTATGAGCCTTGCAGCCCCATGTAAGTTTGGCGAGGCGAACTGAAAGGTACAAGATGGTGTCCCAGTCGGAGAAGCGACGGAGAGACTCAAGGGTGTGGCAGCAGCTAACAGTATAGGGACGACGATAATCGCCGTCCAGAAAGAATACGAACGGCACACCAGCTATCATCTTCACCATTCCGGGGATTGGTCCACTGACATATCGGCCATTTTCGAGGCTAGGTGCCACATTCGGTGGTGTCGCGATAGTTGCCATGCGGTCCTTATCGATCCTGAGTCGCTCTTTGATGTGATAATCGGCAGCATAGATCCATCCATTCAAATAGCGGTTGTCCCATTTCAGGTGCCATGTGGGAGACTGAGGATAGCTACAGCCTGAGGGTGGATTGGCTGACGGAGGAGGATGCAAGATGTCGGGCCCAGGTTTCAACGGTTTTGAACCCTGGATCAGCAGGTCGTCATCTTGATAAGAAAATTCATCCACCAGTGGGGAGACTGGGGGCGGCAGAGAAGGAGAAATGCCAGCCATGGGCCGGCTTTGGACTTCAACCTCTACGAGATATTTCAGATAATTTTTACTAACCGTCCAGGCTCATCACGTACGGAATTTATCTTCATCACGCATCTCAATAAATTGTACATCCATATTCGATATCTGTTGATCTAATCGGCGGCCAATGGAAGAGAGGTCAAACTCTATATCAATGTGAACTGGCTTTTCTTTGTACAAGAAATTGAAACATACCACTCTCCATCCTCGCCAATGGTGGGATCGGCGGTTCCGATATGGCACTTGACATCCTATAAAAATTATATCTCTCAGAAGCTGGCAAAATGAGGCTAGATGTTGGGTTCCTTTGTCGTCAAGCTTTCAAGAGGCCGGACTGAAGTACACGTGCAAATTGCAGATTTTTCCCCATCAATTATGTCAGCGGGGAAAATTCTGCAATTGGCACGTGAGTCGGAAAATATAATTTAGTATAACGCATCCTTCGGAGGTACTGTGACTCCTTTTTTTTTTTTTGAGTTGATTTTAGTCTTAGGGGGCGCTGCCCCAGATTAGACTTTACATTTTGTACGCTACTCCTCGGGCCCTGTTGCCTTCACCAATCCTCCCGGGCTGACCCATGCATCCTTCGGGGCGCATCCAGGATGCTCGCTCCCCGCCAGGACCCAACCAGGGGGTACCCGGCTGTTTAGGGCCACACCCTCTCGGGGTTCCAGCAGGTTATAGCGTAGCTGTGTCCCTTTTTGTAGTTTCCCATGAATATGATTGTCTTTTGCATTTTCCGAATGCTCGCGATGAGGGCTCGACTCGCCGAATTTCTTTTTGTTGCATGACCTGGCAGTTGGTCTTCTTGGTTTGGTGGCAATTATGACGGTTGAAGTCGTGCGTCGGAGGGGGGGATGTGTTTGTGTTAGTCTTCGATATTGAACCTACCTGTTTTGGTGACGAAATTTGCCAGGGCCTTCATCCCCTTTGTGCTCTCCATCATACTTTTGAGGTTGAGGTTATTCCTTCCTACAGTTCTTGCTAGGGTTCGTCTATGATCAAAGTAAGCATCACATTCAAACAGGAAGTGAGTGACCGTCTCAGTTGGGGTTTCTTCGTCTGGTTCAGTTTGGCATGCCCTGCAAAGTTTTGTGTCAGATCTGTTTATCTTGAAAAGGAAGAGATTTAGTGGGATGTGCCCGCTCCTGATCTGCATGAGCCTGCTAGCCTGTTCGCGTGTCAGTTTGTCCAGGCGCTTCCTGTATTTAGTGAAGGGGAAGGTTTGGTCGAGCTGCTCAAATCTTGTCCGTCTTGGTGATGTTAGCCATGTTGCTTTCCATTTCATTTTGAGCTGGTCCATGTGTTCTTGTTTGATCGCTGAAGCACTTGTGGGCAGACTTGTCCTGAGCATGGGTGGAAGGTCAGCACATCTACTTGCTTTTCCTTCTGCTGCTTCCTTCGCCAGCTTGTCAACATATTCGTTGCCCGTCACCCCACTGTGGCCTGAGATCCATTTCATGTTGAGTTTTGCCCTCGAGTTGTTGGTCATGGCTGCTAGAGATTGAAGGAGATATTGGCCTGAGGTTGCTTTCGGCTCTGCGACCGCTTTGAGGACGGACTGGTTGTCTATGTACATGGATACATGTTTGCCCGCCGTGTCTGGGGTGTTGTCAACCAGCCATGTAGCCAAAATCGCGCCTACCGTCTCCCCTTCGTACGTGTTGTGTTTTGTTGCCTCCCCAAGGTGGGACTGTGACTCCTTCGTAGCTTGTTCGTAGCCTGAGGCTGCCGCGTTTATCCATTTGCCAGTGAGCCACTTCGACCTTGAACGGTGAGGGTGCGAATGCCAATACACATTATATTGATCGGGCGGGTACGAAGAGGTATGCACAAAGGATACTTATGTAGTAGTGCGTGCCATTTGGCATTGGTCGTGAAAATGAAGAGTTCTATTCGACCTGGCGTGTTGGACATTGAAGATGTGGGATCCGGGGGTGAAGGTGAAGTTGCCACCACTGGTAGTGAGGTGGTCGAACGAGCTGTAGAAGATGCGGTCGTCGAAGTCGTGGACAAGAGGGGACGAAGTTTACTACCGATGACCTCGGTGATATTGATGCCTTGCTATCATTGACGTGACCGCTACAGCAGCTGTTCCGAAGGACTTTACACCCTCCGACGGGGGTCACAAACAGAACAAATATTCTGGAGTCAAATTGAAGGAAAAGACTTTAAAATGGTGTAGAAATGGATCCTATTGCGGTATAGAACATCAGAAACAGTCAAAAATTCAATGACTAGTTGCATGTACTCACTTGAGACCTGGTCGGCACTCACACAACCAGAACCAATATTACGGAGTCAAATTGAAGAGAAAGACTTTGAAGTAATGTAGAAATGGATCCTATCGCGGTATAGAACATCAGAAATGGTCAAAAATTGGATGACTAGTACTCACTTGAGACCCGGTCGGCACTCACACAACCAGAACCAACATTACGGAGTCAAATTGAAGGGAAAGACTTTGAAATGATGTAGAAATGGATCCTATGGCGGTATAGAACATCAGAAACGGTCAAAATTTGAATGACTAGCTGCCCATACTCACTGAGACCCAGAACGGCTAAGAGGTGTAACGTACATCAAGCCATACATTTCTTCTTCCTCGTCCTCACCACCACCACCGGCATCTGACAGCGCCTCTGTCGACTTAGTACGAGGCCGTTAGGGAAAGGGCATAAGAGAACTAATTCCGGGAGGTTCATGATCTTTTCCCGGTCTACTTCGAAGCGTCTACCGCGCAAATCAAGGAGAAGTCTTGTCAGCAACTGAGGCTGCAAATTTGTGTGCGTCGGGACTTGCGTAATTGGAGAATTCGACATGGTGGCCATGGTGGCACAACGTTAAAGAGGATGCGGTAAGAAGCACAGAGTTGAAAGAATTATGTAATTCTTTGGGCCAGTTTCAATTGAGGTACGAACTTGAACTCAAATCGCAACCTTGCCATCTTTGAAACGTGAGTCTCCGTTATTTCGTTGTGGTGAATTAGCTTTTTGACTACTCTTATCTAGCAACGTCCTTGATCTTGGTCTTCTAAAGTGGCTCAGCCGAGCACAGGTCAACTACCCGCGTATTTTCGACGATATGAAGAAAGCAAACGGCACCTACAACGGGGAAGACCTGACTATGCTCCCGCATGCGACAACAGGGACTAGGGCACTGTCTCCAAGACCTCGCTACCATCGGCTTCATTGATACCAACTCCATTGGATGCGTCGCATCGTCGGTCGTCCTTTACCTCTCCCTTGTTTTCATTGTCGGTGTTGCCATTCGCTTTATCATGGCTGTGATGTTCCAGTGGTTTTCTCTTGGAAGCTTGGCAATTTCCCTCGGGAGACATACTAGCAAAGGATGCAGCGTTTGCAAGCGATTGAAGATTGGTCGAATGACATCTATCGTCCAGCACCAAGCGCCCTACGGCCGAACGTTAATAAGAACTGTCATCGACCCAGCGGCAAGAATCAGAAAAGGAAAACTTTCTTGCCCAGTTATTCCCGCTTCACACTTGCGGAGACCTTGTTGAAAGGGTCAGGTGGACGACCGACGACCGCCTATGTGATGCTAGATTCGTCCTCTGCGAACAATTGGAAGCGTTCGACAATGTACTCTACAAAAACAGGCAACGGAGATACGAGCTATAGGAAGCCGCGGAGCACGATGTCACACACCGCAACTTCCCTGAAAATCAGTGCCCTTCCCTCTCATCAACGCTGTGCCACAACCACCTCCCGATTACGAACCTTTCAACTTCCCATTGGTTCACACCATTTGTCTTGTAACTGCATATTCAGAATCTGTCGAAGGCCTCCGAACAACGCTCGATTCGCTTGCGACAGACTATCCGAATAGCCATAAGGTTATTCTTGTTATCGCAGATGGCAGGGTGCTGGTAATCTGCCTGTTGATGATGAAGGAGTTCATCGTACCTCCAAACGAAGTTGAACCGCACTCTTATGTTGACAAACGTCACACTATGGCCAAAGTCTATGCAGGGTCCTACGACTACGACGACGCAACAGTCGAACGATCTAGACAACAACGCGTACCGTTTATCCTTGTGGCCAAATGCGGCAACCCTCGCGAGGTGAATGACCCGAAGCCCGGCAATCGTGGAAAGCGTCACAGTCAGATGGTCTTAATGGCATTTCTACAGAAGGTGATGTTTGCCGAGCGCATGATGACCTTCGAATACGAATTCTTCAACCTGACGGCACGTGACAGGCGTCAGTCCAGATTGGTGCGAAGTCTTCCCTGATTCGCTGACGATGGTGAGCTGTATGGTGCATGACGAGGAGATCATGGGGCTCTGTGGGGAAACTAAAATTGCGAAAAAGGCAGAAAGCTTTGTTTCCATGATGCAGGGTGAGTTGGCGGTTTATCGACTTTTTCTCCCTCCAGGCCATCAACTCATTATCCTTCCAGTCTTCGAATATTATATCTCGCACCACATGACTAAGTCATTCGAGTATATGTTTGTCGGTGTCACCTGTTTACCTGGCTGTTTCAGGCGACACCGGTTATTGGGTCCCGATCCTTGCCAACATCGTGGAGCATTATTCTGAAAACGTTGTTGACACCTTGCACACAAAGAACTTGAATTTGCTGTTACTTGGGGAGGATCGGTACCTGACGACGCTTATGTTGAAGACTTTCCCCGGAAGAACATGTTCTGCCGTCAAGCCGTCTGCAAGACTGTTGTACCAGATACCTTCCGAGTTCTCCTTTCTCAGCAACGCAGATGGATAAACTCGACGATCCACAATTTGGCTGAATTATTGCTCGTCCGCGATATTTGCGGTACATTCTGTTTCTCGATGTCGGAATGGAGTTGGCAGGCACACCTGTCTTGCCAGCCGTCATCTCATTCACACTATCTAATCAGATCATCCGTCATCCCTGGGGGTCCTGGATACAACCATCCCTCTTATTCTCCTGGCCATCGTCCTTCATCTTCCTGGTATATTGATCGTCATTACCTATCGCAAGATTGCATATGTTGGCTGGATGTTGGTATATCTTATCTCTCTGCCAATATGGAACGGAGTCCTGCCGGCTTATGTTTTCTGGCATTTTGATGACTTCTCCTGCGGTCAGACCAGAAAGATAAGGGAGGCGATCACGGAGATAAAGACGGGGAATTTGATTTGTCGCATTTCGTTGGAGGAGCGGGACCCAGTCGAGGAATTCGGTTTACTTTGAGAAAACAAGAAGTCCGTTCTCTCGTCTTCCTCTCTCGGCCTCTTTGAACTAATATGCTTGATAGTCGTTATTCTACTTCGGACCTCACACATCAACAACCCATCAATCAAACACAATGGACTCCTCCGGTTATATGACTCCGCGGCAACGCCATGACAGCAACACCCTTCTCATGCTTCCCGCTCCCTTGGCCGTCAACAGTCGGGCACCGACATCATTGAGTCCGATAGCGGATATAGCCCTTAACACTCGCCTACCCCCTACTCCCCAGACAGATGGCCAGCTGAAAGTAATGAGTTCGGACAACGATTGCTCATTTCGCCATTTGAACAACTGATCGACCCCCCCCCCGCCCAGTTTCAGCGTACGACAGCGCAGTCGCCTTCCGAACACAGAACATTTCTCTCTTCGACAATAATGGAAGTTCGCCAACTGAGCACACTGATGTTCCAAGAGTCGGTTGGGGCGTGCAGCTATCTGACACTGGTCCTGTTTCCTCTGATGTGTGTCAAGATCACAAGGGAGACCCGCGTCTTTGCAAAAGGGGTATTCGCGTAATTCTGGGGTCTTCAATCTTCCTCCAAGGGCAGCTCCTCCGCAGCCTAACGGTGGGTTTAGACACCAACAAATTCATATCCCTCGAGGTCGAGTCTTCAGATGCCATCGATAATGTCAAGGCTGAGATCCAGAAGGGTAATGCTTTCCACTCATACAATCCCAATGCAAAACAGAAGAAGCAGGCAACGCCTCTGCAGATCAGCGTGCTTGAAACCGCTTTCAAACGCAACAGGTGGCCAGATGTCCAACTTTGTCAAAGATTATCTTCAGAGATAAATAAGTCTCCGCATTTTGTCAAGGTCTGTCTGCGTCTTCCTTCACCTTGTGACCAACTAACAATTGTCTCGTGTAATAGGTGTGGTTTCAGAATCGGTGCGTCTTTTATTCAATGATCATCCACATCTCAATCTTATATGTAGACGAGCAAAGGTCAGAATTCGAGCCTACAAATGGCCTTTGACTACAAAAACCTCTGCGAATGGACCCAAGAACGGCGGCCTCCGTGGCGTGGTCGCAATGGACACTATGCCGTCGAGTCCACACCTGACAACAGATGCTGTCAAGTTTTCATACTCCGTCCTCTCCCAAGTCACTAATCGCCGATGACACCTTTCTCCGTTGGGCTGACTATCCTCCCAATACCGAGATATCTACATCTTCATCTGTGTTGCCGAACACCAATTCGAGCTTAAGCTTGGATTTGGCGGATGTGCCTTTCACCTGTTATGGGCCATCTGCCATAAGTGCATCACCCCAACAAGTAATGCGACACATCCACGCCCTTAATCCCTTTATCCATTAAGACTCCGTCGTTAACGGATGCCACCAACAACTCATGCCTGACCATGGCAAAGCTATCTACGGTGCTCATCATGTAGAAGTGCCGAGAATCACCACATTATCCCACAGTCATTGGATGCACAACAGTGATAATGACATCTTGACAATGTCTCAGTATGACTCAACAGCTTTTATATGGCAGTTAATCATAATGAACGAGCTGGGCACAGACTTGCAAATGCACTACGCGTCTACATCTCCTATTCACCACACGACAACGATGACTCTGCAACCCTCGACCTCAGAATTCAGTGCCGTTAGTTCAGTGCCTTCCACTGGCATGCCCGGGCCTTCACTCCAAACCATCGATCCCTCTGCCACTTCCTTCAAGTTCACGACTCGCGAAGACAGATGGAAGACTACTACATGGTTAGTACATCCACCCATACCTATTTCTATTGACTGATGTTGGCGTTAGCACTTAGTGCCTTGTTCTGGACGTGCTGCGATCTTTCTTATAACGAGAAATCAAATTTTGTAAAATAAATCTATTGCCAGTAACCTCGGCATGTCACTCGGAATTATGGCTTGCATGAATTTGATCAGCCACTTTTTATTTCATTGACACTCAAGTGCTCTTTCGAGAGTATGCTTTCACTATTCTTTTATCTCTTGCCTCCAAATCAGGATGATCATCAAGATCATTTCGTCGAAACTTACCCGATCATGAAGCTTCCTCCAAGATGAAAATTTTCAAAGCGGATCGAAGGAACACCCTTTTGTTCTTCCATCCATTTGCAATTGGAAGTCGCGATCGGGATATGTTTCCTTAATGGACCAGCAATCCAGTACCCTTGTTGATCCAATCCCACTCAATATCGTTGCTTGCTTCGAATTTTGTTCAAACCTTTTGTAGTTTCAGATTCACCATGTGCGGCGTCCTAGTTTCTGTGAAGGAGTGTGTGGCTTGAACTGCAGAATGGATCAGGATTCAACTGATGGTTGAGGGCGCGAGCAGTAGAATAACATATGGAAACCTTTCTGAGCGGCAAATAGTAGGCATGAGAAAAGTCTCCTGCAAACGAGCATACGAGAAAGGGGAGGCCTTTGTTCTGGAGACGGTCACGGTAGGATGCATAAAGGAAGGGCAGAGGCCTCCTTGTGTTATTATCAAACAGCAGGAAGTACGGACGGAGGTCTTCCTCAGCTGGCATATTACTTCAAAGGAAATATGGCTTGAAAAAGGCCTTTGAAATGGAAGCAGGAGTTGGGCGGGAGACATGGACCCTAAATAAATGACAGGTGGGAGGTGGAGGTCTCGCATTTTCAATGGGCAAACCAGCAGATGGGGAGATGAAAAATCTCTGCGCCACTTCAGAAATCCGTTATTTCATGTCCCTTTATGGTGATTGAACAATTTTATCCAATGAGGTTTACATACAACTGAACATTTTTACTGATGCTTTTATGTATAATGATCAAGAGGAATATAAGAATTACTCAGACTAGATGTATTGTTCGTAGTCTGGACAAAGGGTTTGATGCCGGTAAGATCACTGGTGTACGGGTGCAAATAAAAACCAGCGTGGTTGACGTCGGCCGTTGATGGTATGAAAAAAGGGGTGTGAATCACTTCCACCTCCATGGAGGGAGGAGAATAATGCGGTGTTGTATCGGTCGCAGCCACATCTTTATGTTGCGATATCAGAAATAGAATGTCCGACCTACCTCTATTGCTTCTCGGGTCCGCTGGCGAACCCAGACGACAATAGTGTTAGGATGAGATACCCATATCAATTATCGAGAATATCAATTATCAAGAAGATTTACGTACACTCTGCGAGGCATTGAAAACGGTCCAAGCAAGTTTCGCATATGGATGAACATAAGGAAGTTCATTAACAAGGGTCTGACAAATGTAATGTCGACTCACATTTGTCCAACTCAGTCAATTTTGTTGAGAATGTTGATATTCTGCGTAACGTCCGATGCAAATGAAACGGCGATGGTCAGACCGGCATCCAGGTGTCATTTCGGGTATCACATTTTCTCCTTGAAAAGGCCCATCGTGATGTAGGGTGCATGCATGCTGCTGACGGACATATCACAAAGTCGTTCATTGACGATTGCCTGTTCTGTGCAACATGATTAGATGACTGTGGAGACGAGAGAACAGACTCATGCGCACGAGGCAGATCGAAGTGTATAGGAAGGCCACTTTGACCAAAGCAGTCATTGGCGGAATTTCCGATCCGCAATTTGTTACATAAAACTAACTCTGCCGCAGAGATACGCAGTTTTCTTTCTGAGCAGTTGCAATGCAGCGTGACCTTGTTCGCGAGATCTTTCGAGCAGATTTGGCAGGCTTTTGCAACCTGAGTTGTGAAGAATCTGATTCCCTGCATGGCGATCGGTCAGGCTCACTCTTCGGTTGCGGTTTGGAATTGTCGCATCCCTGAACCATGCGTTGCTCATGCTTGTCTGCCTGCGATGCTGATCAACTTGACTTAAACCTCCACCTTCTGCCTGACCTTCCAGGAGTCCGCAGCCTACCATGCATGTTAGCTGTGATGGGGAGCACCGTTGGCAGCGACAGAGCTCGCTTCCTAGCAGTCTCATTCCCCATCTCTATGCAGGTCCGACTTCACAGAGAAAATGTGTTCTTCCAGCCATCCGATGTCCAAGAAATAGCCACCTCCATCCAGGTCTTTCATCTGATCATCATCACCTGCATTCCACACTCTTTCATTGCGCTTCGGACTCTTCTCTATCACCCACATCCCCACAGCGCCACGGCAATACTTCATCCTCTACATGTCACATGTGCATTCATATCTTTGACGCAACCCTACTGCTTGCCACACAGCAAACTCTTTCACCTGCAAGATCACGATACTGGGCAGGGCGGTGAAGCCAATCCATTGCCCTGTTTTTCTTGCCTGTTACATGATGGCCAATTTTCAGGCCGCGTAATACATGGCTCCGACCTCCCATTATCCCCCGACCTGCCTTCAGAGCTCCATCAAAGGAAAAGCCCACCTATGCAAACGTGGAGGTTTGAAAGAGACAACGGTCGTCCCCTTGCACCTGCTAGCCAGTTTAATCTCACTGGTGAATAATCTCTCCCTGATGCAGATCCTGATATGGTCTCTGATTCTCGTTCTAACGGTGTAGGCAGCAAAAGTGGAGAAGGCTTTCAGGCAGGAGGAAATCAATATTCGGCGGATGTGGGTGGCCGCTGGCGACACAAAATCGTTAAGGAGTCGAAAAAAAACACCCATGGCCTGCAACTTTTGTCGTAGTAAGTCGCTGGCTGTGAATAAGTCAGATTGTTCCTAATGTTCCTATGGTTGGGATTAGGGCGGAAACTAAAGCGTGGTGGAGAGAAGCCCACCGCTTGTTGTCATTGCACAGCGCGTAACTCTGAGTGCAGATACGAGCCTGTGCAGAGACGCCGGGGTCCTGGAAAGGCACAGAAAGGAAGCAGATCTAAGAAAATAGGCCATCGTCTGCCGAATGTCAATCCTGAGCGTGAGTTGGATGCACTACCCCCAGAAATACGGCCGTACATATCTGTGTTGCGCACAGTAGCTACATAGCACTTATTCCTTCGACCTCTTGCAGCAAGATAATTTGCCTATCTAGTAATTGCTATGAGTAACGTTAACGCTATAACATTTGAAGCAATACTATACACAGTCACGGTAAATTAAAATCCACTAACACTATTGTCGTCTGGGTTCGCCAGCGGACCCAAGAAGCAATAGAGGTAGGATCTTGGCGAAGCGTTCTTCGCACTCATCATCGGGAGAATTATCCAACACCCAGTCGCAAATGCGGTTGAGGATATCCATGCGAGTCTCTGGTGTGCATCCTGAACGGTCCTTCCCCACGTCGTATCTTGCGCTATCGACGCGGTGCCAGCTGTGAGTCCTGAGCTCCTAGAATTGCCGTTAAATTTGGTTTTCTTTTAATGGATAGAGCACTCGCACCTCAAGACCTTTCTTTCGTACATGTCAATGCTCAGCATATTTCGAATCTGAATGCAGGTAAATGGCTAAACCAACGACGTAACAAGATCCATACCTGAAATGTTGCCAGTTAGCTGTCCATCCATCCGTTGAATTATATCCTGGATTTTTTTTTTCGCTGTTTCTTCGTTTTCGAGAACTTTCTTCCATGGGGCTTTCATTCGTAGTTTAGAAATCTCTGTGGTATAGTTCACAAGTGTTCTAGCAGGCGATGTCGTAACAACCGACAGAGACCGTACCCATTGAAGTAGTTTAATCTCTTCCGCGCGTCGCTCGTGGCTTTGACACGGTCGCTGAGCTGTGTTATGAGAACCATCATCGTTTCATTGTTGTCAGAGACAGCCCAAAAGAAGGAGATCTCGGCAAGGGCTGCATCTACTCAGAGGGCCAACGTACTTCGGCTATTTCAATCAAGACATTGACGGGACATCCCACTTCGTGCGTTCGATGGTACCGCAGTCTCGAAGAAGGTCGGATCTGGGGAAATTGAGTCGAATTAGAACGTGCGAGTAGAACGATCAAACAATGAGGCGTTACTCACCTAGCGTCCTACTCCCAGTTCTATATCCAATTCCTCATCGTCGAATATGTTTCTTCTCTGAGCAACGTCATATCCAACGTGGCTCTCCTCAGCCTTCGATTTGATCCTGTCTCTTTTTCTCGGTGCTTCATCCTCATCGACACTTTCGCATTCGGATCCCAAACTAGCATCCCATAGCCCCTCGAGAACGCTCGAAGTTTCCTCAGAATCTGTCGTCTCGCAGCAGCCGAGAGACATGGGGCGATCGAGTGTTGCGGGAATTTAGGCAGTTTTGGATTCGATGGACACAGCACTTTCTTCAGAGGTGCAGGAATGGGTACCTTCAATGGTAAATGTCATTAGGACCATAGTTGATGATTAGAAGAAAGGGTACGTACTACGTGCTCTGGGGATGATTTTGTTGGTGCAACTCTAGCTGGTGTACAGAGTGTGCTCGTTGATCGTTGTCGCTTGATTGTGGTGGGGCTGCGGCAACCTGTAAACCATGTCGAAGGCAAGATTATGTTGACTAATCCAAACAAGGCCCATGATGTGATCAGAGTCAATTCCCGGTTGTCTTTCATAGACTCACCCTCCACCACCCGGGCGCCCCAAAATGGAGGAATAAGGAAGAAAGGCGTACAAAGGTATGGCTATTTTCTTTTCTTTACTATTATATACAGCGGTCACCACATCTCTTGAAAACGAGCACGAATGCTTGAGGCGCGCGGGGTATGCCTTTGTTTTCCTCCTTTATAATCAGTACTAATGTACAGTATCTCTAGCGAGGATGGTTTGTCCCCCCCTTGTCGCATCATTACTACGCAAAGAAGGAACAGGAGGGCTCGGCGATTTTGACGCGAAGAGGACCGGGGCATACTACCGACCGTGCCAAATCAATTATATTCGTATTCGAAGGCTTCCATTGAAGAGAGCAGTCGTTGTTGCAGTAGGTTTTCTTCGTCGGTGATTTTAATCTGCGTCACAAGGGTAGAAGTCCTGAAATCGTTCCAGAACCATCCCTGTACCAATTCTTGGGATCGCACTGCCCTCAAACTGTACGTTAATTATGCGATGTACAACACTGACTACCGACCCCACAACTGGTTGCGCGTTTCAAGATGAGTGCCATGCAAGAATGCCTCCTCCTTTCCGTCTGAACAGGGGTGTTGGTCCCGACCCGCGCACAGTCTAAGCCCTCTCCAGATTCTCAATCGTCTTTGTGAAGATATTACTACCCGCCAGCACCGGGTGGTCGAAGAGGATACCCCCACGATCTTAGAAAACGATGTTGTCGAGGACTTTTATACCTCGATCAACTGCTACCGCATTTTTTTTTGGGGGGACAGGGTTCAGGGATGGCAAGGCTGCGTGGGCGTGCAAAGGTATGTCAGTTTCTTCTTGGATGTATCGCTACTGATTTATCACTAGGTAATGCAACGAAGAGGGTTCCGCGACACGAAGGTGGCAGGGGATGGCCATCATTCTCCAAGTACGTTTTGATTGCACTGTATTTACTTTCTACTGCTACAACAGATAACCAGCAACCGGCAACTGAAGTAGAAGACTGGAGGAAAGATACTGTGTCAGTTTATACTCGGCCAATAGCAATGGAAATTAGATTGGAATCCACAGCTTCCGCGTCTGGTTGCGGAGTCGTCCAAACAGCATTTTTCAGGCGGCCTGCAATTACCCATCTGATATCTATACCCTCGGAATATTGGGCTACTACTTTCGGTAGGTTCCTCCTTGTATACGAACTTCGTTGCTGAAAACTCGCCAGGAAGACCGAGATTTCCATCTCGCAGTAAAAGGCTTTCAGTGCGGTGAACCAATGTGGGAGTTTACCTGCTTTACTGTTTTCCTCATATTTACCTCACTCTCGCATAGACGATGTCCAAAAGAATTTGTTTCTGTAGACGAGGAAGTTGGTGAGCATGTGTTGTTACAATGTTCGTTTTCTATTGCTTTTTCAACGGTGCCTTAAACAATGACCACAGGCAGAGGAACTCATTGAAAGGCCAATGGAGTGGTACAAGGCCTGGTCTCAGCCACCGGTGTGAGTCGTCCCATTCTCTGCTTTCCTTTCTCATCCTAAGTTCAGCCTTTGTGCCGCAATATTTTCAGCCCATACCCTTGACTTCCAAACACGACTTTTCTCCGCTTTTCTGGCACCTTCCTTCGACCGCGCATTCAAGCAACTCTGCGCGGCGTTACTCGAACCCTCGCCACCTGATGAATTACCTCCAAAGTCCTAAAGTGTAAGCCCTAAATCTGGCAGATGGAAACTTTTCGATTCTAAGATTACTCGATAAGTATGAACGTGTGATTGCAGGTGGCGAATTTATAAACTGATTCTTGAAGATCTCAGGAAATGGATGTCGAACAGAGACGTATCTTGGACGCTTCGGGTGTACGCCTGGGGCCATTACAAACGTACGTCTCTTCTTGTCTATTGTCGTCATGTACTGAGCCCCCTGTAGCCGAAGAACGTAGTCGAAGAAGCGAGGGTAATGCTTCAAGGTGTTGGCCCACGCTTCGACTTTCACATACTTAATCAAGACACTCTGTGATTTAGGTTCGTCATTGCCACTGGTCCAGAACGGTCGACATTACGGACTGTTTCAGGACTCGAGAAAGTTTCGATATAATCATCGACTCCTCGGACTCAATTGGGACCTCTAAGACTTGTGTGTAGGTTATATGTTTAAATTCTTGACTTCTCTGAAATATTGTATGCAGGAGTGTAGGCAACGGGTAGATCGAAGACCCAACCTTGTGACAGTAAAGCGGAAAGCGTATAGCCCGGTATCTACTGTAAGCCTAAAGACTTATTTCAATATTTATTGTTTATTTAAGTTAATTGTCATTGTCATTGTTAGAAATCGGCCAGACACAATCCATTGCATTGTTTCAAATTTAGTTTGCGATGATGAGTGGTGATTCTCTCGTACATAAAAGCGAACCGATCCAATCTCTTCAATGACAGGAGGCCGAAAATTGCAGCGACCCCAATTGGGAACCAGAGCTGACGGATGGTCCATTTCATCAGGTCCCGTTCTGATTGCCTACCAAAATTGCTTCCCGGATTCGCTAGCGAAACCGGACGACAATAATATTAAAGGCGCCAAAATCTTCTGATTATGCCTCCAGCTCTTCCATATTCCAAGCTAGCACCACCACCACCATTAGTCACTCCATCCTCCGCACTTTCGATAGCAAGTCGCTCAATAAATCTAACCATTGTCTCGTTGAAGGAGTCAAGTTGAATATTGGTGAATAGTCTCTGCCACCGCTGTAGGTTATAGCACACGACCACTAAGTAGTAAAATAAATGAAATGCCTTTTGGTAGCTCCCTACCATAGATTAAGCTAGGAATAAGGGTAATTACTTTGCATGAAGGTAGCACTCTACTATTCATTTGGACGGTGGAGATCTACTTTGCACGTAACAAATCAAGGTAAATTTATATTATGCTAGATCTATTTATCCTCGAGTCCAGTAGTGGAGTCAGAAACCAATATGTTAGGTTGAGCATATGTAGACTTCGGTAGAAAACCTACTGAGGCTCTAGGGAAGCTTGTTACTACTCCTAAAAAGACCAAGGCCCATATTCCATCGCTCCTTATTCTTGTTTTCAAAATCCATCCGTTGTTCAGAAGGTAGGGATTTCTTTTGACTTTTTAGAGTTTGAAACCCAGACTCCACCCACTGGAACAAACCACCAGCTGCGTATTGGGTAAAGGAGTATCGGGTTTCATCCTGTGCAACCGGAACGTTGGAATGGGAGACAACGGCAGATGGAAGAAAAATGGTCGACCCCGCAGGAAATTCGATAACTAAACCCAACTCCCACAGTATGAGATGCCCCCCCTTTTGAGAGTCAAACTGTCCTAGCGCCGTAACCGCACACCAGCCAAAAGCCAAATTTGCAGAATCGAAGTGCCGCTCACAGACCGTTCGAGGTCCTAGGTTATAGGTAACAGCAGGATAAATGCAGCGTTCAAAAGGCCGTTGTCATCCTTGTAAAGTGGCAAGAGGGTGTCGGTGTAATACTTGTAGAGGTCAGGGGCAAAAGTAGAAAAGGCGGCTAGACCATTGACCTTATGAGTAGAAAGCATGTTAAAGATGACAGGGACGTACAGTTATGAAATTGGGCGATGCGAACGAACGTTGGATGGTCATTCAACTGGCAAACAAGTTCTTTCATTTCCTGGCTTCTGTGTGAGAAGTTCATCGGCTGTGTGCGTCCCCCACCATGGCTGACCCCATAGCGTAAGGTGTTGAAATCGCCGCGTGGGTGGTGGCTGCCACGGCACTGGACCCTCGCTTTTTCCATCTCATCTGATGCAGATTCGTTCACGTCGGTCCAGTCTCTTGGATGTCCAGCAAGTAGGACAATGGTACGGCCATCTAAGTCATCGATGTGGATGGTTGTTCTGAAAGAAAGAGCTGTTGTCATTTTTTATAGAACAACCGAGCAGATGGAGTGCTCACTTTCCATCCCATTTAATCAATCTCAACTTCCGCGTGGACTTCTCCCCAACTACGTCCTCTAGCTCGGTAACTGGCTCAGTGTCTGCGAAGTTCAATTTGACTGCGGTGTACGCCGAAGCCGTTGCGCGCAAGTTCCGAGCATCCACCTGAATGTGGAGAGGCTGTGATGCGGTAACGTGCTTATCGCACACCTCTGGACGTGCGGCGGTGAGTCCAGCGTTGGCTTCAGTCTCGCGCTCGCGCTGCTTCTTCCGGGCTGCAAGTGAGCTGGCATTACGTCGCCTCTTTCGGTCATTGGGCTGCCCTGGATTAGTAGCAGGGATGGTTACAGCGGGCCCAGTTTCGCCAGGAGGACCAGCATTAGCACCAGTCCCTGAAGCAGCAGCAGGAGAGGAGGGTTTGGGGTGGCACAGAGCGTCTCCAAGATCCAGCTGAAACTCTAGCAGCGGCGAGAGCACAAACAAGTCATCAGCGGGGTAACCAGCGGCCTCTAGCTCCTCCAGGGCAGTTTTGACGGCATGTCCAAAATCAAAGGTGGTGGAGGCTATAGGAATATGTTGGAACTATCTCCACCGCTGAGTAATGAGCAAAACACAAGAATAACAGGCTCACAGTAAGGCACACTTTGGTCATGCCTCAAAGCTTCTCTTAACGCTATAAAAAAATGATTCATTAGCCCCGCTGCCATGAGAAGCAATATTAGGAAAAGAAAAGTACTATAATCGCTATCAGATGCATCATCGCTCAGTGCTTACCCAGTGTGAGTAACCCTCAGCTCCGCATATTGACAGGAACAAACAGTGAAGTTTAATGCAATGGCTGCAGGGGACTTACTTCGTAGCTTGATGAGTAAATTGGCTGTGATGTTGGAATTTGGAAGTAAACCTGACATGGCTTTGAAGTTTGGATTGAAGAGTATCATGTGATCGTGTATTTTAAAACCACCGTGATGCATCCGTACTGCACCTACTTCTATTCTTTTCCGGGTCGGGCGCCCAACCCAGCAACCCATAATAGAGATAGTAATTGAGTTCAACATATTGGAGATTTTTGACCTGGTTGAGGGCGTAACCAGATGGGTGTTGGGGTGATATGACCAGGTGGGTCAGGGTTGAAGTCGTTGATCTTGGGTTTTTGGCGTTCTGCCTCTCGTTTGACATCCTCGGCTTCCTTTTCTCATTCCTGATGCCTTTGTGCTTCCAATTCTTGTCCAATTCTCTCTTCCTCTTCGCATGCTGTCCATTCCATCAGCCTGCTCATTTCACTATGTCACCTTTTTATCTTGGGCATTTGTCAAGCGGTCTTCAGCTTTTCTCCGACCTCTCTTCTTCTGTGAATGGAACTTGGCCTGGTGCCCCGCTATGGCCATCTCTCTAAATGCTGCATGGTCCTCGTCATCATAGGGTGGACATTTGTCCTTGGTTGGGTTGCGAGTTATATGAGGCATAAACCATGTTTAATTATTAGAAAATATGTGAATATGAAAAGATTTTAGAAAAGGTGCGACAACTTTGAAGGAAGATATAAACCCTCAGGGGGATTGGTGGCAATATTCAGGCAAAAAAAAATTGGAATGCAGTGTACATCCCTGACAACGAAACGGCAGTTATCATGATGGTCCTGTTGTAACGATGAGCATTACGACGCGCTGAGATCGTATTTACCTTACCGTTCCAGTCCTTCTACGCCGTTCTTACCCAAATATCCGGACCATCAAGGACTGGCAATGCATCGTTGAGTGAGGGTTCGAGAGGTTTTGAGGGCCTCTCTTTCAAATTGTCCTCGTCTTCATCCACATCAAGCACGATCACCAGCCGGCGTGTTCCATCCTTGATACCACAGGCGATAAACAGGAACTCATCTCTATCCAGCCATCCAATAGTCCCCTCGACGCCCCTTTCCACCATTTCGGTGTCTGACGGGTCGAGTTCGAAAAACTGTACAATTTTTGGGCGGCTGATTGCAAAACCTTTGATGTACATTTGTCCAGACCGATGTTGCAACGTTGATGGACTAGAGAACTTCCATGATATTGGTGGGAAAGGAGTTAAGGAACACTTGCCTGGTCCTTGAGGAGGGTGGTTAGTGGGGGAAGATTGTTTGTTGATGTTGGTTGACTGTGCGTAAAAAGGGCCATCGCCGATTATCGATCGACATCTTCTTATCAATATCATCGACGGTATGTACACCTGATCCTGTTCTGCCTGTAATCTGAGGAAATCTGGTATAGCATCTTGTTTAACCAATGATAACCGACGATGAGCGAGCATATTTATTGGAACTGGCTCAAAAATCTGTTTTGGGCACCCCATCGGAATACGATGCATACGGCGTTGTAACAGAGGCATTTATCCTTCACAAAAAACCCATGAATCGTTATACGATCTTTCCACAACTCTTCCTGTCATGGAAACCTGATGCCCATAACGATAAACAGGGAGTACTCCCCGATTTTGGTATCGGACGCTACTACGATAGCCCTCCACATGTGCGTTTGCAGGGGGGTGCGGAAGTCAAGGCAGCGATACCATTCATGGATTCTCTACCTCCACCAGCCAACATCAGCGACCTGCCTGATGTGAAAGACATCCTCTATTCTTGCTTTAACCAAGCAGAGGATCAGGCGAAAGCTGCTGTCAAAGGACGTCATCTCCCTGCTAACCAGACAATCTCGTGGCTCATGTTTATAGGACCCTATTTCACCAAGATCAATCTACCACCTTTCACGACCGCTCAGCTCCAGACTCGTAGTCATAAGGCCAACGCCAGTGGTGACTTCAGGGAGAGTGTGATTATAGAGATGAGGAAAAGCCGACCTCGAACTGCCTTTCGTCTATTCCTTTTGGGCACTGTAGAGGCTGCAAACGAAATTGAAAATTTTCTTACCAGCACATCCCATTTCCTTTGAAGCAATGCTTCTGATGGGAAGCGCGTCGAAGGATCAAGGAATTGAAGGTATTTGCAATTGTACTCTTTTTCCAAATTTCGTAGCCGCTTCATACATTATAATAGAGGATACCGTTGTCTGTGGAAAATAAACTTAGCCTCTCACCGGCTATCTCTTGGGTTAGGCCCCCGACCCGGGAAAGAATGTATACAAGTGTAGATAAAACCATCCAATTTTTCACTCCCATAGATGACAGTCAAACCAAAGAAAAAAAAATTAACTCTTCACACAAAAGGTATTCGGCGTGAACGCCCATCAGATGGTTGCTAAAAGGCGACGAAGCCGACCATAGCCGCCAGTCTGGACGTCACGGTGGACACACGTGGGGACAAAGACTTGGTGCTCGCCCAGCCAGGTGTTGAAGCTGCCCAGACTCCAGGAGACACTGGTTCGTGCGTATGTTTTGCCGTCCAGAGTCCAGACCATTGAAGAGTCATCAGTTATCGGGCCCTATATCTATATGGGTTGTCGGGTTGGGCGCCCAACCTGGAAAAGAATAGAATTAGGTGACGACTCAACGTGAGGAACAAGCTTTAATTCGGAACTTCCTCCGCCTATTGTCAAAGGAGCCCCAACCACGAACCTTTCTCCAACCGCCTACCCCTCTTGTCAACACATAAGTATCTTTTTGACCATCATTATTCCTACGCGCGCAAGTCCTTCACAACACTATGTTTGAATTTTGTACCACTAAGATGTATCCAATGATTGTATAATAATATTTAGCTACATGGACGGGAAGACAAGCGGCAGCGGCTTGTTGCAGATGAACTATGTTGGAATCCGTTCACATCAGTTTCTGTGGGAATCACCCGGATCGGAGTTGTGGGATAACACACTCCGATCATCGTCACCGGGTTGACCTCACTTTATGCTCCGCAGCAGGATTGAAGACCGTGTTGGCCATCACAGGCAAAATGAGCAAACACACCAGTCCCCACCAAGCCGCGAAGGAGGATGTGCACCCATGCTTTGCCAGCGAATTCTCCATGCTAACCCTGTTGCTTGCCGTATGCACAGCTGTCAATCGAAAAGATGTCTACCCAACATTCGCCAGCAGTTCTGAGGAAGAATCGTGGAGGGAACCCGGCCCTTACCCGACTGTCATGGATGCAGTAATCGCCATTCTTATGCTGGACCAGGTGAATCTTGCGGGGATGGCTGTGGGTGAAAGTACATACGTCCTCACCAGTTCTTGTGACCCTGTCGTCACTCATGAAGACAGGGAAGGTGGCGCATACCACGTGGATATGGACGGCCTGAACTTTGCTACTGCTTCCGATCTGGGAAACAGGGATAGTGTTTCGGAATTGGGCTACTGCACCGTGACAGTAACGCCTAACGGTATCGACTACTGGGCAAAGATTAAGATGGCTGAAGATGGGTGGTATATTTTTCGTTCAGAAACGTGAGTTTTTAACAACTACCAGTCGTTTCTCATCCACAATCTACCTACAGACCAGTATCATTACGCGACCACGTAACAACTGTTCGCGCATATCTAAACGACTATCGAACGACGGAAAGCAAGTCAACCCGGGCCAAATTGTCTAGCCTGTTTTCCGAGTATATCACCACAGCCTGTTGGAGGAAAATGTATCGGCGGATGACACATTGGTCCACTCTCGGCTTGATCAGATCTTTAGCACGGATTTCCGACGATCAACTAAAGGAGGCTGCGGAGGATCAGAGAGACTCCGTCGATGTGTTCGATGGCAAACCAGATTATAGATTGGCAATCCGTTTAAGTAGCCTGGCGAAGCGCTATGATGAAAGCCCTACCGCAATCGAAGCTATCATGGCCTACCACCCAACAGCAGCCGAAGATAAACTCTCGGGCTTGTTATCCCACTGTCACGAAGATCCCCCGGTTTTATACACTCAAGATACCGTCGAAGATTTCCATCATCTCATTGTTGCAATTTTCATCGCCCAGGGGTCAGTACTTGCGCGCATTTTTGACGCTCTTGGCGATGACAGGGTAGTACTTGGTACTACCTTCACTATACTTGCCCGGTTACTCTCTACGATCCTCAATTCGAAAGCAATGACCAGGCATTTGCGCCTCCTGAAACGCTACGACTTGCTGAAGCTGCCCACTTCTACCGCAACCGAGTTGTATCGGGATTATGCAAAGAAAAATCGCTTCGGGTTTGGCCAGACAGACGACAAGGATAGTAGGCGCAACTTGAAGAAGGAGCCAAAGGTAGATAGGGGCGAGGAAACACCTGATGAAGATGATGTGGACTGTTGGGCCGATACAGATGATGCTGAGGCTGTGATAGGCGGATGGATGAGAGCACTCTCCAGTCACTATTCGGCGAGACAAATTTTGGAGCGCCACTGTTATGACAAGCTAAAGTTGGAAGAGGTGAAAATTACCCTCCTTGCTGTTGGCTGTCAACGCCGAACGTTCTCTCCGGAGAATATGAAGCAGACCATTTGCACTACACTCGATGCCGTAGCCGAAGACGAACGACTGCAATCAATATCGAAGGAGGAAACTATCCAAATCCTTCAGAGGAAGATCGAAGGGTCCAAGCCGATTGAACCGCACACCAAGAGGATGTTCTGGATAGTCAAGGAATTGTTTTCTGGCTTTGACGTTGAACACTGGATTAAGCCACACTGTGAAATGGCTTTAGCAGTGGTTTCACTATATGGTCATTCGTCCATTGCCGATAAGGCACTAGAGGATCTTCTTAAGGTGGTTTCCGCTGTGGATCCATTCATTTCGATTCTAACATCTTATGCAGAGTTTGAATCACGATCACATGGCTGTGTCAAAACTATGCTGTCCTACTTGTAGGATGTTTTTACGACTTTTAGGCAAACACGAGTTGGGTAATTTCAGCGTCCGCGGTCGCCATTCCACGCTTCACATGGTTGACCTACCTGGATCGCTTCCTGATGCTCTCCTTCAAGAGATGATCACTATGCATCGGCACTATCTAGGCGAACTGTTCAAGAAAATAATCTTCTCCCCCATGGCGTGTGAGATACGTCCCCGCACTCCCTTGATCGAAAATGACCCAGCCTTAAGAACCGCATGTACCGTGGAGGATGAGTTTATTCCACTACCGCCCCTGACCTCTCTGGCTATCTCCCTGGCTGCTGGTTTAAGCACGGTGTGTTCGTTTTTGATCCCCATGATCACCGTGCTTACTCATGGTTCGTCAGTCGGGCCAGTAGCGGTACTTGCCCACATTCCCTTTCTGGAATATTCCATCCAAACCTACTCGTCGCGCCACATAAACCGTTCTTTCCGTTTTGTTTATAGATATTTTGTACTAATCTTATTCTCATGTACAGTTTATCCACCTCTCATGGCAGCCATACATTTAGGTGCTTTGCTAGCACAGTTTCCTCATGCCTCTTTATTATCCTTCTCTGCGAGAAGGTGCGAGTTGGGTTATTTCATTTTCTTTTCATGAAACAACTTGCGGCCCAATCTTTTTCCCACTGCATGGATGACATCAGTATCTTTATTACCGTCATTATCCTTTGAATTCAGTTCACTTTTTATGTACTCAGAACATGCACATTCAGGTTTCTTCACATTTTTCACGGCATGATATATGTATTTTGTACTACAATGTACATTGCGTTGAGATCTGCCATGGTTGTCACGTGTGGCACAATCCAAGACGTAACGGGAAACGGTCCACAGTGTCGCAATGATGCATGTCAATTCCTTTCTATTGTAATCGCTATCCGTAACGCTATAGCGTTTGAAACAGTGACATTGATACTTGGGAAATTATGGCTTACCATACCTATGTAACAATATGCCACAAGGACCAAGCCTTAATTAATTTCCGAGACAACCAGAACCTCCTAAACAGGAAGGTAGATTTCCAGATTTGTGTTGATACAGGAATAATGAAAAATTAAATTTCCCTTTGAGTCCTGCAACCCTGCGAATCCTATTCAGACTCAAATTTAAGTTTAATATTGTTGAATTAAACCCTTTTATCTCTATTGT